>Ga0315297_10002626_pt1 | contig 11387 bp, 7 predicted proteins | sample YL17G15_0_MG_FD_203628 | JGI IMG/M metagenome (GOLD analysis project Ga0315297, IMG submission 203628) | Sediment microbial communities from Yellowstone Lake, YNP, Wyoming, USA - YL17G15_0 | ecosystem: Environmental > Aquatic > Freshwater > Lake > Sediment | place: USA: Wyoming | collected...
ATTCTATTGTTACCTTTGACCTGAACGGTATTGTTACTTCGTGGAACAAGGGCGCAGAGGAAATGTATGGCTTTTCAACGGAAGAGGCAATGGGTAGGTTTCTGCCTTTTGTCCCAGGGTTCCTTGTGGATGCTGAAAGAGAAAAAATCGTGAGAATACGGAATGGAGAAGTTTTTAAGGATTACGAAACAATCAGGAAGAATAAGGATGGTGCGATCCTCGATGCGAGTCTTACCATTTCCCCATTAAAAGATACAGGGGGAAGGATTGTAGGGGGTATCTGTATCTCAAGAGATATCTCTGATAAAAAGCGCATAGAGAAGGAACTGGTCAGGAGAAACCAGGAACTTTCACGACTCTTCTTTATCAGTTCAGCAATGAGGGGAACCCTTAAACTCGACAGGCTCTTGCGGATGATTCTTACTGCTGTGACCATGAGCGATGGCCTTGGCTTTAACCGTGCAATCCTCTTTCTCGTTGATGAAAATAAAGATTCCCTGAGAGGTGCTATGGGTGTTGGCCCTGCGAGCACTGAAGAAGCATTCCAGATATGGAGCAGGCTTTCCCTGGAACAAAAGACACTTACTGACATAATACGGGATATCGAAACGGGGCCGTTACGGAAAGACTCTTTCCTTGACAAACTCTGTCTCAGTATTGAAATACCCCTGTCAGAGGAAACAATCCTTACAAAAACGGTTAAAGAGAGGAAGTCTTTTTATGTTCAGGATGTAAAAGGAGAACCCCTCTCTGATTTTGTTCTTACCCAGCAGCTTGGTACACAGGCATATGCTGTTACTCCGCTGATTTCAAGGGATAGGGTCATCGGTATTATCTGGGTTGACAACCATTTCAACAGGAGGCCCATTCTCGAGGAGGATATGAGGTTTTTAAGTGCCTTTTCAAACCAGGTAGCAAGCGTTGTGGAGAGTGCGAGGCTTTTCGAGCAGGTTGCCCTCGCTGAACAGGAGATGAAAAATATCTTTGATTCTATATCTGACATGGTTTTTTCCTCAACAAAGGATTATGTAGTCACAAAGATCAATAGGGCAGTCAGTGAGAGGCTGGGTAAACCTCCTGAAGAAATTATCGGGAAGAAATGTTATGAGGTCTTTCATGGGAGAAACGAACCACGGCGAAAATGTCCTCATCATAAAACAGTCAAGACTGAAAAAGCTTATGTCGGAGAACTCGACGAGCCGTACCTTAGAGGGACATTCCTTACTTCAAGCTCTCCGATATTTGACGGCACTGGAGAATTTATTGGTACAGTTCACGTAGCAAGGGATATAACAGAAATTAAGAAACTGCAGCAACAGCTTGTTATGGCACAGAGAATGGCAGCGCTCGGAGAGGTCGCAGCAAGGGTAGCACATGATATCAGGAATCCTCTTGTCTCTATTGGTGGTTTCGCAAAGAGACTTGAAAAAAGTTTGGAAGGAAATCTCAAGGACTATGCCGGGATTATTGCAAGGGAAGTTGCAGTCTTGGAGAAGATTCTCAGTGAGATTCTCTCATATATAAGAGAGGTAGGTCTTGAAAAACGCATGGTCAATATTGATTATCTTGTAGAGGAAGTAACAGCAGTGATGAAGTCAGAGCTTGATGAAAAGCAGATAACTCTTGTTAAGAGTCTCAATACATCTTTAGATGTACTTGTAGACCCGGGCAGTGTCAGAGAAGCCCTGCTGAATATCCTTTCAAATGCTATCCATGCAATTGGAAACAATGGCACAATTACTGTGAAAACATCTTTTGAAAAAGATTATGCTGTTATCGAAATTCAAGATACGGGTTGTGGTATATCAGAGGAAATCCTGCCATTTATCTTTGATCCATTTTTTACTACAAAAGGTTCCGGCAACACTGGTCTTGGCCTGACGATTACCCATAAAATGATAGAGAAGCATCATGGAAGGATCGAAATAGAAAGTAAACCTCACAAGGGAAGTACTTTTAAGGTCTTCCTGCCTTTAAAGAGTGAGGAGTGAATGGGGGGTGCAAAATGAAGATACTCGTTGTTGATGATGATCTACCTATTCAGAGGCTCTACAAGGAGGAGCTAATTGAAGAGGGCTATGAGGTTGTAGTTGCTGCGAATGGAGTGGAAGCAATGGCAATGTTTGAGAGTGAGAACCCAGATCTTGTTACGCTTGATATCCGGTTGCCTGATGTTGATGGTATCCAACTCCTGAGACAGATGAAGGAGAAAAGACCAAAGATACCTATTATCATGTCTACAGCATATGATTACAGGGATGATTTTTCTGTGTGGGCATCTGAGGCTTATATTGTCAAGTCATCAGACCTCGGTGAACTGAAGTCTATGATAAAGACATTGCTTGTCAAAAAATAATGTCCAGAGAAATTTACCTTGAAGGTACACCCTTAGATCAAGCGCTGGGAAAGTGGCTGAATAAAATCGAATCTGAAGGATCCGGACGACCGCTTTCAGGTGAAACTGTTCCGGTAAAAGACTCTCTCGGAAGGATAACTGCAGAACCAGTCATCGCAAAAATTTCCTCTCCCTTCTACCACGCATCGGCGATGGATGGTTATGCTGTCAGGTTTGCCGATACGTTTGGTGCTTCAGAAACAAATCCCAAAAGACTCCTATATGGTGAACAGGCTGTCTATGTTGATACAGGTGACCCTTTGCCTGATGGGTTCAATGCAGTGATTATGATAGAGGATGTGCATATCATCAGAGCAAAAAGCAAAGAGCAAGGAGCAGAGACCTCCGAACAAAGGACTCAAGATGAATATATTGAGATAATTTCTCCTGCAACACCCTGGCAGCATGTGAGGGTGATTGGCGAGGACATCGTGGCAACAGAGTTAATACTTCCGGAAAATTATAGGATAAGACCTGTTGATATTGGTGCAATGCTTGCAGGTGGGCATACCGAGGCGAAGGTAAGACGGAAGCCAAGGGTAGCCATTATCCCTACAGGGACAGAGATTGTGGAACCTGGCACTGACTTAAAGAAGGGTGACATTATCGAATACAACTCCCGGGTCCTGAGTGGCATTGTTTCAGAATGGGGTGGGGAGCCGGTGCGGGTTGGAATAGTGCCTGATAAATTCGATGAGATAAAGCAGGCAATCCTTGACTCCCTCGATGTGGCAGATCTGGTTGTTATGAATGCAGGTGCATCTGCCGGCTCTGAGGATTTTACGGCGGGTGCCATAAGAGAGATTGGAGAGGTAATACTCCATGGGGTTAATATTAAGCCCGGGAAACCTGTCATCCTTGGGTGGGTGAGGGGCAAACCTGTACTCGGAATCCCTGGCTATCCAGTGTCCGCGTATATAACATTCCAGTTGTTTGCAAAGCCTCTCGTATACAAATGGCAGGGTCTTGAGGCAGAGGAACCTCTAAAAATCAGGGCGAAATTATCGAGACAGATTGCTTCTGCCCTTGGACATGAGGAATTTGTGCGCGTAAAAATAGGGAAGGTGGGAAATAATTTTATCGCAACTCCTATGAGTCGTGGTGCAGGGGTACTCATGTCTCTGGTGCGAGCTGACGGCTTTCTCAGGATACCTGCCATGTCTGAAGGTATAGGAGCAGGAGCAGAGATTGACTTAGAGATCATAAGGGCTCAAACTGACATCGAAAATACCATTGTCTGCATCGGCAGTCACGACAATGCTTTGGATCTGCTTGCAAATGCATTAAAGAAAAGATATCCAGGACTGTCGCTTTCTTCGGCGCATGTGGGATCTATGGGTGGCCTGATAGCGTTAAAGAGGGGCGAAGCACATATAGCGGGAACCCATCTCCTTGACGAAGAGACAGGAGAGTATAATGTCCCTTTCATCAGAAGGCTGCTTTCCGATAAAAAGATTATTCTCGTCAATCTTGTCTATAGAGAACAGGGACTTCTTGTGCTTAAAGGCAATCCAAAAAACATAAAAGGGTTTGAAGATTTAACGAGGGATGATGTTGTATTTGTGAACAGGCAGACTGGAGCAGGGACGAGGCTTCTTACAGACAAATGCTTAAAGGAACTCGGAATAGGACCAAAAGATATCAGAGGATATGAGAGAGAGGAATATACCCATATGGGCGTAGCGTCTGCAGTGCTCACCGGGGTTGCAGACACAGGCCTTGCGATCCTCGCATCAGCAGTAGCTCTTGGACTTGATTTTATTCCAGTTGCAAAAGAAAGGTATGACCTTGCTATCCCAGGAGAATTTTTTGAGACCGGGATGATTCAGGGTCTCCTGAAGATTATAAGAGAAGATGTTGAATTTAAAGAGATGGTAGTAAATCTTGGAGGATACGATGTATCAGATATGGGTAAAGTGATGTATGGGATGGATTAAAGAATTAACAGTGAAGAAACCTTTATCCTCCGCCTAAGGTATCTTCCCCGATAACCCTTTTTGCTCCTATAAATCTCTTTGTGTAGAATGGCTCTGTGATTTTGTCTATAGTAACCTTTTTTCCTCTTGAGGAGGCATGAATAAAAAGATTGTCTCCAAGGTAGATGCCTACGTGTGACGGGAAAGAGGCATAGGTTCTGAAAAATACCAGGTCGCCAATGGACAGATCTCCCGTATCTACAGGCATTCCTTCATGAAATTGTTCTCTTGCCGAGCGTGGCAGATTTATACCGATCATTCTGTAAACCTTTTGTACATATCCCGAGCAATCAATACCAAATATGCTGTTTCCTCCGAACCTGTATGGTATGTCGATAAACTTTTTTGCAAAGAGGATGAGCCTGTTCTTCAAGCCAAGGTCCTCAGGCTTGGGGCCTTCCTGTATCTCCTCCTCTATTTTTTCCTCAGACAGTATTGCCTCATAAGTTATGAGTTCATCCTGTTTTGTTTCAGGTTCGAGGAGAAGCTTTTGGCCTGGTTTCAAACGTTCAGTTTCAAGACCGTTGATATTTTTCAATTCATCAATGCCTACGGAAAATTTCCTCGCAATCTTGTAAATGCTATCGCCCTTTCGCACGATGTATGTCTTTGATCGTGTTTTTCTGACGAGGAGCTGTTGTCCTGGTCTCAGTTTTCTTGATTTGAGATCATTGAGTTCCCTAATTTCACTAACCGAGACGGAATAATTCTTTGATATGGATGATACTGTATCACCCTTTCTAACCATATGAAATTCTGCCTTGACGTTGGAATTTTCTTTCTCTTTCTTTGTTTCAGAAATGACCCCATCATATTTTGTTGGTTGTTCGTCTGGTTTTATTTCACAAAGCAGGAGTCTCTGTCCCGGGTTGATTTTTGTTGATCTGAGATGATTGAATTCTCTTAGGTTCCTGACTGACACAAAATACTTCCGAGAGATGGTTAACAGTGTGTCACCCTTTTCTACTACATGGTAGCAAGTCGCTTCTTCAGAGATTGTAGCAGGAGTGTCTTTTCCAGGAGTGGTGATACTGCTTTGCAGTGCTGTTTCGCTATTTTGATTTTTGTTTTCTGTTGGTATAGATAACTTTGTTCCAGGTTGAATGCGTGATGAAGTAATTTCATTCCTTATTTTTATCTCATCCATTGAAACACCGATTTTTTTAGATATCTTATAAAGACTATCTCCCTTTTTGACTTTATATGTTGTGTCTGCAGTAGCATATGATTGAAAGAAAAATACAAATGAAAAAAGCAAGACCAATAAAGAAAATTTCCTCATGGTAACCTCCTCAATATCAGGCTGCCTCTTCCCTTACGAAGTCTTTAAGAGTCGGCAGCTCCGTAAGGTCCTTTAATCCGAAATATTGCAAAAATTCCTTTGTTGTCCCGTACAAGAAGGGTCTGCCAGGTCCCTCTTTACGGCCTATTACCTTTATGAGCCTCTTTTCGATAAGGGTTTTGATTGCACTGTCAGAATTAACACCCCTTAATTGTTCAACCTCAGCCTTGATTAAGGGTTGTTTGTATGCAATGATGGAGAGGGTCTCAAGAGCAGGCATTGAAAGTTTATTTGACATCTGTGTGCTCCTGAATTTTATTACCCACTCGGAATAACCGGGATTTGTTACCATCTGGTAACCGTTTGCGATCTCAGCTATAAAAAACCCTCCATTACGTTCCCTGTACTGCATGACAAGTTCGTCTATGAGCCCCTTGATTTCAGGCTCCGGAATCCCAATAACTTCCTTTATGGCAGCAAGTGTTATTGGTTCCCCTGAAAGAAAAAGGAGAGCCTCAAGAACTGATTGCTTTTGTTTGTCGTCCATGGCCGTCAAAAGTATATCAAAAAGGGGAAAACAATTTCAATTTTTTTCTTCCAAAGGGTTTTGTTTGATAAGTACTTTCGTTTTTTCTTTCATACTCCGTCTATTGTATCCTTTTTTGCCCTTTTCCGTTGTAACAGGATGGCTGCGAAGTCTGAGAACTGCCTCCAATGGAAGACGTGGTTTCGGTTTTTTCCTTTTTCGTGGTTTTTCCATTGAGATCAATATACACTAAACCCCTTGGATGTTCAAAATAAACACTCCCGAAACTCCTTTTCTGTGATAGAACTCACAGTGATAACATATACTATTAAACTGTCATAATTCCCACCTCTTAAAGAAAAACTGCATGACCTTATGAATTGGCTGGTTAAGCAGGAGCCAAAAGAACGATAGTAAAACCTCACCTCAAAAAAATACAACCTGAACTATCCGGTAAGTCTTTATCGTTTTGACAATAGTTAAACGAGATTGTAGACTTAAATTATCTGAGGAACACAGCAGAAGAATAGAAAAATGAAGGCGGGTATTTTCATATGCGAATGCGGTCCCAATATAAGGGATGCTATAGATATTAATGATATAGCAACATTTGCCAGAGGTCTCGATCATGTAGTGTTCACCGCGTCCTTTAACCTCCTCTGTTCAGAGGAAGGCCAAAACCTTATTGAGAGGGATATTAAGAAGCATAATTTGTCACATGTAATAATTGCAGCTTGTACACCGAAGGAACATGAAAATACTTTTAGAAAAGTCCTCAGCAAAGCCGGCCTTAACCCATTCCTTTTACAGGTTGTCAATATCAGAGAACAATGTGCCTGGATAATTAAGGACAGGGTTCTGGCGACTCAGAAAGCCAAGGCAATGATTGCTGCAGCAGTAAGAAGGGTTGCCCTTCATGAACCTCTTGAGGTGAAGGAAATACAATGCGAGTCTGATGCCCTTGTTGTCGGAGCAGGTATAGCCGGAATGAGTGCAGCGCTTACCCTTGCACAGAAGAACAGAAAGGTCTATCTTGTTGAAAGACTGTCCTGCATTGGCGGAAAGGCAGCAAGAATTGAAAAGGTATATCCACATCTGGAATGCGCCTCTTGTGTATTGGATCCTCTTATGGACGAGGTCTTGCATCATAAACATATAGAAATTATGACATTTAGTGAAATACAGGAAGTACTGGGATCTTACGGTAATTTTATCATCAAGGTAAAAAAGAAAGCTCAGTTCGTGGACAGCAAGAGCTGTATAGGCTGTGGTGCATGTTTTGAAGTCTGCCCTGTAAAGGTGAAAAATGAGTACAATGAAGGGCTTGATAAAAGGAAGGCCATCTATATTCCTTATCCTGGTGCCCTTCCGCATATCGCTGTCATAGATAGGGAACATTGTATACGTTTTCAGGGGAAGGAATGTAATGCCTGTCAGGATGCCTGTCCTTTTGGTTCTATTCGTTATGAAGAGACTGACCAAATAAAAGAACTGAAAGTCGGTGCTATTGTGTTAGCTACAGGCTTTGATGTATTCGATCCCAAAAGGGCATCCCAGTTCGGATATGGAAAGATTAGAAATGTATACACCAGCCTTGAATTCGAAAGATTATTAAGCTCAAATGGTCCAACAGGGGGAAAGATTCTCCTGAAAAATGGGGAACCTCCTAAAAGGATTGCTCTTATTCATTGTGTAGGTTCCCGGACCAAAAAACATAACGAGTACTGTTCCGGCGTTTGCTGTATGTATTCATTAAAGTTTTCCTATCTGATTAAAGAACAATTACCGGATAGTTCAATAATTGAGTTTTACACTGATTTCTGTCTCCCTGGCAGAGAGTCTCAAGGGTTTTTTAACAATCTTGCGGGAAAAGAAGGAGTAGATTTTGTTCAGGTTAAAAATATTGATTCTGTAGGGCTTACTCAAAGGCAGGATAACATATTGATTACCTATAAAGACATGCACGGAAAAAGGAAAAAGCTGTTGTTTAATCTTGTGGTGTTATCTGTTGCACTTGAAGCAGCAAGAGATGCCGGAAAGTTGGCAAGGATTTTTGGGATATCACAAGGTAAAGACGGTTTCTTCCTTGAAGAGCATGCAAATATAGCTCCAGTCTCAACTTCCATAGGAGGGATATTTATTGCTGGATGTGCCCATGGTCCAAAAGACATACAAAGTGCAGTAACAGAAGGGCAAGCTGCAGCAGGAAGAATATTTTCACAACTTATACCTGGGGAGAATCTCTTCCTTGAGCCTATAACTGCGGAAGTTAATGAAGATTCCTGTTCAGGGTGTAAGACGTGTATCAGCCTATGCCCCTATAAGGCTTTAACGTATGATTCTGTGAAAAAAAATGTCTCGGTAAATGAAGTTTTGTGTAGAGGTTGTGGTGTATGCGTGGCTGCTTGCCCAAGTGCTGCAATCAAGGCCAGAAATTTCACTGATAATCAGATTGTGGCTGAGATACAGGGCCTTTTACAAGGATGAATAGTTTTGAACCACAGATCATAGCCTTTCTTTGTAACTGGTGTTCATATGAATGTGCAGATTCTGTGGGGAGAGCGCAAAAAGAATATCCTTCAAATCTGAAGATTGTCCGTATAATGTGCAGTGGAAGGGTGGATCCTCAGTTTATTCTTGAGGCTTTCCAAAAAGGTGCTTCCGGTGTATTGATTTTAGGCTGTCATTTAGGAGACTGCCATTATAAAGAAGGTAATGTTCAGGCAATGAAAAGATATATTTTTTTGAAAGAGCTACTTCCGCAGTTTGGCATAGAAAAAGATAGGCTCAGACTTGATTGGGTATCAGCTACAGAGACTGAAAAGTTTACAATGATTGTTTCAACAATGGTTGAGGACATAAGACAAATGGGGCCGCTGGTAGCAAGGAGATAAAGAAGAAACAATGGAAAAGCCAAAAATTGCTCTTTACTGGTGTTCAAGTTGTGGTGGATGTGAGGAATCGGTCCTTGATTTGGCCGAGGATTTATTGGACTTAGCAGAATCAGTTGATGTTCTATTTTGGCCTGTTGCAATAGATATGAAATATCATGACGTTGAAATGATTCCTGATGGCGGAATTACAGCAACTCTAATCAATGGAGCAGTCAGGATGGATAACCAGGAACAGATGGCGAAAATATTGAGGAAAAAATCCCAGTTGATAATCGCCCACGGGAGCTGTGCACATCTCGGAGGTGTTGTTGGATTAGCCAATTTTTTTGAGCGCAGAGGTATTTTAAACAGGTCATTTAAAGAGGTTCCAACAGTAAAGAATTCCGAGGGCGTGTTACCCGGGAATGAAACGAAAGAGTCCCGGAAAGAATTAGGTCTCCCTCATTTTCACAATACGGTGAAAGCCCTGGATCAGGTTATAGAGGTAGACTATTATATTCCGGGTTGTCCCCCAACACCTCAACTTATTAAGAAAGCCCTTCTGGCAATTCTTCATGGCGGACTCCCCTTGAAAGGAAGTGTGTTAGCAGAAAAGAAGGCACTTTGCTACTTTTGTTCCCGTAAGGAAAGCAAACCTGACATGATAGAGATAAAGAGGTTTAAAAGGCTTTATGAAGAAGAATGGGATCCGGCAAGGTGTTTTCTGGATCAGGGGCTTATTTGTCTCGGCCCTGCTACGAGGGGAGGGTGTGCAGAGAGGTGTATAAAGGCAAACATGCCCTGCCGGGGTTGTTTTGGACCTCCTGATAAGGTAACGGACCAGGGTGCAAAGACCTTATCTTTCCTCGCATCTCTTTTTAAATCAACGAATGAAAAAGAACTGAAGAGACTATTCAATTCAATACCTGATCCTGCAGGGTTGTTTTACAGATATGGGTTAGCTTCATCAATATTGAAAGGGAAAATGATCAGGCAATAAAGTGAAGAAACAAATCTCGATTGATCCGGTAACGCGATTAGAGGGACACGGAAAGATATCCCTCTTTCTTGATGACGAAGGCAATGTAGAGCGTGCTTTTCTGCAGGTGCCTGATTTCAGAGGGTTTGAAAAGTTCTGTGAGGGAAGGGCTGCGGAGGAAATGCCCACACTGACTCAAAAGATCTGCGGCGTTTGCCCTACAGCCCACCATACGGCATCGGCGAAAGCGCTTGATGATCTCTTCAAGGTGGAACCACCAAGAGCAGCAAGGAAGATAAGAGAACTTCTGTATAACACATTCATGTTTGAAGACCACCTTCTCCATTTTTACTTTTTGGGCGGACCGGATTTTATTGTCGGTCTGGATGCGCCAAAAGACAAAAGAAATTTTTTTGGTGTAAGGGACACATTAGGAGTTGATGTTGCAAGAAAAGTTATTGAAATAAGAAAGAAAGCAAGGGAATTGAATACTATGATCAGCGGAAGTCCTTTATATCCTGTTTGTTGTCTCCCAGGAGGGATTTCAAAGGCATTAACAGAGGAAGAAAGAATCTGCATAAAGGAATTGAGTGCAGATTTTGTGCCATTTGCAGAGTATACATTAAAGATATTTGCTAATGTCTTTCTCAAGAATAAAGAATATTTTGATTTAATGGTGAGTGACATTTACCATCACAGGACCTACTATATGGGGCTTGTGGATGATAGAAATAAGGTGAACTTTTATGACGGGAAGGTTCGGGTTGTTGCTCCTGATGGAAAAGAGGTTATAAAATTTACAGCAAAGAACTATCTGAAATATATGCAGGAAAGAGTTGAGCCATGGAGCTTTATGAAGATGGTTTATTTAAAAAATATTGGCTGGAAAGGATTTGTTGATGGAGCAGGGAGTGGAATTTACAGGGTAGGTCCCCTTGCCCGACTGAATGCCTCCGAGGGGATGGCTACCCCTCTTGCGCAGATCGAATATACAAAAATGTTCAATGTCCTGGGAGGCAAACCTGTTCATTATACCTTGGCTTATCATTGGGCAAGACTTATTGAAGTCTTATACGCAGCAGAGAGGATTCAAGAACTTGCCAATGATCCAGAACTCACCAAAGCTAAAGTAAGAAGTATTCCTGATAACATTGAGGGAGAAGGCATTGGCGTATGTGAAGCTCCGAGGGGAATGCTTCTCCATCATTATCAAACCGACAGGAAAGCGATACTACAGAAAGTGAACCTCCTCGTTGCTACTCAGAACAATGCTGCAGCTCTTCAAATGTCGATTGAGAAGGCTGCACGTTCGGTTATAAAAGGTGGCAATGTTTCTGACGGTTTGCTCAATATGGT
>Ga0315297_10002627_pt1 | contig 11386 bp, 8 predicted proteins | sample YL17G15_0_MG_FD_203628 | JGI IMG/M metagenome (GOLD analysis project Ga0315297, IMG submission 203628) | Sediment microbial communities from Yellowstone Lake, YNP, Wyoming, USA - YL17G15_0 | ecosystem: Environmental > Aquatic > Freshwater > Lake > Sediment | place: USA: Wyoming | collected...
GCATGATCGACCACGGCTACCAGTACGTCAACATCGACGACTGTTGGTCGGTCCGGCCGGACGCGAAGGACCCGTCTCTCCTCGGCGAGCCCCGCGACGCCAAGGGCATGATCAACTCCAACGGGCGCTTCCCCGACATGAAGGGCCTCACCGACCACATCCACGCCAAAGGCCTCAAGGCAGGCATCTACACCTCGCCCGGGCCTTACACCTGCGCGGGGCACGTCTCGGCCTGGCAGCACGAGGAGCAGGACGTCGCCCGCTTCGTCGAGTGGGGTTACGATTTCCTGAAGTACGACTGGTGCTCCTACAACGGCGTCGCCAAGGACCAGAGCGTCGGGGAGCTCCAGAAACCTTACCGGCTGGTAAGCGCCATCCTGGCCAAGCAGCCGCGCGACATCGTCCTCAACCTCTGCCAGTACGGCCTTGGCAACGTCTGGGAATGGGGCGCCGAGGTCGGGGGCAACAGCTGGCGGACAGCCGGCGACCTGGGAGGCTCATTCGAGGGCATCCCGGCCGCCCTCTTCCGCGACGGCTTCGACGTCTACTCCAAGAACGAGCTCCACCGCTACGCCGGCCCTGGCCGCTGGAACGATCCGGACTACCTGTTGCTCGGATACCTGAGCGATTGGAAGGGCGGCACGGCCATGACCCCGCTCACGCCGAACGAACAGTACGCCCACGTTTCGCTCTGGGCGCTCGTCGCGGCGCCGCTCATCTTCAGCGGCGACATCACCCGCCTCGACGACTTCACGCTGGGCCTGCTGACGAACGACGAGGTCATCGACGTCGACCAGGATCCCCTCGGAAAGCCGGGAAAGCGCGTCGCGAAAAACGGCGACCTCGAAGTTTGGGTCAGGGAGCTCGAGGACGGGTCCAGAGCCGTCGGATTATTCAACCGCGGCGAAGGCGTGGCCGAAGTCACCGCCCTCTGGGCCGACATCGGCGTCCAAGGCGGGCAGAGGGTCCGCGATCTCTGGCGTCAGAAGGACCTCGGGGTCCACAAAGATTCCATCACAGCTTATGTCGCCCGTCACGGCGTCGTCATGCTCCGGATGTGGCCGGAGGATCGTTAAGCGCGGAAAGAAAGGGGACACGCCCTAAAGGGCCTTTACCGGGCCCTTTAGGATATGTCCCCGTCCCCCTGCCGTCATCCCCCTGCCATCAGCGGAGCTGGATGCCGCTGCCGATCGGGTACTCCTTGCTGACCGCGACCGGGAGCCGGCCGGAGGGCTTGAGCTCGCCCTTGAGGGCCTTGATGAACGAGTCGAAATAGACGGCCTGGTTCCCGAACCAGCCCCGCTCGCCGTAGCCAACAAAAAACGCGCCGACTGTAGGGATCTTACGGATGAGCTGCGGGTTGCCGTAAGACATGGCCACGACGGCATTGGGCTTGGCAGCGATGACTTTCAGGAGGAAGGCCAGGTCGGCCTCGCGGAAGGGCGCGGCGTCGCCCATCCTGTTCCTCGGGACGAAGAGCGAAAGGACGACGAGGTCGGCTCCAGCGACCGCTTTCATGGCGGTTTCGTAATAGCCTGGGTCCATGTCGGGCCGCAGGGTGAAACTCGGCGTCCCGGGGAAGGCGGCGGCGAGTTTCGCCGAAAGCGCCGAAGGCATGGGGTCGCCGTCGTACTTCTGGACGTTGACGTTGACGAGCTTGGGCGCGGCGCTGCCCGGGGCGATCGCGAGCGGCAGGACCTTGTCGTTCTTGAGCAGGGTCAGTGACTTGTCGGCGACTTCCTGGACGATAGCCTGGTGGGCCGCCGTACCGACCGATTCCCCGACCCGCGACTCGTCGACAAACCTGTTCTTGTGGAGGCCGAGGCGCGCCTTGAGTGTCAGGATCTTGCGGACAGCCTCGTCGACCCGGCTTTCGGCGATGCGGCCCGAACGGACCGCCGCGGCGAGTGCGGCGATCGCCGCGGCCGGGTTCTTGGGCTTGAGGATGACGTCGTGGCCCGCCTCGAAAGCCTTGACGGCCACGTCCTCGGCGCCGAAGCGGTTGATGACGTGGTCGTACCAGAGGTCGTCCGAGGTCACGACGCCCTTGAAACCGAGCTTACCCTTGAGCCAATCTGTGACCAGCTTTTTTTCGACGCTCGCCGGAAGATCGGAGCCGCCGGCGACGGAGGGGACGGCGATGTGCTCGGTCATGACGAAATCGACACCGGCGTCGATCGCGTGCTTGAAGGCCCGGAACTCCTGGGCCTCGACGTCTTTGGCCGGCTTGTTGATCCAAGCCCAGCCGGGCTTATCGGGCATATTCTCGACGTCGCCGCGGCCGGGGAAATGCTTGGCCGAGGTCAGCATGCCGTTGTCGTGGTAGCCGCGGACGTAGGCCCGGACCATGCGCCCGAGCAGGGCCAGGTCGCCGCCGAAGGAGCGGACGCTCTCGGCCGGATTGTCGGGCCGCCAGGCGATATCGACGACGGGCGTGTAGGTCAGATGGATGCCCATGGCCCGGCCCTCGACGGCGGCGGCCGCGGCCGCGCGGTACATGAGGTCCTCGGAGCGGGCGGCGGCGAAGGCCATGTTGGCCGGGTATTCGCTCGCCCCCGTCACCTGCTGGCCCGGCCCGCCTTCGAAGTCGGCCGAGATGAGGAGCGGGATATCGGCCGCTTTCTGCAGGCGGTTGAGGAGATGGGCGGCGTCGCGCGGCGTCCCGCCGTAGAGGACGAACATGCCCAGACCCTGGTCGCGGGCGAGGGCAAGCCACTTGGCGAGGCGCGGGTCGTCCGCGGCGATGTAGCCGCCGGTGACGTCCGAACAAACGATCTGTCCGATCTTCTTTTCGAGCGTGAGGCCCGCCAGGGTCTTATCGACCCAGGCGGAGGCCTCGGCGGAAAGGGCCGTGGCGAGGGCGGGGGCTGTCTGAGCGGAAGCGCGTGGCGGACCTGAGGGAACGGCCGCGACAATGACTGCGGTCAGCAAGGCCAGCGCGGCAAGCGCCGCGCGGAGGGTGCAGAATTTCATGAACTTCTCCTTAATTCGGGGACACAATACCCATTTCCGGTTTTCCGGCGAGACCGTCTCAATATGAATCACATCCGGCTCGCGCGTCAAGCTTGCAAAATCTTAACATCTTCTTGACAACTCGGCTTCTCCGCCGGAAGATGATGTCAGCGAAATGGGAATTGCTCCACCTCTACGGGTTGGAACCATCGCTCGGGCTCAAGTTCTCCTTCTAATTCGGGGACACAATACCTATTTCCGAATTTCCCGGAGACGACCGGCCGGGCGAGCGGCGCTGGATTCTAGTTCGCATTGACAAGCCGGGGCGGGCCCTCGAAGCCCTGCCATTTTCCAGAAGCGCTTACGACACAAACCCTATCTGGCCGCTTCATGGGAGATTGCTTAGCCGGATAAATCTTGGTATATAGTCGAATCATCACCCAACTTAGGAGGACATCGATGATATCAAGACGGAAGCTGATCATCTTGTCATCGGTTATCGCGCTCGGGCTCGTCACCGGCGCGCTCATCGCCGCGGCCCAGCTCCCGGTGGACAGCTACAAACAGGAGGGCTGCACCGTCATCGGGGTCGGCCGGAACGCCACCGTCGACGGCTCGGTCATCACCTCCCACACCGACTGCTGCAGCGAATGCCGGATCCAGGTCATCCCCGGGCGGACCTACCCCAAAGGGACGCTGGCCCCGGTCCACTGGGGCATGGTCTATTTCGGGGGCGAGGACGACCGCAAGACCCTGCCCCTCGGCGATTTCGGAAAGGTCATCGGGACGATCCCGCAGGTCGAAAAGACCTTCACCTATTTCCACACGGGTTACTCCCAGATGAACGAGAAACAGCTGGCCATCGGCGAGAGCACCTGCTCCCAGCGGACCGAGCTTGACGTCCCCTTCGTCGAGGGCATCACCCGCCAGATCATGACCATCGAGCAGGCCCAGGTCTTCGCCCTAGAGCGTTGCTCGACGGCCCGGGAAGCCGTGCGCCTCATCGCCGGCCTGGTCGAGAAGTACGGCTTCATCCCCTCGTGTGGCGGCTCCGAGGCCCTGTGCATCGCCGACCCGCGCGAGCTCTGGGTCATGGAGATCTGCAGCGTCGGTACGGAGTGGACGCCGGAGAGCGGCGAGCCGGGTGCCATTTGGGCGGCGCGCCGCATCCCGGACGACCATGTCGTCGTCATCGCCAACCACTTCCGGATACGGGAGATCGACCTCAAGGTCCCGGATGTCCTGGCTTCGTCGAACTACATGCGGGAGGCGGTCGAGCGGGGCTGGTACGACCCGAAAAGCGGCAGGCCCTTCGTCTGGCAGGAGGCTTACGCCCCGGCGATCCGGGAAGGCAGCCTCAGCCGGATGTGGCTCATTTACAGCACGCTGGCGCCATCGCTCAAAGCCTGGCCCAAGCGCGCGCTGAACGACGCGGCCGGGCCGGGGACGCTCTACGCCCAGCCTATCGAGGGAGCCGCGTTCTATCCTCTCTCGGTGAAGCCGGAGAAAAAGATCTCCGTTCAGGACGTCATCGCCTTCCAACGCTCCGCTTTCGAGAACACGATCTACGACATGACCTGGGACCCGGCCTGGATGACCCCGGCGGGCGGCGGCAAGTCAGAAAAAAGCCCGATGGCTTCGCCGTTCATCTCCCCGGAAATGGAGCGGGTTCTCCGCATCCGCCATCACCGGACGATCGCCACCCAGGGTTACGGCATGGTCGCCCAGCTCAGGTCGTGGCTTCCCGACGCGGTCGGCGGCGTTTATTGGTTCTACGTCGACAATCCTTTCGTCAGCCCCTACGTCCCGGTCTACGCCGGCGTTACGGACGTTTCACCGTTTTATAAAACCTACGATTACCGCGAATTCAGCGATGACTCGGCCCGCTGGGCGGTCGATTTCGTCGAGAAGCTGATGCTCCTGCGCTGGCAGCCGGCGGCAAAGGACCTGAGGGAAGCGCGCGACCCGGTGGAGAACGGCTTTTTCGCCGAACAGGCGGCGGTGGACGCCAAGGTCCAGGAACTCGTGAAGTCCGACCCCGCTGGCGCGGCGAAATACCTGACCGATCTGACGATCTCCCGAATGGAGAAGCTGGTCAAGCTCTACCGCGAGCTCCGCAAGAAGCTTCTGACGAAATACTCCGGCGATATCGTTTAAGTTTCTCGGCTTATTTTCCGAAGCTTTTGACCTTCTTGTAACCCGCCGGGACATCGTAGTTGCCGGCCGGGGCGGACTTTTCGGAGCATTCTAGGAGCTCGGTCATCGAGGTCACTTCGGAGCCCATCATCTTAACCGTGGACGTCTGATAGACGATGACGCCCTTGACCTTCTGCATCTCCTTGACGATCTTGTCGAAGCCGGCCTGAGAGGCCAGCATGGCGTTGGCGCTGGTGAAGTAAAGACCGTAGTCGATCTTGAGGTCCTCGGTAGCCCAAGCCTCCGCCTGGGACTTGCCCATGCCCATGTCCATCTCGATGAGGTACTTACGGCAGTTCCAGCTGCCGATCTTCTTCGTCTCGCCGGTCTCTGTCACCTTGGCGGACATCCCGCCCATGGCCCCCTTCATCAGGCCCTTCATGAAGCCGGGCATCTTCTTCTTGGCCTCGGCCACCTCCGGGTCGTCCCCGGCTGCCGCCCCGGCCGCCTCGTCGAACATCTTATCGAGGTCCAGGGGCATCTCTGCGTAGGTCTTCTTGTTGTGGTCGATCATGTAGAGAATCTTCTTTTCGCTGAGGAGGATAGCGGAAGTATTTCCTGCCTCCTGGTCCGTTCTAGCCCTGTTTTCCCCGAGCCAAAAGACCATGATATCGTCCTTCTCCGGCTGGCTCTGGCCCATCATCTTAAAGGCGCCCGTGTGGGTCTTTTGCTTCATGTAGATATCGGCCCGGACCTGGACGGTCGCGAAGACGAAGAAGACGAGCGCCGTAACTGCCAGGGTGTAAAGGATCCGTTTGTTTCTCATGCGTTTCTCCTTAAAGATAGGTTATCTGATGGCATAGGGAATATTTTTTATATATCGCCGGCGTCGCCGAAAGTCAAGCCGCCCGAGCCTGTCTGCGATAAACCACACCACGCGGCCTAACATGAAGGAAGCGCGGTAAACTCCTTTGGATCAGAACCGATTGCGGTGGAGGACGGTCGACAGAGCCCGCTTGGGGACGTGGAGGCGGCCGTCGGCGTCTTTCCAGTACCGGCAGGACTCCCCCATGACCTCGGCCGCCGGCTCCTCCGCCGGATAACCTAGGGCCAGGACGCTGTCGACCCTGTATTCCTCGGGCACGCCCAGCACGGCCCGCAGCTTGTCCCGGTCGATCGAAAGCATCCAACAGCTCCCGACGCCCTCGGCCAGCGCCGCAAGGATCATATTCTCCATCGCCGCGCCGACGTCGTACTCGAACATCTTCTCCCGGACCTTGGTATTGGCCAGGGTGACGATATAGGCGGCCGGCTCCTTCCCCTGTTGGGGGTCCCCCGCCGGCGCGATGTAGGCCGCCCACTTCAGGCAGGAGAAAATCTCCGCCTTGAGCCCCGCCTCGTCGACGACGATGAATTCGAGCGGCTGGAGATTGGCCGCCGAGGGGGCCAACCGCCCGGCATCGACGAGCCGCTCGAGCAGTTCTCCGGCCACGGGCTCGGGCCTGAAGCTGCGGATCGTCCGCCGCCCGGCGATCAAATCAATAAAGCTCTTGTCGTCCTGACACATCATGCGCCTCCTTGAATTTTTCGGCCTTCGGTCGCCGGCGCCTTGAGCATGAAGACGGCGGTCGAGGCCAGCAGAAATAGCCCGGCGATGCGATACATCCACCGGTATCCGGCGAGGTCGGACATCCAGCCGAAAAAGGGCGAGCCGATGCCCATCCCGACGTCGAAAAGCGACAGATAAAGGCTGATGGCCAAGCCCTTGTTCTCCCGGCCCAGGAAATCGATGACGTAGGTGCTCAGGGCGGGAAAGATCAGGCCCTGGCCGAGCCCGCCGAGGAATCCCGTCACGAGAAGCATGGGCAGGCTCCGGACCTGGGCGATAAGGAAGAGGTTGCCGACGATGATGAGCGCCGCCGGGAGGATGACCTTTTTCCGGCCGAAGCGGTCCGAGATGTCGCCCATGCCGAACCGGGTCATGATCGCAGCCAGCGAGAGGAGGAGGAAAAAGGAGCCGACCCGGGCGATGCCGATCGAGTTCCCGAAGACGGCGATGAAGTAGATCATGGCCCCGCGGATGGCGCCGTGGAGGACGGGCATTGCCGAGATGACGACGAGGAGCGTCCACGGCACGGCCCTGAGGACCTTCAGGCCGGCCTGCGGACCGTCGCGGCACGGTTTCACAATCTCCCTCGTCGCCAGGAGGCAGAGGAGGGCCGCGACGAGGAAAATGATGCTGGCGTTGAAGAGCCAGCCATAGCCGAAGCGGACGATGATCTCCTCGGCGAGGAGCGGCCCGAGCGCGTTGGCAACGAGGCCGGCGATGCCGATGACGCCCATGGACAGGGCCATCTTATCGACCGGGGCCAGGTCCGAGCACAAGGAGATCGCGGCCGTCATGCTGATGCCCCAGCCGAGGCCGGTCAGGGCTCGGAGAAGGAACGGCAGCCAGCCCGCATCGTTGACGAAATGAAAGAACGGCGTCGTGAAGATCAGGAGAAGCAGGCCGAGGATGGCGATGCGCCGCCCGCCCCGGACGTCGATCATCCTCCCGAAGGACGGCCGGATGGCGATGGCCACAACGCTGTGGATGCCCATGATCATCCCGATCCGGGACTGGCGCGGTCCGAACTGCTTGAGGAAGACGGGAAGGAGGAAAAAAAGCGAGACCGCCATGAACAGAAAAAAGTAGCCGACGAAAGCCAGCAGAAAATCCCTGTTCCAGAAGGACTGCCTTTCCGCTCGCGGGAAGGCGCCGATCTCGAGGCTGCTCATGGATGGTGTCCGGAGACCGATATATAAAGGACGCGGCGGCCGGATGTCAACATGCGCAGGGAGAGAGAGAAAGGCTGGCTGTAATTTGGGGGAATTACAAGTTTAAAGGGGATATGAAGGAGGGTAACTTGTTGCCTTGCACAGCCAGCGAAGCAAAGCGTTGTTATCAGTATAGCAGAAACTTGAGAAATATCAAATATCAGGTCCGCTATCAGAGCCCGCGGAGCGATTCGACGAGCCGGCGGGCCCTCGACGCGAGCCCCTCCCAATCGTCGGCATCGATCGTCATCTTGTCGAGGAGGGCCGTTCCGATCCCGACGCAGCAGGCGCCTGCGTCCAAGAACTCCCGCGCGTTTTCGAGCGTGACGCCGCCCGTGGGCATGAGCCGGATATGCGGCAAGGGGCCGCGGAGGTCGCTGAAAAACTTCGGCCCCAGCGATGTCGCCGGGAAGACCTTGACGATGTCAGCCCCGGCCCTCCACGCGGCCACGATCTCGGTCGGCGTGAAGGCGCCCGGCACGACAAGGACTTCGGCCTCGCGGCAGGCCGTGATCATGTCTCCGTCCGTGATAGGAGAGACGACGAAATCGGCCCCGGCGGCGATGACGTCCGAAGCCGTCCCGGCGTCGAGCACTGTCCCCGCGCCGATGAGAACGCCCGGCTCTTTGTCACGGGCCATGGACCGGATGATCTCGACCGCGCCGGGCACGGTCATCGTCACCTCGAGCGCCATGATCCCGCCCTTACGGAGCGCTGCGGCGGCCTTGGCCAGCTTGGCCGCGTCGGTCATGCGGATGACGGCGACGGTCTTCGAGTCGAGAAGCCCCTTGAGGACCTTGTCTTTCGTCATGGTCGACTCCCTCGCTTACCGGCGGACCCGGCCCGACCGGTCGCCCCGGACGAGGGTCAGAATGTCTTTTTCCGTGGACAAGTTGAAATCCCCGGGGATCGAATGCTTGAGCGCCGCGGCGGCGACGGCGAAGTCGAGCGCTTCGGCGTCGGCCTCGAAGCTCGTCAGCCCGTGGATGAGGCCGGCAGCGAAGGCGTCGCCCGTGCCGATGCGGTCGACGATCGCCCGGATGTTGAAGGACGGGCCAGAGAGGAACTTCGTCCGATCTCTCAACACGGCCGACCAGCGGTTCCAATCGGCGCTTTCGCTCTCGCGGAGGGTGAGGGCGACCCGGGCCAGGTTGGGGAACTCGGTCATGACCTTGGCTGTCAGTTCTTCGTAAGCCAGCGGGTCGAGCCGGCCGGAGGCGACATCGACCGCGGCCCCGACGCCGAGCGCCTTCTGGCAATCCTCCTCGTTCCCAACGAGAAGGTCGGCGTATCCGACGACCTGGCGTATGACCTCGGGAGCCGGCCGGCCGTATTTCCAGAGCTTGGCCCGGTAGTTGAGGTCGACGGACACTGTCATTCCCCTCGCCCGGGCGGCAGCGACCGCTTCGAGCGTGAGTTCGGCGGCCGAGACGGAGAGCGCCGGCGTGATGCCGCTGACGTGGAACCAGTCCATCCCGGCGAAAGCCGCTTCCCAGTCGATATCGCCCGTCTTGGCCTCGGCGATGCCCGAGCCCTCGCGGTCGTAGATGACCTGGGACGCCCGGACGTCCGCGCCCGTCTCGGCAAAATAGATCCCTAGCCGCCTCCCTCCGCGGACGACGGCGCTCACGTCGACGCCGTAGCGGCGGAGCTCGCGGACGGCCGCCTCGCCGACAGGGTTCGACGGGACGACGGATATCCAGCGCGAGCGGTGCCCCAGGATGGCCAGGGACACGGCGACGTTGGCCTCCGCCCCACCGAAAACCGCCTCGAGCCGGGGGGATTGGAACAGGAGCTCTTTCCCCGGGGGGGAAAGCCGGAGCATGATCTCGCCGAATGTCGCGACGTTGGCCATCCTATCCTCTCCTTCGCCGCGGGCGTCCGCCCGCCGGTTGAAATCACCCTAAACATAACATAGATAATCCCAGTGGGAAAGACCGAGGCAGGATGGAAAAAGGGGACACGTACCGGAAGTACATGTCCCCGTAAAGCCTGGGCCAACGAGCCGAACAGAGCATGACTGCCGCCAGACTGGGGACATGTACCTATGGTACGTGTCCCCGGATTCATCGCCCTCACCGCCGCTGACGCGGCCCGGGCAATGATGGGGGCCATGCAGAGACCCCGTAGCGGAAGGGGACCCGCCGCTTGCGGCGGGGGAACCGCCGGGACTGGTTCCCGGGGGGCCGGGGGATATGCATGGCCCCCATCGTTGCACGACAGGCAGCGTCCCGTACGCATCTTGCAATTCGGGCGCAAGGGAGTAAAATGGTCGCGATTCCGGGCGCGGCCGCGATGCCGGCGCCCGCTCACGGAGAACTCCCATGGCTAGAACGAAGGACATCGAGACTATCAAGTCCGGCCTCGGCAACGGCCTGCTCATCGTCATCGGCTGCGCCGTCAACGGCCTGGCCTACGCCCTGTTCCTCATCCCCCACCACTTCGTCCCCGGCGGCGTCTCGGGGATCGCCATCATCGCCAACTATTTCGCCGGGCTCCCGGTCGGGGCGCTCATCGTCGTTCTCAACGCGCCCATCATCCTGCTCGGACTCAGGACCCTGGGCAAAAAATACGTCCTCAACAGCCTCGTAGGCATGGTCCTGTCATCCGTGTTCATCGACCTTTTCCATGAGATCATCAAGGTCCCCTCGGCCACGGACAACACGGTCCTGGCGTCGATCTACGGCGGGGTCATGCTCGGCGTCGGGCTGGGGATCGTCTTCCGCGGCCGGGCCTCGACCGGCGGCTCGGACATCATCGGCCTGATCGTCAGCAAGTACACCGGCATGTCGCTCGGCTACGGCATCATGGTCACCGACTTCCTGATCATCTCCGCTTCCGGCCTGGCCTTCCGCAGCCTCGAAGCCCCGCTCTACGGCTACATCGTCCTGTTCCTCTCGACCAAGGTCATCGACATGATCCTCGAGGGCTGGAACTTCTCGAAGCTGGTCATCATCATCTCGACGCGGCCCGAGGAGATCGCGGATTTCATCCTCCGCCAGCTCGACCGCAGCGGCACGGCCCTGCCCTCCCGGTCCCTCTACCTCAACCGCGAGGGCGAGATCATCCTGACCGTCATCCACCGCAAACAGCTGGCCGACCTGCGAGCGTTCATCAAGAGGACCGACCCCGAAGCCTTCGTGGTCATCAACGACACCTACGCCGTTCTGGGCAAGGGCTTCAAGTCGCACCTGATCACCTAGGGCGTTTCGTTGGAAACCCCGATTTGGAGTAATATAGGGCTCGGACTTTCCGCCGTAAAGGAGAACCCGTCGATGCCTCAGACAGTGAACGCCGGAAAACGGCTTATCGCCTTTATCATTACGGCCGCCGTCGCGGCTGGCTGGGCCGCCGCCCAGTCCCAGGACCCGAAGGTGCTCGGCTTCAAGAAACAGTTCGCCGTCGAGATCACGAATCCCTCCCCGCTCACACTCGAGAACCACGCCGTCGTCCTCAGCGTCACCAACATCAGAAGCACCAT
>Ga0315297_10002630_pt1 | contig 11382 bp, 18 predicted proteins | sample YL17G15_0_MG_FD_203628 | JGI IMG/M metagenome (GOLD analysis project Ga0315297, IMG submission 203628) | Sediment microbial communities from Yellowstone Lake, YNP, Wyoming, USA - YL17G15_0 | ecosystem: Environmental > Aquatic > Freshwater > Lake > Sediment | place: USA: Wyoming | collected...
AAGAGTGGTTTCGGGGCTCCACTATGCCTGCGGGTAGCTTCCACCAGTACAAACTTGTCTACATATGGGTCGAGGATGTTCAAACGCATCTCCAGAACATCCACTTCGTTGTAAAACATGAAAGTATCCCAAATCATATTACTCTCCTCTATCTGAATTTTTCTAACACACCAATTTTACTATATTTATTACACTACTCGGAAAACTCCCTTGGCAGCAGCTTTCTTTGCACCCCGGGTGTAGAAGTGATAATAGTGATCGCCTTTCATACCAAAGGTGTCAATATCCACAATACACTGTTTCGGATTAGATCCATTTACGATCATTTCTATTTCGTTGTAGTCACTATCGAATTGATTTACAACACCATCAAGCTCGAAGTAAACGTAACTATCAACATTATCAGGGAATGTTCCTATAATTCTTATTATTGAGCCATCGACATATTCATTCATAGATATTTCCTTTCCGTAATTATAACAGAATAAGGAACAACAACCGTGGTTGGAAGATGAACTCCGACCAGAACTTGTGTTACTGTCATTCTATATAGAAGTGTTTCAGTAATTCTTGCAGTACCACCAACATGTCTCACGATCGTAACTGGAGAAGTTGAAACCATCTCCATGAGAGCGTTTTGAACTTCGAGTTGAGCCGCTAATGGAATAACCTCGGCTTCGTCTGATTTTATTTCCTGCGAGGAGTTGTTTACAACCAGAGTACAATGTTGGATCAGGACTGTATTATCAACACTTTGGACACTTAGAGTATTATTTACATTAAGGACAAATCGTACCCACAGGACCGCAATCTTTTCAGAGGTTTGCAGTTGAATTGCATCATCGATTACCAATACATAACGTGGAACAAGTATTGTATTGCCAGCAATCTGTGTTTGGGTTGAATTACCAACCACTAAAGTTGCGTGTTGAGTAAGAGTAAGTAAATCGCTTGTTTGTGTTTGTGCAGAGTTCTGTGTTACCAGAATATTATGTTGGGTTAGGGTAGGAGAACCTGTGACTTGAGTTTGGACACAGTTATCTACCAGAAGTGAGTAATGTTGAACTAAAGTAGGAGAACTTGAGGTCTGCACCTGAACAGAATCGTTTATTGAAAGAATATAGTGCTGAACAAGTATAGGAGATTCAACCAAGTGGGTTTGCAAAGCATCATTTACCAAAGGAAGAATATTGTGCTGGACAAGATCTATGTTATTGGCAATTTGCTCTTGAATTGGATCTTGAGTTGCTATTTGGTTGCCAGTTCGAAGTGTAGGTTCATCCGAGGAAGATAAATGAGTTGCATTTTCAATGGATAGAACGTTATGTTGAATGAGGGCAGGCGAATCAACAGTTTGTACTTGCTGAGCGTTTCCAAGAATAAGAGATACGCCCAAAATTGGGCTATCAACAGTTTGTAACTGTATGGAGTTTGTAATGGCAAGAATATTGTGTTGAGTGAGATCTACATTATCTGGTGTTTGTAATTGAACCGAGTTATCAACTGCAGGAATGAAATAATGTTGAATGAGGGTGGGTGTATCAGTAATTTGAGATTGTAAAGAATTGTCTACGGCTAAAACATTATGTTGAACCAGAATATTATTATCAGAAAGTTGTACCTGTAAGGAATTTGAAAGAGATAGAATATTATGTTGGGTTAGATCTACACCTTCAACAATCTGAGTTTGTTGTGCATTGTTTACCGAGATAGTAATATGTTCAACAAGAGTTGGCGTATCAGAAGATGTTGCCTGTACAGTATTTGCAACCGTGAGACCAATTCCTAAAGAGGTATTATCAGCGGTCTGAGTTTGGGTAGCATCCTGAACTACCAGAATATTATGCTGTGTTAGAACAGTATCACCGGGAACCACTATGGAATAGTTGATGACTAGTTTTGGACGTTTAGTTCCATCTGTAACATAGTCAGACGATCTAAAATTTCCAGAAATAGCACTTATTGGTACTGATAATACTATTCCATAGTTTTCAGTTAGCCATGCTGTAACCTGCCCTGTATTAAAACTAATATCATATTGAGTATTGGCAGGAGCATCTTTTATTAAAGTTACCGAACCTAAAGCGGTTCCATTAAAATCCGTACCACTTACAGTACATCCCGCATCTGATCCACCATTTTGACCAGCATCACCAGCCCAATGGTTCGTTCCATCAGTATGATTCCAAGTTGCTCCCAATTCTGTCCAAGAAGAGTTTGCAGCTAAAATAGAATTTGCAGTTACAACAATATTATTACCTTGTACACCACTAAGAAATAATGATAAAACGGCACTATTGATTGTAGCGTCATCAGGAATTGATGATAAATCAAACTTAATTAAAATTCTTTTCTGATAAGCACCATAAAAATTTTCAAGGGTTATGGTTGTTCCATTATTAACATCTGGACTTAAAGAAGTCACAAAAGTATCATAATAGGTTTGTACATCTCCACCATTTCCATCCGTGAATGTGTAGTTTGTGATGCTTCCACTGTTTGCTACTTGTTCTTGCAAACAATTTGCGACAATAAGACCAACTCCCAATATTGGACTATCAGCCAATTGGGTTTGGATTGGATCGTTTACAACCAGAACATAATGTTGAACGAGTGTGGGAACTTCGGATGTCTGTGCCTGAATAGTATCAGCAACTACAAGAACATAGTGTTGGATGAGATCTACATTATCTGAAGTCTGTGTTTGTGTTGGGGAATCAGGAACAACATCAATACCACCAAGGGTAATATCACTTGAGGTTTGGGGTTGAGCAGAAGTATCAACTGCGAGTAAGTTGTGTTGAATTAAATCGGGGGATTGAGATGAAACGGCATTCGTACTATCTTGAACGACAAGTAGGTTGTGCTGGACAAGATCGGGGGACCCGGAGTTATGAAGTTGTAAGACCCCTGCAGTGACCAGAATATTATGTTGAATGAGTCCAACATTATCGGCAGTCTGTTCTTCAAGAGCATCTGCAACGATCATATTCACAACAAGTAATATTGAATCTACTGATTGCGTCTGAGTGGAATCTGCAACAACCAGAACATTATGTTGAGTAAGCACAGTATTATCCGAGGATTGTGCCTGAGTAGCGTCTTGTACAACCAATTCTGGTACATCGGCAGGAAGCCAGGTCAGATAAAGATCTGCTCGTTCTCCATATTCATATTCTGCGGTAGGAACATCAAAATCATCAATCCAGAGAGCAACACCGTTGTAGATGATGAGTTCGTCAATACCACCGAACCATGGATAACTACCCCATAGTTTCATTACTCCTAATCTGGTACCAGAGACATCGCTGGTAATACTTACTCCGGTAGCATCCCACTCATTTGCCTCTTTTACTCCATCTACAAACATTCGTACCGTATCATTATGACGAGTAACTGCTATGTGTGTCCAACGAGAGTTTACAAGAGCAATATCTCCTTCGATACGGATTGCATTTTCGGCATCGAAGCGGAACTTATCATAACTTGCCTGTAAACCAAGAGAAAAACCATGAACATCAAGACCATTATTGGTTATGATTCCCGGGGCAGTATGTTGTCCATTTCTCCATACCCACGCGTGAATAGTGAAGTCATTTTCACTAAATTCACAATCCCACTCATCATCATAAACAAGATCGTCACCATCGAGAGCAAGAGAACCATTTCCAAACTCTTTGGTCGTTTGAGTAATTTGTGCTTCTTTATAGGCGGTCCAATTATGACCTGATACCTCATCTGTAATTGTTTGACTAGCTTCAGAACCATTGAAATGCAGAAGAGAGACGATCCTACTATCAGGGATCATCTTGGAAGCATGGTTTTGTACACTATCCTGTATTTCAAGTATGTATGATGGAACATGAGCGACAACAGTAATATTATCTACTGATTGTGCCTGAGTATCGTTTGCAACTATTAATTCTACAGTAAGAGTGGGAGATTCAACACTTTGGTCACTTGTGGCATTATCTACTGATAAAACACAGTGTTGGGTAAGATCTACATTATCTGAGGAAACTACTTGAATACCATCTTGAATGTCCAGAGATGGATTTTGAATAAGGTATTCATCTACATTTGGTTGTGACACTCCAAGATATACAACCCATCGTATATCCTCCACTCGTTTATCCTGCATTCCCGAACCCATACCACCTGTATTGGCTATACCACCAGAGGTAGAACCTTTAGTACCTTGGTGAATTATTTGTGTTGCATAAACACTAGAACCAGTACGATAACTAGGCAAGGTCTATTCCTCCCAAACGAAGGTCACATCCATAACTCCACATGAAGCAGCAAGTGCATTGGCAATAGCTAATCCCGTTCCTGCGGGTACCGCAATGGGAGGGTTGAATGAAAGTGAATAACCAGATCCAGCAACGCCCACAATGGTCATTCTTGCCATTGCAGGTCCTTGAACTGTTGGATTTACTGCATAACTGCAAAGATCTAATAATGCGCCAGAAGGAGGGGCGAGTAGACGATCACGATCGTTGTCTATATCGGGGGTAACTGTAGTACCCGGGGTTCCACGAGTGGATGTTCGGATGAGTTCTGAGTTCCAGGCAACACCAAGTGTAAAAGTACTAACTTCTCTAACATAGATTGTTTTTATTGAACTTGGATTCCATAATGTTGCAGCAGGAACATCGGCTGTAGCGACAGTTGTTGAACATCTTCCACATACAGAATATCGTTGAGGCATAATTATTCTTCCCAAACGAAAGTTACGTCGGCAGGTTGAGGGGCAGTAGTCGTGGATGAAGCAACTGCTAAACCCTCACCGGGACCTACACGAATAGGATAATCAAAAATACAAATAAATCCCGAACCTGTTGCAGATGGTAGAGCATGACGAGAAAGAACAGAGGCATTGAGAGCTGGTTCACCATTTACAAAATGCCCAAGATATAACATTGCTCCCGTACCGGGAGCCAACATTCTATCTCTATCGTTGTCAATATCAGGAGTGACTGAAGATGTAGCTGGGAGAGTTCCAGTTGAGGTTGCTCGACAGATCTTTAGATAATCAGCCGTGGTACCTGTTTTACAATACCAGATCTCTCTTACCCATAATGGTTTACTAGCATGTGGGTTCCATAACAGAGCAACAACTTCGTTTATTGCTGCGGTACCTACACTAGCAGTTCCAGCACATTGATATTTGGATGTCAATGGCTATTCCTCCCAGACGAAGGTAAAGTCCATTGTAGGACTAGCAGTTGCTGGAACATTTGCAATAGCTAATCCCGTTCCTGCCGGAATAGCAATAGGAGGATTGAATACCCAACCAAATGCAGCACCGATCACCGCTCCAACATGTGTTCTTGCCATTGCGGGTCCCTGAACTGTTGGGGCTGATGAGAATAATCCAAGGTCTAGAACTACCGTGGAAGGTGGAGCAAGTAGACGATCGCGGTCATTATCAATATCGGGTGTTACCGTACTACCTGCAGTCCCTCGTGTGGAAGTTCTGATTAACTGCAAAGCCCAAGCAACGGCAGAGGAGGTAAATCCACTGATCTCGCGGCAATAGATCGTTTTGGCTGAGGATGCATTCCAGAGAACCGCTCCGGGTTGATCGGCAGCAGCACCTGTGGCAGCATTTCTTCCAGCTACAGAGTATCGTTGAGGCATAGTTACTCCTCCCAAACAAAAGTAACATCTGCTGGTTGTCCGATCGTTGCTGCCGCAGTTGCTACTGCTAATCCTTCACCTGCAGCGACTCTAACGGGAGGATCAAAGACCAAGATAACTCCCGACCCAATGGCAGCTGGTAAAGCATAACGAGCCAATGGAGGAGTTGCTAGAGTCGGATCGGTTGTTGCATATACCCCCATATATTCCAATGCGCCTGTACCCGGAGCAAGCATTCGGTCACGATCGTTGTCTATATCGGGGGTAACGGTACTGTTGGGACCAGTTCCTACCGCGGTTGCGCGGGAGACTTCAATATAGTCTGCAGTCGCCACTGTTTTGGCATACCAGATTTCTCGAACCCACAGAGGCTTGCTAGCATGTGGGTTCCAAAGCATACCGATAACTTTATCAGCAGAGGCACCCGTAGCGGTAGAGCGCCCTGCACATTGGTATCTACTGGTCATAATGACCTCCTATTAGGTTGGATCGCCTATCTGAATTTTCCAAGAAGGAACATCGACCGTACCACCGGAAGTCAAAGCCTGTGAGGTACAGGTCGTGACATAACGCAGAGTGGTACCAGCTGCGAGTCCCAAACCAACATGGGTTGCCGTGTTGGATGAGACGATAGAGATACCACTCTTGGCAGTCATGGTCAATTTGCGACCATAGGGAGATCCAGCATCATCTGCCTTCAGGAAGTCACCGTTACCAGATCCCGGGGTCATACTCTGTAAAGCAAGACAGACATCAGCCGTGGTGGTCAATTTGGCATAGGTCGTTGGTTCTGCAGAACAGACACCCATCTTATCACTTGCAGCCACATAATCAAGGGCAGCATCAATCATTGCATCGGGGGCTATTTTAGCCATAGCATTTACTCCTTAGTAAATTTATTGGATGATCCCATTGAACTGTCTTGAACCTCAAGAACAAAATGGGGTTTTTCCTCGTTCTTTGATTCTTCCTTTTCCAATTTCTTTTCCTCATCAGTTAGTTCTTTCTTCTTGATGGGTTTCTCTTTATCTGGAATCATATTTCTCCTTTTCTCCAATTGGAGATTATAGAGTATTCGCTGCAGTATCGATTGCGGCGGCGAGGGCGATCGCGGTTGTCTTGTCGAGATAAACGAAATCCCCGATCTCTACGGTGGCAGTATCTTCATCTCCACCTTCTGAACCGGGAACAGTTTCGACAACCAAACCTTTGACCAGAACATTTCCATCTTGAATCACGACTCGAAAACTATCGAGGGGGATCTCTCGTTTATCGCTAAAAACAGAACCAGTTGTAGTTACAGATACGTCTGCCATGGTATTACTCCTTATGAATAGAATGGATTAGTTTTGATTATTTTACCACGTTTTTAACCTCATAGCGATAGTATCTCTTCCAAAACATGTGATTCATATCACTCATAACATGACAGATCTTCTCGTGATTTTGGGAATTAACAACTTTATAGGTATGTTGGGTCCAGTCCAGAAGAGCATGTTCGAACTCATGCACCACAACGGCTGCACCAGCATATTCCTCTATAATATGGATCTCCCCAAATTTCCCCACAGTTTTTTTACGATCGGGATAACCTATGTAGCAACCAACAAAGTCTTGTTCTTCCAAACCACCTGGAAAAGCGTTGCGGTACATGTCCTCGCTGGTTTTCCAGATATAAACATTGATATGGAATTTTCCGGTTCTACCCATACGGATCTTCCAGAAATGTAAAAGCCCCGTTTTATCTTTATCCTCGATGTAGAGTCCTTTGCCCATGACATATCCTTATTCTCTGAATTTTTTATATCTCTTCTCCGACTTTTCACAATGATCCTTTTTTGCCTCGATACTATTGCAGGAACATGCCCAAACAAGGTGTCTGCCAACTGCATTGATCGGCGTTCCGCATTTGGAACATGCCCAATACCATCCCTTGACGGATGGAACGGGTTTGATCTTTCGATGAATGATTGCATAGGCGAATTTCATATTGGATACCAAATTGCAAGTTTTTTATTGCAAAAATAAAAACTCTGCATATTTCCATCCCCATAATAATTTTCTCGCCTTTGTTCAACCCACCATTTATTCCTAGTATCAGCAGCCACACTTGCGACCGCAGTAAGCTGTTTGTTTACAATGATGATCTTATCTACTGGTGGATTTGCCTCATCAAATTGTCTTTTTCCAATAATAAGTAGATGAGGATAATTATAAGTCTGCATATTCATAAATTCATATCTTGTACCCTTTACCTCAACCCTGAACCTTTTATGATTATCCAATACGAATAGATCACCATGATCAGTATATTCTCGCCATAACTTTGGTTCTGGTGCTATTTCATAAATACCTTTTTCTACTAACATTCCTTTGGATCTCAACCATGCAATGTATTTATCAACAACCACATTTGATTTGGCAACACGTTCTTCAAATTTTCTCTGGTGTTCTGGTGTATTAAAATTATTTAACATATCCATTATCCTCTCACTACCAGTTCCCAATATAGTCCTTCTCAAAAACATCGAGGGCGGTTCCAGGGGTCAGGTTCACAATTCGCCTCCCCGATTTTTCATAGATCTCATTTGCCTTGGCAAAGGATTTTGCGGATTCCTCTAAATTGGGAGTATACCATAATAGGTTCCTGAAATACTCCGGGCTGAAATGGTTGGGATCATCCCCTTCCCATTTTTGTTCCTCGTCCGGTTTTTCCACACCCACGAACCGATGATCGAGACCCACGATCAAAACCGTGGAATAACCCATGTAATAGATTATCTGCAAGGCAACATGGGTCACGGAATGACCCTCATAAAGACCAAGTTGGGGATCCAAGGAAAACATATTTGGATGGGGAACGGTATAAAACTCGTAATTCTCGGTAAACCCATAATCCTGTTTAATGAATTTGGTGGCATCGATCGTTTTGATCTGCTCCATACTCTGCAGGATCACCAGATGGCTGGTGGCAGCGTAATAAGTGGGCGTGAATCCATCCAGCAGAAATATATTGTTGAAACCAAATGTGGGGTAATCCTTTAGGAAGTCCAATGGCACGTTCTTCAAACTCGGACCATTGCACACCACTAAAATCGTCTTGCCCTGATGGTAATTATAGAGTTGCGACCAATCCTTCATCTGCTCTCTCTCCTTAAACGATTTTTTTGCTTTTTTTCGCACATGACCATCGCCGCCGTAACTGACGCTTGGCGACTATACCGACACGGCGAGGTCATACATGTGCACTCCTGCATGTCTGTGCACCGGCTCACCCTCCGCACACCGGAGGTAACGACTCTATCGGGCATGCAGTCTCTTGTGGAGATGCCGGGAGTCGAACCCGGGTTCACATCTAAGACCCATTCGAGTTTTCAGTGTGCGACACCCATCATCCCCAAACAAATCTACGTTTTCTGCCACCATGCTTCCTGAAATTGGTCTTAGCCATCCCGCGCCACCAATACTTGAGCAACAACGGAATGCGTCTCCTTCGACTCCTGTGACTTCGCGACATGAACAATATTATAACCCATACTTTCAGCATTTGGTGAAATGGCAGTAAATAGTGAAAAGTGCCGATCCACCAATGACTTACTTTATAGGTCACATGACCTACTTCAAAGGTCGTATATAACATACTACGATACGAGGCGTACGGCATATCAACGTAGTACGATTTATGCGATATAAGGGGAAAACCCGCTTTACCCCCGGGAGTTGTGGAGGGTAATAGTAGGAGGGGTAGAAGTGCAGAATGAACGTGCCGTATTGATATAGATGCACAAGGAGGTGCAAAATGTTATGGTTTGTTTTGGTCCGCAAGCTGCCCAATGCGCTCAACCATGAGTTCAAAATCGCTCAGCTCAACACGTCCACCCTGAGATTACACGACCAATATGGGTGGCATGTTGTTTTGGGAGGATTTCACTCACGGCTTGAAGCAGATGAGGCATATCAAGCGCTGATTTTACCCAGTACGCTTGATATAACTAAGTTGGGAGAGCATGCGTAAGCATGCTCCTCAACAACAGTATACATATACCATTATGTGTATTGTTGTTGGGGTAATCTTATCCCATGTTCAATGTGCTAAGGAGGCACATAATGAATAAGTTTGGGTTCTTTGTGGATGGTGTTCTTGTAAGTATGACCCTTGCTACAGTAATTAGCATGGTTATTGTGATAGTCCTACACTGCTAGGAGGCAGTAAAGTGGAAGCACAAATCTGTAATCTACTCATGCAATTCTGTAATCGTAGGCTTGAGCTTGCATATAATGAGCTCAATACAAAAACACTCATCAGTGGTATACAGTTTCGTACTATTGATGAGACAAAACACGAGCCTTGGCTCGATGTATCATACGCTAACCCATACTATAAAACCTTGAAAGAGGCAGTATTGGTGTTGCGTAAACTGTATATGTATTGGTAGGAGGTGGTGATATGTTAGAAGTATATGCAAGTATCTATTTACCCATAAAGGGTTGGGCTGCTGTGTGTTATGGTCCTCATGGTCCTGAATACACAGGATGTGGGCGTGCCACAATCTACCAAGCTATTCAGGACGCACTACAAATAGCTGATGATGAAAACTGCCCAATCGACATCCATGGCTTACAAGAATGTCCTTCTTGTCATGGGTGGATGCTCTACACAGAAACGTGTGATGTTTGTGGCTATAAGTCACAATACAGGATCGACCTTGATGCTAAGATCCTTGCTATGCAAGCACGTTTCGCACAAACATAATATACTAGCATCTGTTATACATGCAGGGTATCAACACACTCTACATGTGCATGTATAGCTCAATGGATAGAGCAACTGCCTTCTAAGCAGTAGGCTGAGAGTTCGAATCTCTCTACATGCATTAGCCCCCGAAGTTGAAGGGGCATTCATTCACATTCGCTATACCCGCCATAGTATAGCGAATTTATATATATGAAAGGAGAATGGAATGTATCATATCAAGTTCTTGTTAGTTACCGTCATGTCTCTCGTGCGTCTTGTGTGCGCTGGATTTCGTGTCAGCCACTATAAAGGCGAGTGCGAGTTCTATCGCTTCTATTGGAAGCAGATAGAGATTGGCAAAGACTGCGGCATAAACTTTGATTATGTCCAGATCCTTGATATGGCTGATATTGATCGTGGATCACTCGGTCACTATACAACCATGTACAAGGGCAAGGTACGCAGATTGGGTGTGGCTGAGGACAACTAACAAATTTGCCCTGACCGGGGTGCGATCAAGACCCGGAGGGCAATTGACCTCTACTGTTAGGTAGAGGCGTACACGTTTTATGCCTTGAAAGGAGGCACAAAATGTCTGGATCGTTTCGTCCCGTTGAGGATGTGGCATTGCACTTTGTCCGCATCCAGCAGGCTCCCAAGCCTGTCGTAAAGCGCTGGCTCGAAAAATGGGTTAAGCCAGCGATCCGCGCCCAAGCCGAGAAAGATCAGGCGCATGTGGATGAGATCGAGTTTCAGGACTATGCCCGGTACAGAAGGGCAACTTGGTCGCATCGTAAGTAATACCGCTTCATGAAGCGCCCCAAATGCGCTTCAACCTGTCCCTGTAGCGCCCCATAAGTGCTACAGGGCATTAGGCTCATGTGAGCCGAGGGCTGATGTCCCATCCATCGCGTTCCATCATATCTTGCCCATCTGTAGGACAACAGGTGGCAAGGAAAGGAGAATCATGTCCAAAAAAAGTAGTGGTAAGATCCTGAGTGCTC
>Ga0315297_10002631_pt1 | contig 11382 bp, 8 predicted proteins | sample YL17G15_0_MG_FD_203628 | JGI IMG/M metagenome (GOLD analysis project Ga0315297, IMG submission 203628) | Sediment microbial communities from Yellowstone Lake, YNP, Wyoming, USA - YL17G15_0 | ecosystem: Environmental > Aquatic > Freshwater > Lake > Sediment | place: USA: Wyoming | collected...
CTCACCATCCTGGGGTTCTCGCTCTACGACACGGTCGTGGTGTTCGACAAGATCGACGAGAACACCCCGTCACTCGGCACCGAGCGGGGCGACACCTACTCGCTCATGGTCAACCGGTCGATGAACCAGGTGCTCATGCGCTCGCTGAACACGACGTTCGTCGCGCTGTTGCCGGTGGCGTCGCTCCTCGTCGTCGGGAGCGGGATCCTCGGGGCGGCGACGCTCCGCGACTTCGCGCTGGCGCTGTTCGTCGGGCTCCTCGTCGGCGCCTATTCCTCGATCTTCGTGGCAACGCCGATCCTGGCCCGGTTCAAGGAACGCGAGCCGCGCAACGTGGCACTCCGCGAGCGCTCGGCAGCACAGCTCGCCCGAGGAGTGGCGGCCGGTGCTTCGGGGGCACCGGCTCCCGAAGCCGAGTCGCCGGGTATGCCGGAGCCCGGGCCGTCCTCACCCCAGCCGTCCTCAGGGCAGCCGTCCTCTTCCGATCAGGCGATGCGCGACCAACCCGTGTCCGAGGCATCGCCCGGCACCGCGGCGCGCCCCGAAGCGAGTTCGCCGTCGCCGCCGGGTTCCGACGGGGTGGTCGCACCGCGGCCTCGCCAGCAGCGGCGGCGCAAGCGTCGCTGACGCTCCGCCGAGGAGCGCCGCGCGGGATCCAGCCCGCTCCCGCCTACGATGAAGGGGGAGATGAGCACCCTCGAGCTGCGTCCGGACCGCCGGTCCGGCCTACCGCTGCCCTGGCGGCGATCCCAGGTCGACGACGCCCTGGCTCCGCTCCTCGCGGCGTATCAGCAGCGCCACCGCCGCGCCGACACCGCTCTGATCGTGCGGGCGTTCGAGGTGGCCCGCGACGCCCATGTCGACCAGGTGCGTCGGTCCGGAGAGCCATACATCGCCCATCCGCTGGGCGTGGCGACCATCCTCGCGGAGCTCGGTCTCGACGACGTGACCGTGTCCGCCGCGCTGTTGCACGATGCCGTGGAGGACACCGTCCTCACCCTCTCGGCGCTCGAGGACAGCTTCGGCACCGAGATCGCCCGCATCGTCGACGGGGTCACCAAGCTCGACCGGCTCCAGTTCGACTCCCGGGAGCAGCAGCAGGCGGCAACCCTGCGCAAGATGCTCGTCGCGATGGCGAGCGACATCCGTGTGCTCCTGATCAAGCTCGCGGACCGCCTGCACAACATGCGCACGATCGCGTCCCTGCCGGAAGCGAAGCAGATGCGCATCGCCCAGGAGACCCTCGACGTGTACGCCCCGCTGGCGCATCGTCTCGGCATCGCGGATGTCAAGTGGCAGCTCGAGGACCTTGCCTTCGCCGTGCTCCACCCCAAGCGCTACGCCGAGATCGAGCAGATGGTCGCCACCCGAGCGCCGGAGCGGGAGGAGCACCTCGAGCTCGTGCTGTCCCAGCTGAAGGACCGCCTGGCCGACGTGCACATCGAGGCGCAGGTCCAGGGGCGGCCGAAGCACTACTGGTCGATCTACGAGAAGATGATCGTGCGCGGTCGCGAGTTCGACCAGGTCCAGGATCTCGTGGGCGTCCGCGTCGTCGTCGACTCGGTCAAGGACTGCTACGGCGCACTCGGATCGCTGCACTCGCTGTGGTCGCCGGTGCAGGGGCGCTTCAAGGACTACATCGCGATGCCCAAGTTCAACCTGTATCAGTCGTTGCACACGACGGTCGTCGGGCCCCAGGGCAAGCCGGTCGAGGTGCAGATCCGAACGACCGAGATGCATCGTCGGGCCGAGTACGGCATCGCTGCGCACTGGGGATACAAGGAACGCTCACGCGCCGAGGATCTGGCGTGGTTGCAGCGCATGGTCGACTGGCAGCACGACACGAACGACCCGGCCGAGTTCCTCGACACGCTCAAGATCGACCTCGAGCAGGACGAGCTGTTCGTCTTCACGCCCAAGGGCAAGGTCGTGACGCTGCCGACGGGGGCGACGCCGGTCGACTTCGCGTACGCGATCCACACCGAGGTGGGTCACCGCTGCATCGGCGCGCGGGTCGACGGCCGCCTCGTCCCACTCGACGGGACACTCGAATCGGGATCGACCATCGAGATCTTCACCAGCAAGGTCGCCGGTGCAGGTCCGAGCCGCGACTGGCAGCAGTTCGTGCGCACGCCCCGCGCGCAGTCGAAGATCAGGCAGTGGTTCTCGCGCGAGCGGCGCGTCGATGCGATGGACACCGGGCGCGAGGAACTCGGTAAGGCGCTGCGCAAGGAAGGCCTGCCGGTGCAACGGATCGCCCAGACGGCGATCGTCTCGGGCGTTGCGGAGTCGATGCACTACGCAGATCTGGATTCGCTCTACGCGGCGATCGGCCAGGGCCATGTGTCGGCGCGTGGAGTCGCCCAACGGGTGCAGCGTGAGATGCGCGGCGGGGAAGAGCAGCTGCCCGTCACCACCCAGCGGCCGCCCCGAGCGCGCTCGCACGGGCGTCGTGCTGCGGGCGTCCACGTCGAGGGTCTGGACGACGTGATGGTCCGACTCTCGCGCTGTTGTACGCCGGTCCCGGGCGATGAGATCATGGGTTTCGTCACCAGGGGACGCGGAGTGTCCGTGCACCGCAGCGATTGCGCGAATGCGGTGTCGCTCGCGGAGCAGGCGCAGCGTGTCATCGAGGTGGAGTGGGACCATGACGAGACGGCGACGTTCGTGGTCTCGGTCGAGGTCGAAGCACTCGACCGGTCGCGACTCTTGCGCGACGTCGCCGAGGTGCTCGCCGAAGGCCATGTGAACATCCTCACCAGCAGCTCGCAGACATCGAACGATCGCGTGGCGCGATTCCGATTCGAGTTCGAGCTGGCAGATCCGGGCCACCTGGATTCGATCCTGAAGTCGATCCAGCGAGTCGACTCGGTCTACGACGCGTACCGTGTGCTCCCCGGGGCAGCCGCGCGCGCATGAGCGAACGTGACGACGCGTCCATCTACCGTTCCCCGGTAGGAACCCACGATGTGCTGCCGCCCCAGTCGGAGCGGTGGATGCAGATCGTCGCGACCTTTGCCGGGCGAGCCGCTCGTTTCGGGTACGGCCTCGTCGTGACGCCGGTCTTCGAGCACGTCGAGGTGTTCCAGCGGGTCGGTGCGTCGACCGATGTGGTGCGCAAGGAGATGTATGAGCTCACCGACCGCGGCGGGCGGTCCTTGGCCCTACGTCCCGAGGGCACCGCGCCGATCGTGCGGGCGTATGTCCAGCACCGACCGACGCCACCGTGGAAGGCCTGGTACCTCGCTCCGAACTTCCGATACGAGCGCCCGCAGAAGGGCCGGTACCGACAGCACTGGCAGCTGGGGGCCGAGGTGCTCGGCGTCGACGATCCCGACGTCGACGTCGAGGTGATCGCGCTCGCGCACGGCTTCTACGCCGAACTCGGGCTGCAGCGGGTGCGGCTCGTCCTGAACTCGATGGGTGGTCCTGACGATCGCGCCCGGTATGTGGCGGTCCTGCGCGACTACCTCGGCGCGCACGCCGACGGTTTCGGGGAGGAGTTCCGCGCCCGCGCCGAGCAGCACCCGCTCCGCCTGCTCGACGCCAAGGACGAAGGTTGGCAGGACGTGCTCGAGCGCGCGCCGCAGATCACCGAGTATCTGAGCGCCGAGGCTCACGCGCACTTCGAGCACGTGCAACGCGGCCTCGACGCATTGGGCATCCCCTATGAGCTCAACCCCCGCCTGGTGCGCGGCTTCGACTACTACACGTCCACGACGTTCGAGTTCGCGAGCGATGCGCTCGACGCGGCGCAGAACGCGATCGGGGGCGGGGGGCGCTACGACCAGCTGGCCGAGGAGATGGGTGGACCTGCCACCCCCGGCATCGGCTTTGGCATCGGCATTGAGCGGGTGCTGATCGCGTGCGAGGCCGAGGGTCTGCCCGCGAGCTCGGGGTCCCGGCTCGACGCGTTCGTGATCGACGGAGTGGGGGACGGCACCGTGGCCACCCTCGTGGCCGCGCTGCGCGAGTCGGGGCTTCGGGCCGACCGCACCTACGGTGGCCGCTCGGTCAAGGCACAGTGGAAGGTCGCCGATCGCTCGGGCGCGGCCTTTGCGGTCATGCTCGGACGGGCCGAGGCCGAGCGCGACAGCGTCGGGGTCAAGAACCTGCGGACGGACGATGCCCAGATCGAGGTCCCGCGAGAGCAGGTCGCGGGGTGGATCCGTGCCCGACGTGAGGAATCCGGTATCACGAAGGAACACGGCATCACTGGGGAACGCGGATGATGCGGACGCACCACGCGGGTGCGATCGGTCCCGGGCAGCGTGGCGACACGGTCGTCATCTGCGGCTGGGTCGCGGCCCGGCGCGATCACGGCGGGGTGGTATTCCTCGATGTCCGCGACATCGCCGGGATCGTGCAGGTGGTGATCGACCCCGACGCGACGACCGGCGACGACCCGCACGGGATCCGCAACGAGTACGTGCTGCGGGTCGAGGGTGTGGTGCGTGACCGCCCGGAGGGCACGGTGAACGCCGACCTTCCGACCGGAACCGTGGAGATCGCGGCGACCACGGTGGAGGTGCTCAACGCCTCGGAACCGCCCCCGATCCCGATCGACGACCGGGTCGAGGCCGACGAGATGCTTCGGCTCAAGTACCGCTACCTGGATCTACGCGGGAGCCGGCTCCAGGCGAACCTCCGCCTGCGCGCACGGCTCAACGGATCGTTGCGCGAGACGCTCGGCGCCCGGGGGTTCCTCGAGGTGGAGACGCCGTTGCTGATCGCCTCCACCCCCGAGGGTGCCCGCGACTTCGTCGTGCCGTCGCGGCTGACGCCCGGCAGCTTCTATGCGCTGCCGCAGAGCCCGCAGCTGTTCAAGCAGCTCCTCATGGTGGGTGGCATCGACCGCTACTACCAGATCGCCCGTTGCCTGCGCGACGAGGACCCGCGTGCCGATCGGCAGTTCGAGTTCACCCAGCTCGACGTCGAGATGAGCTTCGCCGACGCCGACGACGTGATGAGCGTCATCGGTGAGGCGGTCAGCCGGGCGATCGAGACCGTGACGGGTGATGCGGCACCGGAGGTCGAGCGCCTCACCTGGCACGAGGCGATGGCCCGCTTCGGCACCGACAAGCCCGACCTGCGCTTCGGACTCGAGCTCACGGATGTCTCGCTGGTCTTCGCCGCGACCGAGTTCCGGGCGTTCCAGGGCGAGGCAGTCAAGGCGCTCCGTGTGCCCGTGCAAGGCGACCTCGGACGCGCCCGCCTCGACGCGCTCATCGATCGCGCCAAGCAGCTCGGCGCACCCGGGCTCGTCTGGATGCGCGTTCGAGATGGTCGGGCGCTGGAAGCACCGGTCGTGAAGTTCCTCTCCGAAGCCGAGCAAGTGGGACTCGTCGACGCGACCGGCGCGGTGCCGGGTGATCTGTTGCTCCTGGCGGCGGGGTCGCGACGGATGGCGGATCATGTCCTCGGCGCGATCCGTCTGGATCTGGGCCGGCCGCCGGTGCGCGAAGGAGGTCGACGGCTCGTGTGGATCGTCGATTTCCCGTTGTTCGAGGCAATCGGTGAGGACGGTCGCCCGATCCCCGCGCATCACCCGTTCGCAATGCCCCACCCCGATGATCTCGAGTTGCTCGCACACGGGAGTGGTGCCGAGCTCCTCGACGTCCGGTCGCTCTGTTATGACCTCGTGCTCAACGGCTGGGAGCTGGGATCAGGGAGCGTCCGGATCCACACGCGCGAGATGCAGGAGCAGGTGTTCACCTTGCTCGGCATCGAACCCGAGGTCGCACGGGCCCGGTTCGGCTTCCTGCTCGACGCGTTCCAGTACGGCGCACCCCCGCACGCCGGGTTCGCCGTCGGCATCGACCGCCTCGCGGCCCTCCTCGCCGGCGAGGAGAACATCCGCGAAGTGATCGCCTTCCCGAAGACCCAGTCGGGTGGGGATCCGCTCACCGGTGCACCGACCCCGGTCGAGCCCGCCCAGCTGCGCGAACTCGGACTCTCGATCGCGAAGTCCGCTCGGTCGCAGACATCGGGAGCGACTGCGAAGCCAGGGCCATCGTCCTGAGGCGAAGGGAGCACTGATGACGGACCTCTTCAGTGCCGCCGTCGACGACCGGCTCCGACGTCGTGCTCCACTCGCCGCGCGCATGCGCCCGCGGTCCCTCGACGAGGTGGTCGGCCAGGAGCACCTGCTCGGTGCGGGTTGCCCGCTGCGGACGCTGATCCAGGCCGACCGCCTCTCGTCGCTCGTGCTCTGGGGACCGCCGGGCACCGGCAAGACCACGGTGGCGCGACTCATTGCGGGCGACACGGCCAAGGCGTTCGAGCCGCTCTCGGCGGTGACCGCGGGAGTCAAGGACGTGCGGGAAGTGGCCGAACGCGCGCGGGCGCGCCTCGGCGAGCATGGGCAAGGGACGATCCTGTTCCTCGACGAGGTTCATCGGTTCAACCGCACCCAGCAGGACGCGCTCCTCCCGCATGTGGAGGAGGGGCTTCTCGTCCTGGTCGGGGCCACGACCGAGAACCCGTTCTTCTCGCTCACGGGCCCGTTGCTGTCTCGTTCGACGTTGTTCCGCCTCGAATCCCTCGGTCCCGAGGCGATGCGCACCTTGCTCCTGCGGGCGATGACGGACCCGCGTGGGCTCGCCGACGAGGGACTCACGCTCGACGACGACGCGCTCGAGCACCTCGTCGACCATGCCGAGGGAGATGCTCGCCATGCGCTGACCTCACTCGAGGTCGCCGCGGCGCTCGCGGGAGAGTCGGGCCGGCCGCAGATCGCGCTCGGCGATGCCGAGGCGGCCCTGGCGATGCGCGCCCTCCGCTACGGCGACGACGAGCACTACGACGTGCTGTCGGCGTTCATCAAGAGCATCCGCGGCTCGGATGCCGATGCGGGGCTCTACTGGCTCGCGCGGATGCTCGAAGCGGGTGAGGACCCGCGACTGATCGCGCGGCGACTGGTGATCCTCGCTTCCGAGGACGTCGGGCTGGCCGACTCCCAGGGGATCGTCGTCGCCGATGCCGCCGCACGAGCGGTGGAGTTCGTCGGGATGCCCGAGGCGAGGCTCAACCTCGCGCATGCCGTGCTGTACCTGGCGCGGGCCCCGAAGTCGAACTCGGTCACGTCGGCATTGGGTGCTGCAGTCGACGATGTCCATGACCGCGGTGCCGGGAGGGTCCCACCCCATCTCCGCGACGCTCATTACCCTGGCGCGCAATCGCTCGGGCACGGTGAGGGGTATCGGTATCCCCACGACGCGCCCGGGGGGTGGGTGGACCAGGAGCACCGACCAGGAGAGGTCGCAGACCGTCGGTACTACCGACCGAGTGGCAGAGGAGATGACGTATCCCGGGAGCCGGGGACGGGGGCCACCGACACATCACGACCGGAAGATCGACAACCGGACGCCAGACAACCGGGCGAGCGACAACCGGACTGACGACCGGACTGACAGCCAGCAGAGCAGCGATCGCAGAGACGGGAGGCCGCCATGAGCGCAACGACTTGGACCGCGTCGATCGCGGTCGTGCTCGCCGTGGTCCTCGGAGTGGCGCTCATGCGGACCCGTGCTCGCCTGGCTCGCGTCGAGGCGCGCACGGCGCGTCTCGAGGCGCGCATCGACGACGAGATCGCACGCTCGATCGACGACGCGCATCGTGAGGCTCGTGCCGCCGGTGCGACGGCTCGTCGTGCTGCGACCGCCGCGGGGGTCGACGAACCTCGTCGGCGCCTGCCGCTCGAGCCGGTCACGGGACCCGTCGTGCGTGCCGTCGCCTTCGGGGCCGGGGCCCGGCGCACCATCGGTCGTCTGGCCGGACCCCGGCGCGGTCGGGGTCGCGCCCGGAAGGCGGCCTGATGCGTCGGCTCACCTGGCTCGCCGCCGGGTTCGGTCTCGGAGCGGTCGTGGCGCACCGGGCGACTCAGGGGGGCACCCAACCGGTGATTGCCACGACGGCGGCCGGCCTCGTCGCGCGCGTCCGGCGGACGGTCGTCGACGCAGTCGCCGAGGGGCGCACCGAGATGGCACAGCGCGAGGTGCGTCTGCGTGAGGTGTTCGGGTCCGGGGTGCTCGAAGACCCCGGCGACAAAGGAGTCGACGGCATCAGGCGGTAACCTCGGTTGGTGGCCCCGCGCACCGCTGACGAGCTCCGTGCTGCATTTCTCGAGTTCTTCGTCGCGCGTGCACACACCCGGGTGCCGTCGGCCAGCTTGATCCCGCACGACCCGACGGTCCTGTTCACCGTGGCGGGCATGGTGCCGTTCAAGCCGTACTTCGTCGGCGATGAGACGCCACCGTGGGCGCGCGCGACCTCGGTGCAGAAGTGCGTCCGGGCCGGCGGCAAGCACAACGATCTCGACGACATCGGTCGGACCAACCGGCACTTCACCTTCTTCGAGATGCTCGGCAACTTCAGCTTCGGCGACTACTTCAAGGCCGAGGCGATCCCGTGGGCCTGGGAGTTCGTCACCGGGGTCCTCGGTCTCGATCCTGAGCGCCTGTGGGTGACGGTGCACGTCTCCGATGACGAGGCCGAGGCGATCTGGCGCGACGACGTCGGGCTCCCGGCCGAGCGCATCCAACGACTGGACGACGACAACTTCTGGCGCATGGCCGACACCGGACCCTGCGGTCCGAGCTCGGAGATCTTCTGGGATCTCGGAGCTGCGTTCGGTGCCGATGGTGGCCCTGCGACGGGTGACCCCGATCGGTTCATCGAGATCTGGAACCTCGTGTTCATGCAGTACGACCAGCGGGCCGACGGACAGGTGCCGCTGCCCAAGCCGAGCATCGACACCGGGGCCGGGCTCGAACGCATCCTGATGGCACTCCAGGGCGTCGAGTCGATCTTCGCAATCGATGTGTTCCGTCCGTTGGTCGAGGCGGCCGAGCACGTGACCGGCGTTCGCTACGGTGACGACCCCGAGCGCGACGTCTCACTGCGGATCCTCGCCGAGCACGCGCGCACCATGACGTTCCTGGTCGCAGACGGTGTGGTGCCGTCGAACGAGGAGCGGGGCTACGTGCTCCGTCGCATCATCCGGCGGGCGGTTCGCCATGCGTACCTCCTCGGATGCACGGAGCCGATCACGCCGACCCTCGTCGATACGACCGTGAACGTGATGGGTGGCGCGTACCCCGAGATCGAGAAGGCGCACGACCTGGTGCGTCGAACCGTCGGGCGGGAGGAAGAGCGCTTCCGTCAGACGCTCGAGCGTGGTCTCAACATGCTCGACGACCTGGTGCAGCGCGGCGACATCGGCGGACAGGATGCCTTCTTCCTCCATGACACGCTCGGCTTTCCGATCGACCTGACTCGGGAGATCGCAGGCGAGCGCGGTCGGGCTGTCGATGTTGATGGGTTCACCGCTCGTATGGCGGAACAGCGCACCCGCGCCCTCGACGCCCACAAGGCTGCGGGGAGCGGTGTCGAAGCGCCGGTCGAGGTCTACCGGGAGCTCCTCGATGAGGTCGGGCCGGTCGAGTTCACCGGCCGTCAGGAGTACGTGACATCAGGGGCCAGCGTGCGCGGTCTCGTGGCCGACGGCCGTCGCGTGCTGCAGGTCGATTCGGGGATCGTGGAGGTCGTCCTCGACCGAACCCCGTTCTACGCCGAGTCCGGTGGCCAGGTCGGCGATGTCGGGAAGATCACCACCGCTGACGGCGCGACGCTCCGGGTGCTCGACACCCAGTACGGCCTCCCCGAGGTCACGGTGCATCACTGTGAGGTCGAGAGCGGCACCGTCGTCGAAGGCGACGAGGTCACCGCCGCGATCGATCGGCCGCGCCGCGACGCGATCCGTCGCAACCACACCGCGACGCATCTCCTCCACTGGGCCTTGCGCGAACGGCTCGGTACCCATGTGCAGCAGGCGGGTTCGTTGGTGTCCCCGGATCGACTGCGGTTCGACTTTCATCACTTCGAGGCCGTGACGCCCGAAGAGCTCGACCAGGTCGAGACGCTGGCCAACGCGGAGGTGATCACCGACGCCGCAGTCCGCCACTACGAGACGACGAAGGAGCACGCCGAGGGTCTCGGCGCGATTGCGTTCTTCGGCGACAAGTACGGCGACCTGGTGCGAGTGCTCGAAGCGGGGGAGCACTCGCTCGAGCTCTGTGGGGGCACGCACGTGCACGCGCTCGGGTTCATCGGCCCGATCAAGATCATCAGCGAAGGGTCGGTCGGCGCGAATCTTCGCCGGATCGAGGCGGTCACCGGGGAGGCTGCGCTGGCACACATCCGCGACGAGGAGCACGCACTCCACGACGCCGCCGCGCTGCTCAAAGTGGGCCCGACCGAGATCGGCCCGCGGATCGCCAAGCTGCTCGCCGAGTCGAAGGCGCTGCGAGACGAGCTCGATGTCGAGCGCGCCCGCCAGGCCATCGCCGAAGCCGGGACGCTCGCCGAGGCGGCGACCGACGGTGTGGTCGTCGCCCGTCGCGATGGCCTCACCAACGACGGCCTCCGGCGACTTGCTCTAGCAATTCGCGACGCGCTCGGCTCCGGGATCGTGGGGCTCGTGGGCGTGACGCCCGACGGCGCCAAGGCTGCGGTCGCGGTCGCGGTGAGCAAGGACCTCGTCGGCACCGGCGTCACGGCCGGAGCCATCGCAGCCGACGCCGCGAAGGTCCTCGGTGGCGGGACCGGCAAGCAGCCGGACGTAGCGGTAGGGGGCGGGCCGAACGCCGGAGCGGTCGACGAAGCCGAGGCGCTCCTTGCTCGGCGCGCCAAGGAAGCCGCCGGCGCGACGCCGGACGTGCGCTGATCGGCGACGGTGGCTCGCGTGCTCGGTGTCGACCTCGGGACACGACGTATCGGTTTGGCGATCTCGGACCCGACCGGAACGCTCGCGACGCCACTCGCGGTCCTGGCGCGGGCGTCGAAGCCGGCACTCGACCACGCCGCGATCGTGAGCACGGCGCTCGAGGAGGAAGCGGCGCGCATCGTCGTCGGGCTCCCTCGCTCACTCTCCGGGAGCGACGGTCCGGCCGCCCGGCTCGTGCGTGACGAGGTGGAGGAGTTGCGGGGCGTCGCGGGCGACGACTTGCCCGTGGACCTCTACGACGAACGCTTCTCGACGGTGACTGCGACGCGCCAGCTGCGCGAAGCGGGTCGGCGCCGCGTTCGGGACTCGGTCGACGCCGCCGCCGCGGCAGTGATCCTGCAGTCGTATCTCGACGGACCGGGACGGTCCGGGGACGGCGCGTGAGCTCGGAGGGCCTGCCTCCGGGCGGGCGTCCTCCGGGCGGGCGTCCTCCGGGCGGGCGTCCTCCGGGCGGGCGTCCTCCGGGCGGGCGTCCTCCGGGTTGGCCTCCCGCGGGAGGCGCGCCTTCGCCCCGGCGCCCGCGCCCCGAGGGTGGCGTGCCGCGCCCGGTACCGTCGCCGGCGGCTCCGCATCCGTCCGAGGCGCCGACGCAACCG
>Ga0315297_10002632_pt1 | contig 11382 bp, 8 predicted proteins | sample YL17G15_0_MG_FD_203628 | JGI IMG/M metagenome (GOLD analysis project Ga0315297, IMG submission 203628) | Sediment microbial communities from Yellowstone Lake, YNP, Wyoming, USA - YL17G15_0 | ecosystem: Environmental > Aquatic > Freshwater > Lake > Sediment | place: USA: Wyoming | collected...
CGTCTACGCGCTGGCGGTTACGCCGAAGGGCGAGGCCTGGGCCGGCACGCTGCGCGGTGTCGCGCGCATCGGGCGATGACGGCGCCTGCGAACGGCGCCGAAGTGCGCGCGCGTGCCGCCGCCGGCAGGCACGGAATCCACGACGACAGGGGCATCAATTGAGACTGGGATACAGGAACATTGTCCTGCTGGTCATTGCGTTGGCCGGCATCGCGGGGATCGCCTACACGCTCGGGCAAAAGCAGGCCGAGCGCGGCGCGGCGGGCGGCCCCGCAGCGCCGCCGGTGGCGAAGGCCGCACCGTCAGCGCTCCCCGCGGACCTGCGCGCGCTGGCGACGGCCAGCCCGCTGAAGGCCGGCGCCACGGCGCCGCCGAACCATCCACCTCTCGCGCAACCCGCGCCGCCGCCCGTGGAACGCGAGGGCAAAGTCAGCGCCGATCCGAATGCCAGGTTCGTTCATTTCCGCGTCGGCAACCGCAATGTGAAGGGAATCTACAACGACGGCAAGGTGATGTGGGTCGGGACCTCCGGCGGAGTCATCCGTTACGACACGGCCAGCGACCAGTACAAGTTGTTCGACAGCCGCAACGGCCTGCTGTCGAACGGCATCTTCCACGTGAGCAAGCTGGACGGCCGCATCGTGGTCGGAACGTACGGCGGCGGCATGTCGATCTACGACGATCGCGCCGACAAATGGGAGACCTACAACGTTCCGGAGGGATTGGGCGACGCGTTCGTCTACGGCGTGCTCAAGGCGAAGAACGGCGACGTCTGGATCGCGACGTGGTCCGGGGTCAACCGCGTCCGCGGCGGCGCGCTGAAGGATCGCGCGAAATGGGAGCTCCATACCGTCGACAGCACGAAAAACGGGCTGCCGAACGATTGGGTCTATGCCCTCGCCGAAGGCAGGAACGGCGACATCTGGCTTGCGACCGAGGGCGGCCTCGCGCGATTCCGCGGCGGCAAGTGGGACAACTGGAACCATGCGAAAGGGCTCGGTGCCCCCTACGAGCTCGTGAAGGATGATTCCACCTTCAAGAACGATCCGGCCAAGGTCTCGAGCCACCACGCAAAGCAGAAGCAGGAAATGGGGCTGGAGGGCATCGACACCGCCTACAACCCGAATTACATCGTCTCGCTCGCCGTCGACAAGGACGGCGTCGTCTGGGCCGGAACGTGGGGTGGCGGTCTCGCCCGCTTCGACGGCGCCAAGTGGCGCAACTACACGATGAAGGACGGCCTGCCGGGAAACCACGTGTTCATGCTGCACGTCGACGACAAGGGCGCGTTGTGGATCGGCACGAACAACGGCCTCGCTCGGCGTGACGGTGCCAAGTTCCGCGTCATGACCACGGCGGACGGTCTGTACTCCAATGCCGTCTTCTCCCTGGCGACCGGCGCGAATGGCGATCTTTGGGTCGGGAGCTTCGGCGGCGTCGCCCGCCTGAGGGGTTTCTAGATCGACATCGCTTCGTTTCCTGACTTCCCGCGCCGCGCACGCGCGCGGCGCGCAATGGCGCCTCAGGGAATCAGGTCGACGAGATGCGCCCGAGTCGTCGCATAACGCAGCTCGAGCTGATCGATCAACGAGGCGATCGTGGCCACCCGGCCGGCTGTCGCCTCCTTCTCGATGCTGATGCAGACATCGGCGACGCCGCTCGCGCCGAGGCTGAGACTGATGCCCGAGAGCTTGTGGGCCCTTGCCGCCAGCGCCATGGTCGCGCGCGCGTCAGCGGCCTGCCGGATCTCGCTGATGTACACCGGAGCGGCGGCGAGATAGTCGCGGATCAGCGTCCGCAGCAGCGAGGGCTGTCCGGGCTCATCCAGAACCTGCAGTTCCTCCAAAGTGCGGGTATCCAGCAGGTTCCGGTCGGGCGCGGACTTGCTTGACCCCGCCGGCGGCGTGCCCCACCGTTCGATGGCGCGCCGGATGTCATCCGGCAGAATCGGTTTCGCGATGTAGTCGTCCATCCCCGCATCGAGGCATTTCTCGCGGTCCCCGGGCAGCGCATTGGCGGTCATCGCGACGATGCGCGGTCGCGTCCGCGGCGGCCACTCGGCGACGATCCGGCGCGCGGCCTCGAGGCCGTCCATCTCGGGCATCTGCAGGTCCATGAAGACGAGGTCGTAACGCGCCCGGCGCAGCTGGTTCAGCGCCTCGATGCCCGTCGCCGCAAAGTCGGCCGAGTAACCGAGCCGCTCGAGGATGCGGATGGCGAGCTTCCGGTTGATGTCGCTGTCCTCCGCCACGAGGATGCGCAATGGCAGCCGCTGTCCGAGCGTCGGGTCGATCTGCGGGGGTCGCCGCGACGGCGCTTCGAGCGGCGCGCGGGTGCCCAGCAATCGCGCAAGAACGGCGTGCAGCCGCGATTGCTTGACCGGCTTCGAGAGCTGCGCATCAAACAGCGCGTCGTCTGCGGCCGCTGCGCCATGCCGCGAGCCGCCGGACGACAGCAGGACGAGCGCGGGCCGCTGCCCCGGATGCAGCTTCCGGATTTCGCGCGCCAGGTCCCATCCGTTCAACACCGGCATGTTCATGTCGATGAGCGCGCAATCGACCACGTCGTCGCGCCGCAGCGCGTCGAGGGCCGTCCGGCCGTCCGACGCCGCGGTCGTCCGCAATCCCCAGCTGCGGCAGCGCGTTTCAAGGACGCGCAGGCTCGTGGAATTGTCGTCGACGATGAGCACATGCTTCCCTTTGAGTTCCGCTACGCCCATGGACGGACGCACCCCGGCGGCCGGCGGCGGGGCCGCTTCGCTTTCGATCGTGAAATTGAAGGTCGACCCGTGCCCTTCGTCGCTGTCGACCCAGATGTTGCCGCCCATCAGGTGGACGAGCCTCGCGCAGATCGCGAGTCCCAATCCCGTGCCGCCGTATTTGCGGGTGGTCGACGAGTCCGCCTGCGAGAAAGCCCTGAAGAGGCGATCCATCTTGCCGGGGGCGATGCCGATGCCGGTGTCCCGCACGGCGAACTGGAGCTTGAGCCTCGGCCCCGATCCGCCCGCACGACTTGCCGTGACGCAGATCTCGCCGCGCTCCGTGAACTTGACGGCATTCGAAAGGAGGTTGACCAGGATCTGCCGCAACCGTGTGGCATCTCCGATGATCCACACCGGCACATCGTCGTCCGGCGCATAGAGCAGTTCGAGGTTCTTTTCCGCCGCCTTTGTCGCGAGCATGCCCAGCGCTTCCTCGATGCACGCGGTCAACTCGATCGGGCGCGACTCGAGCTCCAGCATCCCCGAGCCGATCTTCGAGAAATCGAGGATGTTGTTGATGGTGCCGACCAACGCTTCGCCGCTCACCCTGATCGTTTCGACGTACTCGCGCTGCTCGGAGTCGAGCGGCGTGTCCGCGAGCAATGACGAAGTGCCGATGACGGCGTTCATCGGCGTGCGAAGCTCGTGGCTCATGTTCGCGAGAAAACCCGCTTTTGCGTCCGCCGCCTGCTGGGCCTCCTCGCGGGCCGCCTCCAGCTGGTGCTCGACGCGCTTGCGCTCGACGATCTCCTGCTCCAGCGCACGGTTTGTCCGAGTCAGGACCTTGGTGCGCTCGGCCACGCGGGTCTCGAGCAACTCGCGCTCCTGCTGCAGGGCAAGCTCGGCGCGCCGCCGCTCGGTGACATCGCGCAGCAGCCCGAGGTACCGACCGTTGCCGAGCGCCACCGCATGGATGTCCGCGATGATCTGCGCGCCGTCCTTGCGTCGCAAAGCCACCTCGCCGCGGCTCTTGCCGCTGCGGACCACGCGCTCGAAATGTTCGGCACCGGCACGCCGGCTGTCGGCCTCGGGATAGAGCGTGTCGGGGATCGACATCTGCAGCAGTTCGCCCGCGGTGTAGCCCATGAGCTCGATCGCGGCCGGATTCGCCTCGAGGTAGCGACCGTGCTCATCGACGACGAGGACGCCGTCCAGCGATTGGTCGATGTACGACTGCAATTTCTGCTGACTGGCCTTGAGCGCGTCCTCCGCCTCGCGCCGTTTCGTGATGTCGCGGACGATGCCGCAGAACAATCGCTGGTCACCGATCCGCATTTCGCTGACGCCGAGCTCGAGCGGAAACGTCGAACCATCGTTGCGCAGGCCAGTGACCTCGCGCCCGATGCCGATGATCTTGGGCACGCCGGTCTCCAGGAAATTCCCGATGTAGGCGTCATGCTGTCCGCGGTACGGCTCGGGCATCAGCAGGTTCACGGAACGGCCAATCACCTCGTCCGGCGCATAGCGGAAAATGCGCTCGGCCCCCGGGTTGAAGCTCTGGATGATCCCGCGTTCGTCGATCGTGATGATGGCGTCGAGCGCGTGGTCGACCACCGCACCCATCCTGGATTCGCTTGCCTCGGCACGAGTGAGCGCGGCCTTGAGCTCGCGGGTCCGCTTGTGGGCGATCGCGAGCGCCCGCGTGCGCGTGTTGGCCATTGCGCTGACCAGCAGTGCGAGCAGGGCGCTCAGCATGAGGCCGCCGATAAGCACAAGATCCGCCGAATCGTCGCTCGCTGCCGCGTAGAAGCCCGGGAGCGCCACGAATTCCAGGGCCCACACCCTTTCGCCGAAGGCAAGGGTCGTGTTTCGCACGAGCGTCGGGCGGAATCCCCCCGCCAGCTCGCGTTTCAATTCCGGACAGGTGAACAAGGGGCCCGCCGCATCGGTCACCTTGAGCCCGATGAGGGTCGCGTCCGGGCCGAGCGCGTTACCGATGGTTTGCATCGGCGTGAACAGCTCCAGCACGAACACGCGCAGCGCGGCTCGCCGCTCGTCGACCGTGAGGGGTTTCGTCCCGGGCGCATAGACCGCGACGACGAGCGCGCCGACCTGGTCCTCCTCGGCCGGGCTCTTCGCCATTTTCAGCGGCGTCGACATTACCGCCTTTCCGGTGTCGCGGGCGCGATCCATCGCGTCCCGTGCGGCGGGATCGCTCCCCATGTCGATGCCGGGGCGCACGATGCCGGATGCGCCAAACGTCTTGAGGTAGGCAAGCGGAAAGTACTCGGTCCGACGACCTTCGGCGGCCACGGCGTAATCGGTCAAGCCTTCGGCGCGGGCCTTGGCCTCATGCTCGGCGCGTTCGGAGTCGCGAACCCGCGGCGCGAACGCGAACGCCTCGCGACCGGGATAGTGGTGGTCGCTGCCGAGGCTTTCGAAGTACTGTCGCCAGTGGGGACGCTCGAATGCCGAGACCGCAGTGATCAGGCCGGCGACGCTGCGCGATGCGCCCTCGTAATCCGCGAGCTGATCGAGGATTGCGGCACGAATTCGATCCGTGCGGTACTCGAATCGGGCGGTGGTAGCCTCGTCCGCATGCCGCTTCGTGACGTGCCACGCCCAGGCCGTCGCCGCGAGACCGAGCACCAGAACCAGCGCCACCGTCAACCCGCCGCGCAGGCGCGAGGACAGTGGTCCGGGCAACGAGGCGTCGGAGGGTCCCGTTTCGGGCGCGACGATGGTGGTCGAGGGTGCTCCCATGGGGCGAAGGCGCTGGTGCTGCGCAATCGCAGTGTAGCGTGTCGATTTGCAAAGGCAAGAAGGCGGCGCAGTTACGGCAGGGGATCCGCACCGTCCGGGGGCGACACTTTCGGGGTGCGCGCGCCGTCCCGTCCCCGCATCGAGCCAGGCCGCAAGTTGCGGGCTGGCGGCGCCGCGATCCCCGGGCGCATTGTTGGTCGCGACGCGCTGCTGCCAGAAATCGGGCGCCGGACCCGCCGTCTTCGGCTATCCCTTCGGCATCGTCGCTCGGAGCGATTCGCGTTTGGACACCTCGGCCAGCCACGCATCGAGTTTGGGTCTGCCCGTGCGCCACGCGTCGGCGGCGAAGCGAAAATCAAGATAGCCGAGCGCGCACGCAACGCTGAGGTTGCCGATGGTCAGCTCGCCGCCGAGCAAGTCGACATCGCGCTCCAGCGTGTCGAGCGCGTCGGCGATCTTGCGTTTCTGCCCGGCGATCCACTCCGGCCAGCGCCGCGGCTCGGGCCGCAACGCCGCCTCGTAACGCGCGAGCAACGCGGCGTCGAGCAAACCATCGGCGAGCGCCTGCAGTTTCAATGCCGTCCATCGCGCGGGACCGGCCGCAGGGAACAGCTTGCGGCCGGAATGCAGACTGTCGAGATATTCGCAGATCACCGGCGAGTCATAGATGGCGCTGCCGTCGTCGGCGATCAGCACCGGGAGCTTGCCGAGCGGATTGTCGCGCGAGACCTGCTCGTTGGGGGCGACCGGTGACACGCTGGCCACCACTTCCTCGATGACTGCGGCCAGTCCGGCTTCGCGGGCGACGACGCGGACTTTGCGCACGTAGGGAGAGGCGGGGGAGACGTAGAGTTTCATCGTGACTTTTCCGAGGGTGGGGACGCGTCGATTGTAGTGTGAGCGCGACGGTGCCGCAACGCGGTTGGGGGGCGTACCGGGGCCTGGTTATCCGGCGATGCGCTGACCGAATGCGCACGCCGGTTCGGGCTGGGTCAGCGGATCCCCTGGGCGGGGCATGGCCGGCGCTCACCGGCGCGAACGAGCCTGCCGTGGAGAAGCTGCGCCTGGATCCTGTCAGCCTGAAGTCGTGCCGGCGAAAGACGAACTTGCTTTGTTGTTCGAGCGCCTGGCTTCCTGGCGGGGCCATGCGACCGGGAACCGGTACATTTCAAGCCCGCAGGTGGCTCCTGAGAAACTGCCGCAACCGTTCCGATTTTGGCGCGGCGAACAAGTCGGCCGGCTTGCCTTCTTCCTCGATCACGCCCTGATTCAGAAAGATGACCCGGTTCGAGACTTCGCGCGCGAAACCCATTTCGTGGGTGACCACCAGCATGGTCCGGCCCTCGGCCGCCAGCGTGCGCATCACCCGCAGGACTTCGCCCACCAGTTCCGGGTCGAGCGCCGACGTGGGCTCGTCGAACAGCATCACACGCGGATGCATCGCCAGGGCCCGCGCGATCGCCGCGCGCTGCTGCTGGCCGCCCGAGAGATGGGCGGGAAAACTGTTGCGCTTGTCGGCAATCCCGACCTTGTCGAGCAGCGCCTCGGCTTCTTCGATCGCATCGGCGCGCGGACGCTTCTGGACATGAACGGGCGCTTCGATCACATTTTCGATCACCGTCATGTGCGACCAGAGATTGAAATTCTGGAACACCATCGCGAGCTGCATCCGGATCCGGTCGACCTGGGCGCGGTCGACGGGCTCGCGCCTGCCGCCCCGGCCCATGCGCAGCGCGATCGTCTCGCCGGCGACGACGACCTCGCCCTCGTCGGGGATCTCCAGCATGTTGACACAGCGCAGCAGCGTCGACTTGCCCGAGCCGCTGGCCCCGAGTATCGAGATCACGTCGCCTTCATGCGCATCGAGCGAGATGCCTTTCAGCACCTCGAGATTGCCGAAGCGTTTGCGGAGGTTCCGGCCGCTGACCGCGGGCTGATTCGGCATCGCGAGCGTCATCGGGCGGGCGCCGGAACGCTGGCGGGCGCTGCTTGTTCGCGCGTCTCTCCCGACAGCCGCCGTTCGAGGAGCGCGATCGCGCGCGAGATCGCGAAGTTCAGAATCAGGTAGATCGCGCCCGCGCAGATGAAGACCTCGACGGCACGGAAGGTCTCGGAAATGATCTTGGAGGCGATGCCGGTGACTTCCATCAGCGTGATCACGGAAGCCAGCGCCGTGGACCGCGTCATCAGTATGATTTCGTTGCCATACGCCGGCAGCGCGACGCGCAAGCCCTGCGGAACGGTGATCCGGCGGAAGATCAGGGAGCGCGACATCCCGCACGCCCGCGCCGCCTCGATCTGCCCGTACGGCACCGACAGGATCCCGCCGCGAATGATTTCGCTGGAATAGGCGGCGGTGTTGAGGGTCAGGGCCAGCAGGGCGCACCAGTAAGGCTCCCGCAGGAACGGCCAGACAAAGCTCTGGCGGATCTCGGGGAACTGGCCGAGGCCGTAATAGATCAGGAAGATCTGCACCAGCAGCGGCGTGCCGCGAAACACGAAGACGTAGCTTCGCGCGGAAAAGTCGAGCACCGGATTGCCCGAGAGTCGCATCAGCGCCAGCAGCACGGCGAACACGGCGCCCGCCGCGATCGAGAAGAAGGCCAGTTGCAGGAGCAGCGGCACGCCGGAGAGCAACAGCCGAATCGTCTGGCCGAGAAAGGCGAAATCCACGCCGCTAGCTCCGCCGCACGCCGCGCATCCCGACAGCCTCCGCGCGCTGGAAACCCCAGCCCGAGACGGTGGAGAGCACGAGGTAGAGCGCCGCCGCCGTGATGAAAAAAGCGAACGGCTGGCGGGTGGAACCTGCTCCCACCTGCGCCTGGCGCAGAATCTCGGTCAACCCCACGACCGAGATCAGCGCCGATTCCTTGAGTGCGAGCTGCCAGACGTTGCCCAGCCCGGGAATGGCAAAGCGCAGCGCCTGGGGCACGATGATCCGGCGAAACAGGAGCCAGCGCGGCATGCCGACCGATCGCGCGGCCTCGAGCTCGCCACGGTCGATCGCTTGATACGCGCCGCGAAAGATCTCGCTCTGATAAGCGCCCGAGATGATCCCGACCGCGATCGCCCCGGCGGCAAACGCATCGACGCCGACGAATCCCTTGACGCCCAGCGCGTGCGCCAGCGCGGTCAGCGCCTCGCTGCCGCCAAAATAGAGCAGGTAGATCACCAGCAGGTCGGGAATCCCGCGCAGCACCGTCGTGTAGACATCGGCCGCAAGTCGCAGCGGGCGATTGCCTTCGATCCGCGCCCATGCGATCAGGGCGCCAAGCACGCTGCCGAGCGCGAACGCGGCACAGGACACCGCGATGGTCATCAGCGTGGCTTGCAACAGCAGCAAGCCCCAGCCCCTGGGGCCGAAGCCCATCAGTTCGACGTAATCGATCACGTGGAATGAGCGCTACGCAAAACTCCCCCTCGTCCCGCGCACGCAACGAGGGAGACGATCGGCAATCTCAGTGCCCGCCCGGCCGCCCGAAGGGCACTGAGCGCCCCCTCGGGGGGCAGCGAACGAAGTGAGCGTGGGGGCGGTTCATCTCAGCGCACCGGCGTGACGTCGAAGCCGAACCACTTCATCGACAACGTTTTCACGGTGCCATCGGCCACCGCAGCGACGACCGCGGCGTCGAACTTGGCCAGCAACTCCGGATCGGTCTTGCGCAAGCCGACCGCGACGCCGAACCCGAGCGCGCCGCCGCCGTAGCGCGGACCCGCGAACATCATTTCCTTGTTCTCCGGCGCCTCGACCACGCTCTTGAGGTAGGAAATCGACGCGAACACCGCGTCGACGCGGCCGGCGGTCAGATCGAGATCATGCTGTTCGGTGGTCTTGTACTGGCGGATCTCGATCACGTCCTTGAAATACTTTTCCAGGAAGTTGGCCTGCGCCGTCGAGGTCTGCACGCCGATGATCTTGCCCTTGAGCATCGGCTTCAGATCGTTGAGCGATTTCTCGGCCGGGACGACGCCGTCGGCATTGAGCGAATAGACCTTGCCCGCCTCGGGCAGCTTGGCCAAGGCGTTCGATTTCAGCACGGCAAAGGTCGACGGGGTCCGGCCGTAGGTCTGGGTGAAGGCGATCGCCTCCTTGCGCTTGTCGGTGATGTTCATGCCGGCCATGATGGCGTCGAACTTGCCCGCGTTGAGCGCGGGGATCACGCCGTCGAACGCCTGGGCGACGATTTCGCACTTGGCTTTCATCCGCTTGCACAGATCCTCGGCCAGGTCGATCTCGAACCCGACCAGCTTGCCGGAAGGATCGGTGAAATTCCACGGCTTGTAGGCCCCCTCGGTCGCGATCTTGATGCTGGACCAGTCCTTCGGCTGGGCCGACGCGCCCGATACCACAAACAGCGAGGCGACCAGGGCGGCCGCACAAATTTTCAAGAGCTTCATGAGTTTTCCCTTCGTTGATTGCGCATCATCGGCAGTTACCGCAGTATCCGTCGCCGCAGAAAGAGCGCGCCAGCCATCGCGAGCATCGCGGCCCGAGCCGGGACGGACAGGCACTTCAATCACGCGAACGCGAGTATTGGGCGTTCGGGCGTGGGGGTCAACTGCTGGCGTCCGGCAGTGCCCGGCCGACCCGCACATCCGAACTCATCGGCCATCGCCCGTGGTCGACGTCAGCCGTTGCTGCCTGCGCCGGATGGCGACAAGGCACAGCAGCTGGAACAGGCACTGCGCGCCGATCTGCGCGGTGTTGGTCGTCGCATCGTACTGCGGCGCGACCTCGACCACGTCGCCGCCGACGACGTCGAGGCCGGCTAACCCGCGCAGGATGCCGAGCACCTCGCGCGGCGTCAGCCCGCCGACTTCAGGTGTGCCGGTGCCGGGAGCGAAGCCCGGATCCACGCCATCGACGTCGAAAGTCACGTAGATCGGCCCGTCGCCGACCACCTCGCGCGCCTTGGCCACGACGGCAGGGATGCCCATCATCGTGACGTCTTCGTCGTGCAGCACCGTCATCCCGCTGTCGTACGAGAACTCCCACAGGTACTCCGCGCCGCCGCGGATGCCGATCTGGATCGACCGCTCCGGATCGAGCACGCCGGCCAACACTGCCTGCCGGAACGGTCCGCCGTGATGAAACTTGGCGCCTTCGTATTCGCCGGCCGTGTCGCAATGCGCATCGATGTGCACCATGCCGACCGGGCGCTCCCGTCCGACCGCCTTGAGGATCGAACAGGTGATCGAGTGGTCGCCGCCCACCGCCAGTGGAATCACGCCGGCCGCGCAGACCTGCATGAAGAAGGCCTCGATGTCCGCGTGGCACTGGTCGAGGCTGAACCGGCTCTGCATCGGCACGTCGCCGATGTCGGCGGCCGCCAGATGCACGGTCGGCGCGATGCGCAGCACGTGCTCGTAGGGGCCGATGCGTTCGACCGCACGCACCGCCCGCGGGCCGAGCCGCGCCCCGGCCCGATTCGTGACGCCGAGATCCATCGGAACGCCGATGAGCGCCACGTCGAGCCCGCCGCAGCCGGGGAGCGAGAGCGCATCGGGTCGGAACGGCGCGCCGAGAAAGGTCGCCGGGTCCGCGAACGGCCATCTGCGCCGCCCGGCGCCGGAGAACAGCTGCGCCGCGACCGCCGCGAACTCCGGATCGAAAATATCGCCGCCCTTGGCGTCGGAATACTTGCGACGCAGGGCGTCCAGCTTCTTGCCGTCCATGGCGTCCCCCTTTGATGCGCGAGACTATGGTCACGTCGATGGCATGAGATTGGAGGACAGGAAATCCAACCGCATGAAGGGCACACCGAGGCAGCGTATCACGGGCTGGCGGGACGGGACCAACGGGGATCAATCCCGACGAGTCTGCGGCGTGGGATTTCGCGCCTCCAGCGTCAGCCGCCGCCGAAGCATCGTCAGCACGTCGGCATAGCGGATGTCGGCTGCGACGTTATTCGCCTGCG
>Ga0315297_10002637_pt1 | contig 11369 bp, 20 predicted proteins | sample YL17G15_0_MG_FD_203628 | JGI IMG/M metagenome (GOLD analysis project Ga0315297, IMG submission 203628) | Sediment microbial communities from Yellowstone Lake, YNP, Wyoming, USA - YL17G15_0 | ecosystem: Environmental > Aquatic > Freshwater > Lake > Sediment | place: USA: Wyoming | collected...
TGGCTATCGCACACCACAACAGTTAGGTTTATGTTCGCAAAGCTGGCTATCACGTCTCTTGTGTGTGACAAGAAAGATTTCAATTCTTCGTCAGTCACGCTCCCCGATGAATCTATCGCCACAGCCAGATTGATGTTCTCCTTCTTCTGTGACGGCAGGTAGATGCCTATGCTCTCGCTCCTTCTACTGGGTCGATTCCATGTTGTATCAACAGCCATTTCGTTTGTGACTTCCCTATAAAGTATGTTCTTCCAGTTCCTTTTCGGGTTCAAGAGCTTGTCAACATACCTATCCATGCCATTCGTATCCTTCCCTGCAATTTTGGCATGAGTAGTTGCTTCGGAAAGTATCCTCCCCCACTTTTCGTCTAAATCCTCATTTTTGGAAATTTCTTCGGGTTTATTTTCAGAATTTGAATCTTCGCCTTCCCCAGAATCCTCATTTCCTGAACTTTCTGGACTCTGCTTCTTTTCCTTCATATCTTTTGCATCCTTGTTCTCCTTCTGGACATCAGGAATATGTTCATCGAACTCATAATCCTCGTCAGAATCGCCTTCTCCGTCCTTCTTCTTGCCCTTGGCTTTCTGCTTGCTCTGCTCTTCCTTCGCCTTGGAAAGCTCATCGTAGATTTCTTCGGCTGTCTTCTTGCTGATTTCGTCTATATCGATTCCCAGTTGTTTGAAGAAGAACGAATCATTCCTTGGGATTATACCGCCTTTCGGCAAATTGGTGAATCCGTTTTGAATCAGCATATTATTTGTTACCGCATCCACAGCCAAATTGAAGATAGCCCTATCTCTTGTCTTGGCTCTTTCGCAGTGGCGAAGCACACAATGTGTGGCTTCGTGGCAAATCACGCTGACCAATTCTGAATCCGTTAACTCTTCCATGAAGCTCTTATTCCAGAATACGTTGCCATCAGGGTCAACTCCTATGGTTTTACTATGGTCATTCCTCTGGAATTTCATATGCATGACAAGATATGAATAGAAGGGACTGAGCTTCATCAAAGCTATTTTGCTCTTAATGACTCTATCCTCTACCGAAAGCTTCTCATCGTAGAATTTATCGGTGAATTTACCCACCTCTAAAGCGTGTGGGATTGCGGAAGGCTTGGTTCTATTGATGTGAATGTTCATACGTTCACCTCCGCTATTTTATCCAAAACCCAGAACGGCTCAAGCTCCTTTTTCATCCTTTTGAATCGTTTCTCTGCGTTCTTTCTCTGCTTGAACGCATAGCGTTTCATTTTGATAAGTAGCTTCCAAATCGGAAGATAAAGCTGTTCCTTTATCATGTTGTTTTCTATGCTTTCGCTATCATCGATTCCGAACGAACCTCCGTCATCCTTGATTGCTCTCATCTCCACGCCTGTTGAGCGACCCATCTCTGTGCGTATGATAGCTATGGATGCTGATTTCATATCATCTGGGTCGATTATGTTCTTTCCGACCTTCATTTTGAACTCACGGACTGTCTTCTTCTCGTCCTGAGCGTTCCTTACGAATATCGAAAGAACCTGTTTCTTTTCTTCCTTTTTTATCTTCGCCAAAATCGAATTGAACTCAAGCTTGTGTGTCCTCAGAAAAGTCAGGAACTTCTCATCTATGCTATGGAATCTGGATTTTGTGGAATAGCTGTCTAATGTTCCAAACCCACACTTCCCAATGACAAGACTTCTGCTTTCATAGGTCACTCCTGTTTTTATCGTTTTTCCAGCCAAGTCTCTTATCATCCTGTCTCGGAAATCATTTAGTTCCCTGTCGAAGTTGTTTTTTTCCATGTTTATGTCCTCGATTTCTCTGACAAGAGAGTTGATGGTTTGGAATTTCTTCTTGTTCTTCAAATACAGGTTTATTGAGTAGTTCATTTTCTCACCTCCTTTAATCCAGATACTTCCCATATTTCGAAGCGACTTCTTTCCAAATTTTAGAAGTCACGATTTTCCCGAATGCCATCTTGTCCGTGCTTCTCAAGTATCCAAGCAAAATGAACCCGAACTCAGGTTCAATTAGCTTAACGACTTCAAGAAGAGGCTCAAGGATTTTTCTATCTGATTTGTATTTTTCCGAAAGCCCAGAGACCACAGCGTATTTCAGGCTGATTTCCTTCACCTTCGTCACAAGCTCGGGATTCTTCACTATCGCATCCAAGTCTACCTTCTCTTGCATTTTATACCAAGACGAGAATTCGATAGCTACACCCTTGCCGACACAGGAGGCGACTTCTCTTTCCATGAAAGCTGTGTCAGTCACGCCTTCTATGCTCTGGCTACAAAATTGCCAAGTCCTCGGAGTTGGATGAGCCACGTCTTTTGTGTTCTCATCGTATTTGTAGATATACTGAGGCTTGAAATTCAAAAAAGCGACTATGTGCGAATTTATGCCGTTCTGAATCGCCCATTCTGTCCAAAGCTTCGGTGTTGGCACAATCAGTTCGAAATGCTTGAACCTGTTGTTCAGCACGGATGAAATCTCAAAGGAATGTGCGTTCTCATCGCTCATGTTTCCTGCTGTGAGAATCATCCAGCCGTCAGGTATATGTGCATTTCCGATTTTCCTGTCCAGCATTATTTGAAGCGAAGCGTTCTGGACACTTGGAGTAGCCTTGTCGAACTCATCGAAGAACATTATGCCGTGGCTCTCTGTGTTCTCAGGAATCCAGTCAGGAGCAAACCACTTGGTTTTTCCATCTTCGACTTTTGGTGTTCCTCGAAGGTCTACGCTCTCCATTTGAGCCAGCCTCACGTCACGGAATCCGAAAGTTTTCTCGTTTTCTTTTCCATTTTCCGTGAATTCGAGCTTCATCTCTTTTGCAAGAGTCTGAGCTACGGCTTTTATCGCTTGTGATTTTCCCGTCCCGTGGAGTCCGTGCAAGAACACGCTGATGCTTCCGATTTTGTATGCGTGTAGAAGATGCTCGACCAATTGCTTGTGTGTTACTTTTTCCATATTTTCACCGCCTTTTATTTTTTAGAACAAGCTCCTTCTTGTCCAAATGTTTCCGTGAACTCTCACGAATCCAGCAGAAATGAACTCATTCCTTATTTCAAAACTCATACTTTCACCGCCTTGATTTTTATCGGAAAATCAGCCTTGGCTGAAAATCCGTAAATAAAAATAAAAGCTTAGTGGATTTTTCTCGCCCACTACACTTCTCGCTTCCTTCCCTGAGCGTGGCAAGTGAACCACCCATATCCTGCCTTATCCCTGTCACTTGGGTTGATGTGGCAGGGACGCATAAACGTATTATCATTTCTTTAGGAGTTAGCTATTTAAGGTAAATACAAGGATTTAAGGGCTTTTATGAAGAAAATGACCGTTTATAGAGCTTATTTTCTTTTTTCCCTCAAGAAAATGTGTCATTACTTTTCAGTAAAAACAATCATCATTTCTTTTTCTGTGTTTCAGTTAAATAGGTCAGCTTTTTTGGCTCAACTAGCCCAACAAAGCTAACAGAACCTCGAAGCGTTCAATTTTTCCTCAGAAAGTGTGTTGCACAAAAACAGCGACAGGCAATACTATTCTTTTCTTTCTTGTTTTTCATAGTTTTCCTCGATTTTTGAAAATAAATGGCTCTTTTTTTCCATTTCTATGAATCTATCCAATTTCTCATATGTTTCCAGCCCATATGAATCGCCAATGTAAACTCCGTCAATTGTCATCACATCCACATAGTTCTTCAGCATCTTGTGGAGATTCTTCAAAGCCGGATAATCATTTGCGTTCATGGATTTTCCTCGCATTTTTCAACTGCTTCTCTATTTCTCTTTCATCATGGCTCTTATACGACCATGCTATTGTGAATATCAAACTAATGATGAGTCCAACAATAGACCACATTTCTGTGCCAAGTATTTCTAATTTCAATCCAACAATCAATCCCATTGAGAACATCCCTGTAAAGAAAATGAAAACATCCCTCCATCCGTATTTCATATCAATCCTTCCTCCTTTAGAATTTTCAGAAGCTCTTCGGCATGGGCGCATTTTTTCTTTGCTCCATCATAGACAAATCCTTTACAAGTGCATGTGATTTTCCCTGTTCTCTTGTCATATCGCAATCGGTAAATATAATCAGCCGAGATTCCATTTGTTGTATCGCAAATTCCGACTATCATTGCATCCATCCTTTCTTTTCCATATTTTTCATCCGCTCTATCTGCCTTCTCTGCCTCTGTATTTCTGCAAGATAATCCCCGATTTCTTTTTCATGCTTCCTCTCAACCTTCTTTCTAATCTGTTCACGCTCTTCTTTGACTTTCAGACACTTCCTTGAACAACACCTGAAATTCCTGTCACCGCTTATGCTGACCTCAGTGCATGAGGCATACTTTCCGCATATACAGCATTCTTGCATGGCATCATGCCTCAAATCATGCTCCGCTTGCATCTTCATCCTTTCTCCTTTCGGTTGAGGTTGGGGCTTTGCCCTGACCCATTAACGGCAATCCAAGAACTACATTCTCCTGAATGAAGGTTATCAAATCGCTGATTGCGTGGTCTCTTAAATGCCAGTTGCTAAAGCCATTGGACTCAAGAATATCTTCCAGTTCCTTATACCATGCAACAGGGAACTTCCTTCTCTTACAATACAATTCAATATCGTTCATACCAATCACTTTCGGTTGAGGAGTTCCTTTTCACATCTCTCCATACAAATAGGACAGAATGCCTCTGGAATATCCGATATAGGACTTATTATGTGAATTTACCCACCTCTAAAGCGTGTGGGCTTCTATTGGGTTGGCTCATAATGTTCTCCCAATAGTTCTGGGCATAATCACGGATGCCCCTGACTTGGATGCTTGTCCCAAGCCTCGTTTTGCGATGTTTATCGCCCCGTTTCTATCTGAGTTATCCTGATAACCACAATGCGGACACTTGAATAGACCTTTGGTTCTTATCCCCAACTGACCGCATCTTGAGCAGGTTTGAGATGTATATGCCTCGTTGACCTTTATGACCATCGCTCCTTCCCAATATGCTTTATATTCTATGTATTGGGATAGTTTGCTGAATGGCATCGAGTTGACTTTTCTGTTGAACTTCTTGCCTTTGTAATTTGGATTGTTTTTCTTTTTCCTTCCGCCTTTGCGTATGTTCGTTAGGTCGCCAAGCACGATTAATGAATTGGTTTTGATTGCTTGGTTCACGATTGCCCTGCTGATTTTGTGTAGTTGGTCTTTGACTTGTCGCTTCTCCTTGTCGTTTATCTTTCGTATGGTTCTTCGGTTCAGTTGCTTCCTCAGATAGAAATAGTGTCCTCTGATTTGTCGAATCTCCTTGCCATAATACTTTGGAATGCCATCGGATAACCGTATCACAGAGGCGGTTCTCCTGCTTCCAAGGTCGATGCCAAGGATGTCGGTATAATCGGTTCTCAATATGACTTCTTTTTCGATTGTTATGTGTGCAAACCAGCCGTTCTTTCTCTTGGTTATCTTGCTGTCGCATATCTTGTGCTTGTCGAGCAGTTCCTCTTTGCTCTCTGCGAATTGGAGAGCCACCCAGAACTGCTTTCTCTGTTTTGTCGGTATCTTAAGCCAGTATTTGAATTCTTTTGTTGGTTGCTTCTCCAACCTCGATACATCATTACGTAAATATAATGGTTGCTCGGTCAGGTTTCTGAATGGCTCTTTGATTGTATAGAAAGCATTTGTGACTGTGGAACAATATATGTTTTTGTTCTTGAACCAAGAATATTGAGGCTCTATGTCGTTGTTTCTGCACTCCTGAACCTGTTGGCAGATATTGTTGAAACTATCATATTCTTGTTGGAGTATGGCTTCCTTTATATTGGTTAAGCCGACTACCTTCCCTATTACCGATATTTGTTGTATCATGCTTTCTCCTGCCTTCCTTGACCCACCCATAAATAGTGTGGGATTGCGGAAGGCTTGGTTCTATTGATGTGAATGTTCATGTCCACATAAGGAATCATCCTTGTGCATGACATAAGCCTTAAACCATCTTGGATTCTTTGCCCATTCTCCAAGTTTCTGTTTCATCTCTTACCACCCTTAATCAGTTCCAGAACCTCTTTTTTACTTATTAAAGCGGCACTAACATTCTCCAAGTCCCATTCTGGAAGTTCCGTGACCGCCTTTATCAGTTCGGCATCTCTATCCCTTTGAATCTCTCCCAGAATATCCAGAACATCTCCTTTGGTCTTACAAGATTGTATCCCAAGTACATATTGCAATAGCTTCATCTCGTTTGGCATCTTCTTCTCTTCTTCCGTGAGATAATCGCCTTTCATATCTTATCACCCTTAATCAGTTCCAGAACCTTCTCCTTCTCTATTATCTCCAATTCATAGAGTTTCCTTGTCGCCTCTGGCATTAGCTTTCCGTTCTCTGCTCCTGCCCATAACCTATTAAAATAAGGCAAATCCTTTATCTGGAAACTTCCAGATTCTATGACCGCCTTTATCAGGTCGGCATCCCTGTCTTGCTTTCCAAATGAATATGCTAATTTGATTGCTCTGTCTATCGCTCCACCATGTCTATGATTATTAAACCTTTTTTGAAGTTCTTTGTCGCTCCATATCTCGTTCCGAATCCTTTCTGAGTATGTCATGGTTGCTCCTTCTGCTTCTGAATATTGGGGCAATCCTCTGAGCCAAAATGTATCCAATTCTTTCCTCTAATGCTCATAAAAAACCCTTTACAAGACGGACAATTTCTAAAATGTGTCATTTCCCATCACCCTTAATCAGTTCCAGAACCTCTTTTTTACTTTTAAAGCGGCATTATCAGTTCGTTGTATAATCATTTCCTCGTGTTCATGCATCCATTCTTTCCTTAATCCGTCTATTCCGATTTCTGTTTTAGCTTCCGAGTGTCCGAGGGCATAGCCTTCCTTGAAACCTTGAAGCTTGCACTTGATTCTATTTACTGTATCCTCGTCCCACGGCTTCGTTATAAGTTCTTCCAGTTCCCGAATCCTTTCTTCGTAGTTCATCTCTTATCACCCTTGAGGAGTTCCAGAACCTTCCTCGCCCAGATTCTATCTTGCTCTTTCGCAGTTTCAGATAACTGTTTATACGGAACCCACAGTTCTCTCCATCTTTTCAATCTCATAACAACAACACCATCACTGAAAGCTATTTGCTTACTCCATGCCATCCATTGTTCATGTTCTAATTCAGCAAGCTTCTCAAGCAAATTATCTTTCATCTCTTACCACCCCTGAGGAGTTCCAGAATCCTTTCTTCGTATATGGTCATGTCTTTCCCGTCCTTATCAAATCCTTGATAGTCCTTTCTAGTTCGGCTTTCTCGGACTCCAATTTATTTATCAATTCGTTCTTGGCAGTCAATATCTCCTTTTTTGAAAAGCTGATTTTCTCGTTCTCGGACTTGAGCCTGATATTCTCCTCTACCATATCGGAACGGAACATATCGGATTTCTGCATTATCCCTTTCAGCTTAATCGCTTCCTTGGAAAGCTCCTTGTCCTTCTCAGTCAAGCAATCCTCTAGGCATCTATGACAGAATTTCACAGTATAGCCATGCCCTTTGCATATCGTTGAATTTTTAAGAATGAGGAGTTCCCTATCCATATCAGCAAGTTGACTTACTAATGACTCATTTAAAGTCTTTCTGTTTTTAGACAAATCCAAAGCTGATTTTAAATTATCATCTACATGAGATTTCCCTATCTCATAACCTTCTTTTGCTTCCAAAGCCTTGATTTCAGCTTTCAATCGTTCTATCTTCGCCTCGGACTCGGCAATCTGCCTATCCCTCTCTGCGACCTTAGTTATCCACTCGTCTAACTTGATTTGCAGTTGCCTGACATGAGCCTCGGAGTCGGCAAACATATCTGTAAGAGTATTCGCATTAGCCTTCCACGTATCCGCTTTCGCCTTGGACTTGTTAAGGGCTTTGCTTATGGCTAAATCCAATGCCTCATACGTCTGGTTAAGAGTCCATTCTTCGCTGGGAAACCCTGTCTTCTTTACCATCTCTTTCAGGACAGCGTTTCGGATTCTATAAGGGTTTACCTTGGTCATTCTATTATCTGGCATTTTATCACCTAATGATTCTACGATAGATTTCAGGGGCTTCCTTCCCGCTTTGGACTTCATGGTTTCCTCACCTTATTTTTCAGGAATTGCCAATCCTTATCACTTATGACCCAATCAATATCGATTATATACGCCATCTTCTCGAAGTCATCTATCAATTCACGATTTGCCCGTCTTGACTCCTTTATGACCCAATCGGCAATGATAGGCATATCCTTCTTGTCATAATGATTAATTCTGACGAGTTCCAAATTCTCCATCAGCCGATTCCTGAATATCCTCTCATGCTCCGACCATCCGGCATCCTGCTCTACACTGTGATGGTCTTCAAACTGTGCCTGTCTGGTCATAATCCCCTCCTTGGAAGGATTCACCCTATCATTCTTTTCAGTTCATTCCATCGTTTCAATCCTTCTTTCTCATCTTCCAAGATTACGATGGTTTCAAACTCCTTCATCATCTCTCTCATCTTCTTTTTGTGACAACTAAGGCATATGAGTCCGTAGTCTGATGTTCCGCATATCTCGCATTTTCCGCTATTCCCTGTTATCTTCACTTTTTTCTTTCTGAATGGGATTCTTGGTCTTGGGATTTTCAATTTTGGAATTCTCATATTTCCCCCTTCCTCAAATTTAGACTTGTAGTTATCATCTCACCATCAATTTCTTTACTATCTTTTCGCTTTCTTTCTCGTCTGTTCTTTGTTGGTTCATGGCGAAGAAGAGCTTTCGACTGCATCTATAATGCATGATTAGTGTATCTTTCCCAACGAAATATAAGTAATGATTCCCTCTGATTCCAGTTTTGCAAATCGAGCATTTGTCGCTCACTTGAATCCCACCTTTTTCTTTTTTATGGTGTTTTTGATTTCTTTTCCGCATCTTTCGCACAAATCTGTGATGTGCTTGTTCTTTGTGAACGACATTGGATTCGCATCCTCAATCAATTGCCAAGAATAATACATCCCAGACAATATCTTCTCTCCGCACATATCGCAGATTCTTTGTTCCATTATGACACCTTCGCCTTTTTGACCCTTGCTATATAATCATCAAGTTCTTTCTCTATTTCTTCTTGGGATTTTTCTCGTTCTCGTTCTTCGACATCTTCTGAATTTTCCCATTCTCCTATGCTATGATTATAATAGAGCCAATGGGTGCATTTCGGGCAGATATATTTCCTATCTGTTAATTTAGTCTCTTCTTTCTTCTCCGAATTCCCAAGAAACGCCCATTCATGCTTGCATTTTTCCATGATAATCACTTTGATTTATATTTTTCGACATTTTCAATCATTATTTTGGCTATCAAATCTGCTGGCATTTTGAATGTGAAGATTCTTTCTGTTCCTTTGGCTCTTGATAATCGTCTAGATGTTATTATCCCCAATTTTTCCATAGACCATAAGAAATCGAACATTCTATTTTGGGAAAGAACCCTCAATTGATATTTTTCAGATAATTCACAATATTTTTCATAAATTTCTTTTATTCTGAATTCTATTTTCCCTTGCTTGGCTAGTTTCAACATAGCTTGAAGGATAAAATTTGATTGTGCTGGAAGTGATGATATTATTTCCTTTTCTGCAAGTCTTTCCGTCTTCTGAACAGAATTCTCGATATATTCTTCTTTGATTTTCGTTCCCTTCTCTTCTGCTATCTCCCCACTTATTTTGAGAATTTTGAAAGCTTGTCGTAAATCTATATTTTGTTGAATGCACATTACGGAAAGTCGTCCTATAATATTCTCTTCCAAAGAATCTGAATAAAATGCTTTTTCGGTTCTTTTATTCAAGATTTCATTTAATTCTCCCATATTATATGGCTTGAATAATGATTTTTTCATCCCGAATCTATTTTTTGTGCTTAATTCAATTTGTTCTTCCCATAGCATAGGATTGTTTGTGATTGCGATTATTGATATTCTTGATTTTTCGCTCTCAAGGAGATTGACTAATAAGCTATTCCCGCCTTTATGCTCAAGTAGCTTATCTATCTCGTCCAAAACAATAAGGATTTTTAAATCGAATACTCTGATATGTTGTTTGAGGATATTATAATATTTAAAACGACTTTTTGACGTTGCCATTATCCCAATCTCATTCAAAATCCCACTTATTGCATCAAGCTCTGAGAATGTGTTGTTCATATTCAGATAGACGATTTTTTCACTAGGATTCAATGTCTTTCTTTTTTCTTTGATAAGGCTTTGGACTGTGCAAGTCTTTCCGCTTCCGCTAAATCCATAGATTAATAGATTTGATTGCCCTGTTGTGAAATTGTTGAGAACAATCTGCACATCATTGGCTTCTTTCCTGACAAGAAATTCATCTATGTTTGGGATATAACTCTCCTCAAGCATTTCTTTGTTTTGAAATATCATGTCAAACCCCAACTATACCACCCTATATCATATTGGGTTTAAATACGTTTATCATATTTGGTTTAACCTATTCGGTAAATTTCCTCTCGATATTGATATAGATACCAATTACTCTATATGGACTTATCCTTTTTCTTCGGTTTCCCTGCCATTTTCATGTTTCGGAAAATATCATTTATGATGCTTCCAGCGATTCCTTTGGTATTGAATTTCTTCCATCGGACATCGACTTCAATACCTTTCATCGTCATGGCTTTGTAGAACTCTTCGCCAGCAGAGTTGAAAATTCGAAGAAAGCCGTCCACAGCCCCGCCCGTCATCTCTCGCATCCGTGTATTGAAAGGAATCGGCTTGATATTGAATTTCAGCATGTTTATCTGGAATCTCTTATCAAAGACCATTATCTTGATTAAGGGATATATCGGTTTAAAATTGACTAGATAATATGGGTCATCCTTGATATAGCATGAATCATATCCTTCCACCTCACTCACGAAAGCGATTTTCTTCTCTTCTTTTTTCACGATATGGTCAATGGTCGCTTGGACTAAACTCTCGGTTTTCGCTCTCTCATTTTCATCTGGATAAAGCGTCTTGAGAACGTGCTGATAAATATCATCCGTTTCTTTATTCATTTTTTCCATTTTGTCTTTGCTCAATTGGTTACAAAAAATAAACCGTTCTTTTCTGTCCATTCTATCACCTCGTTTCTATCATACCGCATCTATACGCAGTCTATCTATCTATCATCTATCTATATAGGAAGGAAAAAGCTTATATAGTGTTTCACTTTTTGAAAAATGAAAAATAGATTGTCGAATGTCTATTTCAAGATTTACGTCAAATCGTCGGAAATCAAGTTTTGAGGGTATCCAACCGTCTCCAAACATTTGAGAAACATCGAACACCTTTCAAGCAAATAAACCTAACGTCCATAAATCAAATAAACATAACA
>Ga0315297_10002638_pt1 | contig 11369 bp, 7 predicted proteins | sample YL17G15_0_MG_FD_203628 | JGI IMG/M metagenome (GOLD analysis project Ga0315297, IMG submission 203628) | Sediment microbial communities from Yellowstone Lake, YNP, Wyoming, USA - YL17G15_0 | ecosystem: Environmental > Aquatic > Freshwater > Lake > Sediment | place: USA: Wyoming | collected...
GATCATCATCGCCTGGATATCGACTTCGCGGGCCGGGTCGGGCCGGGAACTCGACGACGCCATGGGAATCCAGGCCGGGTCGGGCAACGTCGGCGTCCTGCTGGCCTTCCTGTCTGTGGGCTACCTGGCCCAGCGCGGGACCTGGAAGACGCCGATCCTGGCCTGGGCCGTTTTGGGGCTTGTCCTGGGGACCTTGGGCATGATGGCCCTCAAGGGCGTTTCGTCCCGGGCCGAGAAAACGCCCAACCTCAGCGCTCGATCGTGGTGGAAGTCGTTGGTCGGCATCAAGCGCTATATCCCCGGCTTTTTTTTCGGAGGGCTGGGCTGGTCGGTCATCGTCTACTTCGCGCCTTCGCTTCTCAACCACAAGTTCCTCATCCCGATCGGGGCGACCGGGCTCTATCTCGCCCTCTGGGTCGGCTTGGGCACTGTTACGGGCTATGGGTACGGCGTCTGGAGCCGGCGCTTCGGCCGGCGGAGCGTCTTCCTGTTGAGCCTGGCCGGCGCGGTCGTCAGCTTGTTCGTCATCGGCTTCTCGAGCCATAAGGTCTTGGCGCTGGCCGGACTCCTCGCCTACGGCGGCTTCCTCCTCATGACCTACCCCTCCCTCCACACCTTCGTCGGGTCCACGGTTCCGACCTCGGGCCAAAGACTGGCTTTCAGCTGGGTTTCCAACCTCCAGATGCTTTCGGGCGCGGTTGTCAGCCTGCTCTCCGGATTCCTGTCCGACCGGTTCGGAATCCAGGCGCCGTTCCTGTTCACGGGCGTCTTGTCCTTGGTCGTCTTTCTTTTTTATATGACGCGTGGGCCCGAGGTGTTCGGGACGGAGCCGTCCGGCGGAATAAAACCCGTTGCGCCGGACGTCGCCGAGGGTTAGGATAAAGATTGAAGGAGGGAGCGATGTCGCTAAAAAACTTGATCGTCCTTTATCTCCTGACGCTGGCCGTTTTTTTCCTGATCGACATGGTCTGGCTCGGCCTGGTGGCCAAGGGGTTCTACCGCCGCCGGCTGGGAGCGATGCTCAGCCCCAAGGTCAACTGGACGGCGGCCATTCTCTTCTATCTCCTGTTCATCGCCGGGCTGCTCATTTTCGTCATCCGGCCGGCCCTGCTCCAGGGGACTCCTCTCAAGGCGTTGGCGTTGGGCGCCCTGTTCGGTCTCATCGCTTATGCGACCTATGACCTGACCAACCTGGCGACCCTCAAGGATTGGCCTCTCATCGTCACGATCGTCGACCTCTGCTGGGGAGCCGTGTTGGGGGGGCTGGTTTCCTGGGCGAGCGCCGTCCTGGGCCGCGCCCTTCTCAAGCTCTGAGAAGCGCACCGGCCTTCACGCCGGCGGGCGGTCCTTTTATCTGCTGAAGCGCAGGTAGATCTGCCGTCCCTGTCCGTCGATTTTGAGATTCCAGCCGGCGGCCCGGGCCCTCTCCTGCCAGATCGTCTCGAAGATTTTAATGTAGTCCTCGAGGGAAATCTGTTTCTTGAGGTGAGACGCCTGCACATAGAGGGCGAAATACTGGATGTCGTCGAAGCGGACGACGGCCTCCCGCTCGTCCAGCTTTTCAAGGGTAACCTTATCGCCGTAGAGCTTAGCCTGTTCCCAGCATAAATATAGAATGAACGCCCGCGAAGGCGGGTAGAAGGGAACCCAGGTGGCAGCTCCCAAAAGATACCCGACTCCGTTTCCGATGCCCTCAGCGACCCAGCGAAAAGCGATATCCTTCCCTTTTTCTTGGGCCAGGAAATTGAAGAGCCGGACTTGTTCGGACCAGTAGATTTCCTGTCGCATCCAGTCTTTCCGCTCCTCGGGAAGGTCGGGAAAGCCCGAGGCGTCGGCGGGAAGTTTGCCGACTTTATCCAGGCGGATAAAAATCCCCTCTAAGAAACGGTAATACCAGCGGCCGTCTTCTACGACGAAGTTGAACGTATAGCTCCAAGGGCTGTTGAGCTTCTGTCCGAGCGTGATGATGAAGGAGACCAGGTTTCCGTAGCGGACGACCTCTGGGGCGGCCTCCCATTCCACCCAAGTTGCGTTCTTGGCGAAATCCCTCAGCAAGGCAAGCTGGGATTCGGGAGTCAGGGGACTGGCGGGCCTGACGCGGTCTGCGGTCAAAGCGTTGGTCTTCAGGAGTTGGACGAACTCCTTCCAGATCGCGAGATCGTCCTGAACCGCGAGCGGAACTGCGCCGGCGGCGGTCAGCGTGATCAGAAGCGCGGCGATCGCAAAGCTTCTCATCATGGCCCTCCCTCCCGCTTGCTTATTAAAATGTTGGTCTATTCAATGAATCCGTTCCGCGCGGGCCGTTTCCCCGCCCCATCTCGCTCGCGCTCTTCGTCGGATTCCCGAGATATCGCCCATTCGGGGTAAGGCGCAACGCTTCCTTTGACGGCGTGCCACAGGATGCGGTTGAGGACATCCTCGGGGCAGGCGTCGACGCGCCTGAAATCGAGCCGGGCCGACATCTCGGCGTTCCGGCGCAGGAGCGCGTCCGCGATCTCATCGGGCCGCGGGTTCATCGCGTCGAGCGGGACCCGGTTAGCAACGGCCTTGAAGACGTCGAGGTTGGGGATGTCGGTGAAGCAGTCGAACATCGGGGTCGCCGTCGCGTCGAACTGGTTCATGGGCGGCAGCCCCAGGATCTGCTCGATCGTCCTCAGGATGCTCGTCGTGTTGTACTGGGTGCCGACGACCTGTCCGCGCTTGGTGTAGGGGCTGACGCAGTAGGCCGTCGTCCGGTAGCCGCTGACGTGGTCCCAGCCGCTCTGGGGATCGTCCTCGATGCCGAAGACGACCGTCTCCGGCCAGAACCGGCTCCGGCCCAGGGCCTCGACGATCCGGCCGAAGGCCAGGTCGTTATCGGCGACGCAGGCCTCGGGTATCGGGGAGCCCGCTTCGGTTCCGTTGGTGTGATCGTTGGGCAGGCAGATGAGAACGAGCTGGGGCATCATGCCTTCCTTGTCCCAGGCCTCGATTTGGCGCGCGATCGCCCGGGCCCGCCAGACGTCGGGGACGTCCATGTTCCAGCCGACGAAGTCGGCCGGCGAGAATGGGGCGATCGTTTCGATCCCGGGCTTGGAGCCGATGACGACTTGACCGCGGCCGTGAAGGTACTCCTCCCAGAAGTCCCTCCAGGCCGGCTCGCCCTCGCGCTTGGGGTCGGCCCAGCGGCAGTCGGGCATCATGAATTCCCCGAAGTTCCAGATAGAAATTCCGTGCCGGAGCGCGTTGTCCCAGATGAATCCGCTCGGCGCGTAGGCCAGGGCGTCGACCTCGTCCGGCGCCATCCCGTCGGGATAACTGCGCGGCCAGCCCGCGAAGGACCTTTCCAGGTAATCGGTCGCGAACGCGGTCGTCGACCACTGGTGCCCGTCGGCGCTCAGGATGCCGCTGCAATAGGTGTTGTCGAGGAGGACGAACTCGCGGACCATTTTGTGCTGGTTGGGGGTCGCCCGCTCGCCGAAGATGCATAGGGACGGATCGCCGTTTCCGGCGGCAACGTCGCCCAGGACCTGATCGTAGGTCCGGTTCTCCTTAATAATGTAGACGACGTGCTTGAAAACGCTCGGCTCGCCGATCCGCTCCGGGACGGGCCGGGGCGGCCGGTCCGGGCGCGGCGGGAGGAGGGCCTGGGCGATCCGCTCCCGCCGGTAGTTCCGTTCGACGGTCTCCGACATCCGGGCCAGCTCTTGCTTCCCGGGAATGGGGACGAGCGATACCGATCCCATGTACTGATGGGAATTGAACCCGGGGGCGCCCGTGTCCTCGGACGGCTCTTTGGCGGCGGCGTGGCCTTTGATGTTCGCGACGCAGAGCGTATTCCGCGACCGGATCAAGGCGATCGCGCCCGGGAACCATCCGACCGGGATCAGGCCTTCGAGCCGCGATTCTCTATCCTCCGGGTCGAATCCGACGACGGCGATTGCGTTCTGGGTCCCGTTGGCGACATAGAGACGCCGGCCGTCCGGCGCGAAACACAGGGCGTTGGGCGAGGCGCCGAAGAGGTCGGCCGGGCTCGGCTTGACCCATATCGTCTCGACGACGGCATCGCTCCGGGTGTCGATGACGCTCAAGTTATCGCTTGCGGCGTTGGCGCAGACGACGTAGCGGCCGTCGGGGGAGACGGCCAGGGCCGAAGCGTGCTTCTGGACGAGAATTTCGACGGTTGCCCGGCCGGCGGTGAGGTCGATGACGCTGACCGATCCTTCCGAGGCGATCCGGGTCACGGGATCGACTTTGACTTCGGTACCGCGCCCGGCGGGACCGGTCATATCGCCCGGTTGGGGCCGCCGTCCTCCCCAGTTGCTGACGTAGGCCTTACCCGCGGCGAGGACGACGTCGAAGGGGGCGACGCCGACGTCGAAGGTCCGGATGACCGCGCCCGTATCGGCGTCGATCTCGATGAGCCGGTTCGAGAGGTTGCCGCAGACGAAAAGGCGCCGGCCGTCGGCGGACAGGGCGAGCCCGGCCGGGATTTCCTCGGCCCGGCGCGGCGCATCGGCCGAGGGGAGAAAAATCGTGCGCGACGGAGCGACGTCTCCATCGGGGCCGGCAGTGAAGACTTTGATGTCGCCGTTGACGTTGCTGAGGTAGAGGCGCTTGCCGTCGGGCGAGAAAACGAGGCCCGTGAAGCTCAGCTGTCCGCGTTCATCCGGAAACAGGATGGCGGGCGACGGGGCTTCGGGATGCTCTTTGTCCGTTTGATGGGCGGGGAGGACGACGCGCCGGCGGATGCGACCGCTCTCCGGATCGATGATGACGACCTCGCTCGTTTTGCCCGAAACGGCCAGGAGCTTTTCGTCCGGGGACAGCGCGAGCGCCAGGGGGCGCAGGCCGGGGAGCAAGACTTGGACGCCCGCGGGCGTCACGACCTGGTTGACGGGCAGGACGGTCCGTTTCGGCCCGGACGTTCCGACGGTCTCCGAATCGGCCGCGGCCTTGTCGGGTTTGCGGCAGGCCGCGCCGAATGGGATGAGCAGGGCGAGCACGACAGCTAGGGCGGCCGGGTAAAGTTTTGTGTTTGCGTTCATCATTGAAAATGATACTCATTGCCGAAAAGATATGTCAAGCCGGGCTTAGGATCCAACGTTTTCACGGCTTTTCATATTCCTTCGGATCCAGCCTTCTTCCCCTTACCAATGCGGCCGGCGACGATTCAGAGTTTCAGGAACATCCACTCTTTGGTCCAAGGAACGCTGCTCTGGAGAACGCCCTTGGACTTAGTCACGAGCAGGCTGTCGCTCGGATTGTAGCCGAATCCGTTGGCGACATCGAACAGACCGGGCTCGACGCTGAAGGTCATGCCTTCCTCGAGGACATCCGTATTTCCGAGCGCGATGTAAGGCGGCTGATGGCCCTCCATGCCCTCGCCGTGTCCTACCCTCTGATAAAGGAGTTTCCGGATGTCCTTGCCGCGAGACAGTTGGTAGGAGTGAACCTTGAAGGCGATGTCGCAGCAGCGGACGCCGGCCTTGGATTCCCGCTCCTGGATCCGGACGGACTCGGTGACCGTCTCCCATATCTTTTCCCGGTAGGCGTCCCAGGGCGCGATCTGGTAATAACGGTAGCATTCCCCGCCGTAGCCGCCGATCTTGACGACGCCGGCGATCTGGAGCGAGTCGCCTTTGCGGACCCGGTTGTGGTGGAACTGGTTGGGATGGGGATAGGCCGTGCCCCGGCCGGTCCGGCAGCCGATCCCGACTTCGATGCCCACGGCGTTGTGGGGCCGGCCGTCGCGTTGGATGTCGGCCAGGATGAGGTTGACGCCGTACTCTTCGGTCGCCTTGGCGATCTCATAGTCGGTGGCGTCCGTGCTCCGCTCCATGAGATAGTCGCGGCTGAAGGCGTGGATCCTGCTGAAATAATCCATGGCCCTCTGGGTGAGGGCGATCTCCTCGGCCGTCTTGACCATCCGCATCTTGAGGCAGTCGGCTCCGATATCGACGGTCTTGGCCTTGGGGAGGATCCGGCCGAATGCGGCCGCTTTCGAAGGCGTGAACTCGGAATCGAACCCGAGCACCTTGTCCCCGTAGCCGCGTTTCTTGAGTCCCTCCAGGAACCAGGCGAAGAGATCGACGGTCTGGCCCTTGGTCAGCTTTCCCTGGTCGGGATAGGCGCCGGCGGAGTGGTAGTAGTCGTAATAATAGTCCATCTCGCTGCACCACCAGCTCTTGACGAGCTCGTTGTCCAGGCCGGGGGTGTACCAGTATAGGGCGTCCGCGTCGACGGGGAAAACGACCCAGGCCGGACGCTCGGTCTTGGTCATGAAGTTCCCGGTGAAATAGGTCATGTTCCAGCTGTCCTCGAGGACGATGACCTCGACGCCCCGGGCGGCCACCCTTTCCTTGAGCCGTCCGACCGCGGCCTTGTACCACTCGAGGGGAAGCCGATCCACGCCTTTGGGGGCCGGTTGCGGATGATCGGGGTCCTTGATCAGGAGTTTTTCCGACGATCCCTTGACCGGAGCGGCCAGACTCGTTCCCGCGGCCGCCGCTCCCAATCCCAGTCCGGCCACACCCAAGCCGGTTTGTTTCAAGAACAAGCGCCGAGAGAAGATCATGTATTCCTCCTTAGAACGTCATCCCTGACATATACGACGCCCACCTGCCTGAGCAGGTTCTGGAAATCGGCCTCGGGCATCTCGCTCTTGATTTCGGCCGCGACGGGCTTGCCGACGAAGAACCTGCCGTTGATCTCATCGACAAGGCTCGTGATCCTGAGGTAGACGGAGGCCGGGGCCTTGTCGACGACGATAGTCATCCGGTCCTGGCGGATGATCACGGCCTTGACCGATGGAATCTTTGAGGCTTTCTTGGCGAACCCGGCCAGCAGCCGCTTTTTCTTGTTTCGGAAACTCCTGTAGACGAAGAGGGCGATGACGGCCGGGCCGATCAGGCTCCCCCAGTTGACGCGGGTGAAAAGGAGGATGATCGCGACCAGCACGGCCGCCGCCACGATCCACATCCCCTTGGTCCCCATCGGGAAAGAGACCTTGAGGTTCTGCAGCCAAGCTTGGATTCGCTCCGAGGGGCGGAGGTCGGTCCGGGTCCCGGACTCCAGGTCCTGTTTCAGTTGTTTCAGGTCGGCGGCCAGAGTCCGGGCGTCCGGGTAGCGGTCCTCGGGCCGCTTGCGGAGGCAGCGGGAGACGATCCGGTGGACCTGGGGCGAGAGATTGCGGCGGATGACCGTGACCGGCTTGGCCTCCTCGTAGGCGATGGCGTGCATGGTGTCAAGGGGCGTGTCGCCCTTGAAGGGGAGCTCGCCCGTGACCATCTCGTAAAAAACGACGCCCAGCGAGAAGATGTCGCTCCGGGCGTCGAGGTCCTTGCCGCGGGCCTGCTCGGGGCTCATGTAGGGGATAGTTCCCACGACCGTCCCGGCCAGGGTGTGGACGGGATCCTTGGTCAGGGTCCGCTGGATATCGCCGGGCCGGGCGGGCTCGCTCAGGCCGGGCTCCATGAGCTTGGCCAGCCCGAAGTCGAGAAGCTTGGCGTGGCCGTCCCGGGTGACCATGATGTTGTCGGACTTGATGTCCCGGTGGAGGATGCCGGCGTCGTGGGCCTTGATCAATCCCTCGGCCACCTGGAGGGCGACTTCGACCGCGCTCAGGAGGTCCAGCTCGCCCTCGACGATGAGTCGGCCGACCGACCGGCCGTCGACAAACTCCATGGCGATGAACAGCTGGCCGTCAGCTTCGTCGATATCGTAGACCTGGGCGATCGCGGGATGGCTGAGGGCCGCCGCCGAGCGGGCTTCCTGGACGAAGCGGCGCCGCCGCTCCGGGTTGGCGACCAGGGCGGGGCTGAGCAGCTTAAGGGCCACCGGGCGGTCGAGCCGGGTGTCCCGCGCCTTGTAGACGATGCCCATGCCGCCCTGGCCGAGGAGCTCGTCGATCCGATAGTGCTTGAGCGTCGTTCCGATCATTGTCTCTTAAATACCATAGGGGCGTCTTGCGGTCAAATGCCGATGGAAGGTCGGAATTCAAGGGACCCGATACCAAATCAAGAAATTTGGCTCATGTCCCTCGAATTCCGTTTCTGTGCCCGATTTGATTTCTTATTTAACGCCCTTGACGTATTTTTCGAGCCAGCTGTCCATTTCCCAGAGCATGTGGAGGATGTTTTCGCGCGCGGCGTAGCCGTGGCTCTCGTAGGGGAGGAGCACCAGGCGGGCCTTTCCTCCCAGTCCCTTGACGGCCAGGAACAGCCGCTCGCTCTGGAGGGTGAAGGTTCCCGGGTTGTTGTCGGCGTCGCCGTGGATCAGGAGCAGGGGCTCGTTGATTTTATCGGCGTAGTTGAACGGCGACATCCGTTGGTAGAGGGATTGGGCCTGCCAGTAGGTGCGCTCCTCGGCCTGGAAGCCGAACGGCGTCAGGCTCCGGTTGTAGGCGCCGCTCCGGGCGATCCCGGCCGCGAACAGGTCGGAATGGGCGAGCAGGTTGACGACCATGAACGCGCCGTAGGAGTGCCCCATGACGCCGACCCGCTTGGGATCGACGACGCCCATCCGGTCGACGGCGTCGATGGCCGCCTTGCCGTCCATGACCAGCTGCTCGATGTAGGTGTCGTTGGGCTCTTCCTTGCCTTGACCCACGACGGGGAAAGCGGCGTTTTCGAGGACCGCGTAACCCCGGGCCGCCCAGAATACGGGAGAGCCCCAGTAGAAGAACACGAACCGGTGCGGGGAATCGTCGACCTGACCGGCCGCGGCCTTGTCTTTATACTCGACGGGATAAGCTTCCATAAGCATGGGGAGGCGGCCGTTCTTCTGCGGATCGTATCCGGCCGGAAGATAGAGGATGCCGCGCAGGTCGATCCCGTCCTCTCTTTTGTAGTTGATCATCTTCTTGGCGACGCCTTCGAACGATTTGAAGGGGTTCTCGAAGAAAGTGACCTGCCGCGGCTGGGCCTTGGAATCGATGCGGCGGATAAAATAATTAGGATAGGTCCGCGGGCCCTCGATCCGGACGAGGAGCGTCCCCGCCTTGAGGTCCAGGACGTCGACGATCGACTCGTAGGTCTTCAAGCCTTCGGCCCTCCACAGCCGCCGGGTCTTTCCCGTCTTGGTTACGTACTCGTCAAGGAAGGGGCGGTTCCCCTGGGGGGAATAGCCTTCGCCTTCGAGGTAGAGCTTGGCTTTGTCCTTGCTGAAGAGGAGCGTGTAGCGTCCGAGCGCGTTGGGCGCGGTTGCGAAGTTGCCGGGTTGGCCGTAGAGCTCTTCGGAGGACATGTCGAACAGAACGCGGGGAGGGGGGTTCTCCCCGGAAGGATCGATGAGGTAGGTTTTTGTGTTGCGTGTTTTCCACCAGGAATCCTGGACGACGGCCGTCCGCCCGTCTCCCCAGGTGATGCCCGCGAAACGGTTTTTCGTCCCGCACAGGGGCCGGCGCTCCCCGTTGAAGGGCGCGGGAAGCTGGAAGAGGCGGTCCCGGATCTCGGCGGGCTTGTCCGGGTCCCCGCCGTCCTGGGCTTCGCACCAGACGACGGTCGCCGGCGTATCGTCCCGCCATTGGTGGTCGCGCGGGCCGGCCTCGACGGCATCGAAGTTGAGCGGGATCGTGTCCTGGAGAGGTTTGTCGCACAATTCGACGACTTTCTTTCCGGCCAGGTCGAAGATCTCGACTCGAGCCGGGAACCGGTTGTAGGGAAGTTGATAGGAGTAGGGAAGATGAACGGTTTCGGTTAGAAGATAAGCGCCGTCCGGGGAAATCTGGGCGCTCGTATAGACGGCCGGCGGGAGATAATACTGTTCCGCGCCGTCAGGCGTGTAGCGAACGATGGAGCGGGAGGCGAAATAATCGAAGCGCTTCTCGTCCTGTTTGTTGCGGAGCAGGTCCTGGTAGGTCCAGGCGGCGGCCTTGGTTCCGGTCGCCTCCTGGACGGCGGGGCCCGTCGGCAGCTCCTTTTCCTCGACATAGGGCTCGGTGTGGAGTCGCTTCATGGCGAAGATGAAACGATCGTCGGGCGACCAGAAGTAAGGATAGCCGAGGACCGCGGACAGCGCGGGCGGGCTCAGCCGCCGGGCTTGCCCCGTCTTCAGCTCGATCGTCCAGAGTTCGAGCCCCGTTTTAAGGACCTGGATAAATGAGAAGTAAGAACCCCGGGGCGAGAATCCGACGTATTCCATCCGGAGGTCGTCCGGAAGGCCCTTGATCTCGATGGGCTTTCCCGAGGGAAATTCCTGAAGGGTGATCGTCGTGTAGGACATGGTCCGGGCCCGGTTGTGGTTCTGGGGGTTGACCCGGATTCCGGCCAGTTTGAGCTCGGGCTCGGAGAGCTCCTGGAGGGTCTTGTAGTTCGGCCTGGCCAGGAAAATCATATACTGGTGGTGGCGGTCGGTGATCATCCGGGGCGGCTGGGCGACGTCGGCCAGCTCCAGGATTTCCTTGGGAGGCTTCTGGAACGGGACGTCGGTCTGGGCGGCGGCGATGCCGGCCGTCAAGCCCAAAACGAGGAGGCCAAAAACGAGTCCCTTAAATAATCGTCCTTGTCTAATCATCCCCATGGTCGAACTCCTTTGTTTGAATTCGCGAGCGTTCATATTCTAATGCATTAGAAATTCCGCCTGAGGAGCCCGCCGTTGAAGGTCCCGGCGTAGACGATCCGGCTCGTCGGGTGGACCGCGACCCAAGTCGTGATCTTCACGGGCAGGCCCTGGCTGAGGTCCTTCCAGGTCGCACCCTGGTCCTTACTGTAAAAAACGCCGGACCAGTTACCGACAAAAACCTCGTTCCCGTCCTTGGGATTGACGGCCATGGATTGCGCGTTGTAGACCCCGGTCAGCTGGGTCCAGCTTGACCCTCCGTTCGTGCTCTTGAAGACTCCGCTGCCGCCGCCGAAGTAGAGGGTGCCGGACGCTTTTGGGTCGACGGCCAGACACAGGAGGTCGAAGCCGGCCGGGATGGCGAGCTGAGTCCAGGAGGCGCCGCCGTTCGTGCTCTTATGCAAGCAGGCCCGGCCGCCGCCGTCCTGGCCGCCGACATAGATGATTTTTTTGTTTTGCGGGTCGAAGGCGGCTGCCGTGGCCATGCTGTTGCCGTCGCTCCGGATCTTGACCGGCGACCAGGTCAACCCGCCGTCCAGGCTGATGTAGGCGCCCATGGAGGCGGTCCCGTCCACGACCTGGCCGGCCGCGATCAGGCGGCTGCCGTCTCGGGGATCGCCGGCGAGAACGCCGAGGTTCTTGTGGAGGACGTTCGTGATGTGCTTGCCGCCGTCTACAGACCTGTAGACATCGTCGTCATATCAGCCCCCGGCCAAGATCAAAACCGTGTTCGGGTTTCGGGGGTGAACGGCGAAATTCATGATGCTGTGGCAGCGATAGAAGTCGGTCCCCTTCGTCCAGCTCGCTCCGCCGTCCGACGACTTGAAATG
>Ga0315297_10002639_pt1 | contig 11368 bp, 9 predicted proteins | sample YL17G15_0_MG_FD_203628 | JGI IMG/M metagenome (GOLD analysis project Ga0315297, IMG submission 203628) | Sediment microbial communities from Yellowstone Lake, YNP, Wyoming, USA - YL17G15_0 | ecosystem: Environmental > Aquatic > Freshwater > Lake > Sediment | place: USA: Wyoming | collected...
CTCGGAGCACACGCGAGCTACCTGATCAGCGCCGCCGAGGACAGTCCCGGCGACCCGATGGACAAGGTGCCGGAGTTCTCCAGACGAGCCCGCGGGGTGCCGGTGTGGGCTGCGCTGCGCTCACTCGGCCGCCAAGGAGTGGCCGACTTGGTTGATGGGTTGGCGTTGCATGCGCGCGCGATCGCGGCTGGCATGGCCGACATCCCCGGGGCCGAAGTACTCAACGACGTGGTCTTCACCCAGGTGAGCGTGGCCTTCGGGGAGGACGAGCGGACGCGGGCGGTGACCGCGAGCCTGTTGGCGGACGGGGTGACGTGGATGTCGGGTTCACGCTGGCACGACCGCGACATCTTGCGGGTCTCCGTCAGCAACTGGTCCACCGACGCCGACGATGTAGCGATGGGCGTCGACGCCGTACGGCGTGCGGTGGCGAGCGTCGACAGGTCCTGAGGGCTTGGAGCAGGTTCGACTCGGCGCCGTCCGAAATCGGCCGGCCAGGGTGATCGTTCACTCGATCGGCCCAATGCGGTCGCCTCCCGAACGCCGTTTGCTCGCTGTTCCTTCAGTGGGGGTGCCGCGCTGTCGAATCGGCCAACGGCCAGACTCCACAGTCCCACCTCAAGGACGGATCCCGAATGCCCGCACGGCGTACGACGGTTCATGCCGCCGCGCCTCAAGCCCGTGCCCGGCATCGACGTGGCCACGCGGCTCCGAAGGCGTCGATTCGGGCGTACGCGCCGGCAGCAACCGTCGTCGTGGCCGGACTCACCGGCATCGCGCTGGTGAGCGCTCTCCTCGGTGGACCGGCGGCATTTGCGCGAGCAGACTCCCCTACACCCTCGGCCGCTCCTCAAGGTCAAGGCGATGTCGTCGCTCTGTCCGGTGCGCCGTTCGGGGCAACTGCTGCCACCTACGACGTCCCGCAGGAACGAGCGCAAGGGTTGCGGGCCAGAGAGGTCGCGACCCAGCGCGCCAAGGACCGAGCAAAGGCGCTCGCCTGGAAGCGCTCGGTCACTGCGAAGTGGGCACGCAACGCGTCCTTGGCCGCGCAGGCACGAGCGCGTGACCGTCAGGCGGCATTGGCATGGGCACGAGGGCGTACCGATGCTCAAGCGCGCGCGGCCGCGGAGACCTGGGCGCGCGCCTTTCGGGCGGCCGGTGGACGAGCCGATCAAGAGGCGCAGGCTGCCCGGATCCTGTCGCACGTCCCGGCAAACGCGACCCGACTCCAAGCTGCGTCCATGCTGAAGAACACCGACCGTATCGGTCGACGCGATGGCGAGTGGGAACACGCAAACCGTACGGTCACCAAGGGAACTGCGCGGGCCGCGGCCGTCATGCTGCTCGGCCACTACGGCTTCGGTCTCACCGAGTGGTCCTGCCTGGATCGACTCTGGTGGCAAGAATCCAACTGGCGTTGGAACTCACACAGTGGGCAGACGTACGGCATCCCGCAAGCTCTTCCCGGTTCGAAGATGGCGTCCGCCGGAGCGGACTGGGAGACGAATCCGGTCACCCAGATCAAGTGGGGACTGGGCTACATCAAGGCGCGGTACGACACTCCCTGCGACGCCTGGCGGTTCTGGTCCGGCAACTACTGGTACTGACCCGTTGGCTGCGCCCTAGGTGGAGGAGGTCAGTCCGTGATCAGGGCCAGCCGTTCGCCGAAGAGGCGGATCGTGGTCGGGTCACCGGAGTCGTTGACCCCCTCGATCCCGCGGCGGCCCCACAGGTGCAGCAGCAGCGCGGAGGGGGTTCCCATGATGAGAGCGTCGTACGCCGGGCCCGGGCCGTCACCCGATCCGTCGCCCGATCCGTCGCCTGACGATGCGACCGTGACCAGGGTCGGTTCCATCGTCACCGACCACGCACCGCCGTCTGTGCTGACCCGTAGAACCTGACCCGTCGCTTCCTCCTCCGGGAACTCGTCCCACGGCCAGGTCAGCCAGCCCAGCACCTCGTCGATGCCGTCGACGGCGATGTCCGCATCGATCGAGCGCGCGACCCCGTGCGCTGACTGCGCGTCCCAGCGATGTACCGCCGTTTCTTGCGCCATCCGCCGGTACCAGAAAGACATCGACTGCTCGCCCGGCCACCAGGTCGGGGTCGGCTCGGAGGGGTCACGGGTCGTGAGCTCGTGGACGAGCTCGGCGTACGACGAGTCGAACCAGGCCAGCAGGTCCACGTCGGCCGGTCGCGTTGCCTCGGACTCCCCCTCGGGCAGCTCGGCGCCGAGCCGGATCGTCGCGACCCGGCGTTGGTAAACGCCGGCGAGATGGTCCACCAGGTCCGCGACCGTCCAGTCGGGACAGCCCGGCACCTCCGGGGCGAGACCCAGACCTGCGGCGCCGCGGAACGCCCGTGCGTCCTCGTCGAGGGCCTCGAGATAGCGGCCGATGCTCAGCCGCACATGTCCGTTCGTCATGCGTGCAACCTCCAGGTCGGTGCCGACGATGTGATTCCTGACCGCGTCGCCGACGGTATACACCACATGCTTACGCTTCGCCCATGGCAACTCCACCCGACGACACAGGGCCGGTCGACGCAGCGAACGGACCCAACGGCAACGGTCGTAATGCCGATGACCCCACCGAGTTGCTTCCGTTGCATGCGGACGCCGAGTCGACCGCGGCAGAGGCGGTCCCTGTATCCCGGTCCAGCACATCGACGCCGATCGTCCTGGCCATCCTCGCGGTCGCCGCGGCAATCGGTTTGATTGCTGGCGCGGTGTGGGGCCTCAGTGGCCGCTCGAGCAACTCCGCAGCACCGACACCACCCGTCACCGTCGTGACGCCCACCCCCACTCTGTCGAGCGCGAGTCCAACTCCCACCCCGACTCCAACCAGAACGCCTTCACCCACCTCGACTCCGACCAAGACCCCGACTCCGACCAAGACTTCGACGACGACCGCCACCGCGACCTCGACACCGACTCCGACTCCGACCGTGACCGGCAACTTCCCACCCGCACCTCCCGCCAACCAACTCACCTCCAACGGCTGGAAGGTCGCCAACTACTTCATCCACAGCAAAGGCGGGCAGATCGAGATCGATGCGACCGTGACGAACTCCGCCACTATCGCGCGATCAGCCACGCTCACGCTGTACGCGTACATCAACGGCACGCCGCTTGCGACTCTCAAGGCGTCGGTGATCCAGCTGGGCGCGAATGCGAGCCAGCCCACCGTGTTCACGTCGACGGACAAGTGGCGGGCAGGTCCGAAAGTGCTGCTTCTCACCGTCGGCGACTAGAGAACGAGCAATCTCGGGTCAGCAGTTCCGCTCTCACTTGAGAACGGCAGCGATGACGACCGTCGACAGGAGTGCGACGAGCACCGCGATCGTGACGAGGCGCCGAGTACGTGGACCCACGCGGTCACCCTAGAGGCGAAGGCCCGCCCACTATCGGGCTCGCCAGGGATCGGGCGGTCCCACCCAAGACAAATCGCGACAAGACCTCGTAGGTCGGCTGGGGTCCCAGGGCACTGCGGATCAATGCCGCTTCGACGACATCGAAAGCGGGACTCTCATACCCCTGCAACGGGCCCAAGAATTTTTCGAGCACCACTGACGGCCGACCGTACGCAACGGTGAGGTGCGCCTCCCACGGTCGTGCATCGACGTTGGCGCCCGCAGCTCGGACCGCTCGACGGGCAGCGCGCGCGACCTCGCTCCACCGCTCCCCGGCACCCTCGAGCCCCGCCCACAGGATTCGATTGCCGAACGTGCCACCACCTGCAAGGCGCGTCGTGAAGGGGTCTTGCGTCGCCAGAGCGTCAGTCAACTCGCGTTCGAGTGGGTCGAGGTAGGACTCCCCAAGATCGCCGAGGAACACCAAGGTGACGTGCAACCGCGACGAAGCGACCCATCGCGGACCTGGTCGCGACTCGTCGCGGCGGATCGACGCGAGTGCTTCGTCCAGATGTTCGACCACCTCCGGACTCGGCCAGACCGCAACGAAGAGCCGCACCCGCAGAGTGTGCGGGTGCGGCTCTCCGAAGATCCCAGGGGGTACTGCGAGACGTGCAGCACCTCTGAAACCGGATCGATCGCGTAACAAACCAGGAAGACTGCCGACGATGACCAACGCGGGGGTTGCGACTCGTTGCCGAGGTAGCGTTTGGGTCGTGACCGATGGGCCAGAGCGATCAGATCGCAGCGCGACTCCTTCCGAGAGTCAGGTCCGAGCTCTCGACGTCGACGGCGTCTCCGCTGTGGCCGTGGGCACGGTCGCCTGGACCGTCGCGCTGATCGTTCTGCTGTTCGCACGAACGTCGCTGGAGACATCCGGTCGGACGTGGTGGCTGTGGGTCTGCGTATCCGGCGCCCTATTCGGTTGCGCCGGACTCGTCTTCCTCGTCCGTCGGCGCAACCGCCGACTCAGTCGCTAGTTGCTCGTCCTCGGTCTCGGACGACTCGCTGACGTCGACAGCGTCGAATCCCACGTGATCGATGACGGCGTCACCGACGGCTTGGTTCGCGCCCTCGATCGGACGGATCGAGGAGTGACCACCGCAGCCGTAGTTGATCGCGACCAGCGATCCATCAGCCGGGCTGTACTCATTGGCACACACCGCGAACAACTGACCTAGCGGGCCGCCGATCGGGAGCATGAAGCCACACGTGGCACAGGTGGCCGGAGCCGCTTGCGCCATCGCCGAGTCCGGTCCACGCTCACCGGCGTACCACCGGAATGATGCGTCGTCGCGGCCATACGGCGACAACACCTGTTCGCGCCCCAAACCCAATTCCCACTGCGGGGGCATGAGGATCTCGTCCAACTCGGCCGACTCGACATCACCTTCGGCGGTGTATCCGGGGATGAGTCGGGAATCGTCCGGTGACGTGGGCAGCAGATCGCCGACCCCGATGTCGCCGGCTCGCAACCGCTCGCTCCACGGAGTCCACTCCGGGACGGTGAGCGCACCAGGGCCTGGGAGCAGGACCGTCTCGCACACCGTCGCCGTACGTGCCCGTGGCACGCGCGCGACACTGACGGCCCACTGCCAACCGACGTACGCCGGCAGGCGGCATTCGAACCGATGCGTGACGATGCGTTCGCCGTCGGCCGTTGCCCCTAGATGATCACCGATGTTTGCAGCTTCGGTGATCTCCTCGAGAGCATGACGGGCCAGATCCACCGCAGCCGCGCAGACCGAGTCCGGTGCTGCGCCGTCCTTGGTGGTGGTCTGTGGCTCGCCAGGCATGCGGGCGCTCATACGTCCAAATCGTCGGCCACGGCACGAAGCACGGCGGCCACCTTCGACGAATGGTTGTCGTCCGGGTATCGCCCGCGACGTAGATCATTACTGATCCGATCCAGCAGTTTGATGAGGTCTTCGACGATGACCGCCATGTCATCGACGGGCTTGCGTGAGCTCTTCACCACGCTGGGACGAGAGTCGATGATCGACACCGAGAGCGCTTGAAGACCCTTCTTGCCGTCCGCGACACCGAACTCAACCCGAGTCCCCGGCTTGAGCGACGTCACTCCCGAGGGGAGGGCGGACGCGTGCAGGAAGACCTCCTGGCCATCATCGGTGGCGAGGAAGCCGAAGCCCTTCTCTGCGTCATAGAACTTCACCTTGCCGGCAGGCACGTCAACCTCGTGGGGTCTCTCGTAGGAACGCCGCGCGATCTCGCGCGGCGGACTCCAGGCTAGCCGCCCGCAGGCCCTGACCCAAGTCGGTTCCGGGTGTCGGCATCGGGTCTACTCCGGGTGGATGTGACCTGGGGAGCCTAACCGCGTAGCGTTGTGCGGATGAGCATCGCCCGCCCGAGAAGCCTGGCCGAGGATCTACGCCGAAGAAGCGACGATGATCTCGCCGCCCTGCTGCGGGCACGACCCGACTTGGTGAACCCGGTCCCCGCCGATCTGAGCGCACTTTCGAGCCGGGCCACGACAACCGGCTCGGTCGCACGAGTCCTGGACCGACTCGATCGATTCCACCTTCAGGTCTGTGAAGCCGTGGCAGCGGCCGGCGATCCGACGACGTACGCCGATATCCAGGCCGGACTGGACGCAGACCCGACCCTGGTTGCCGAAACCCTGGATCAACTGCACGCCTTAGGCGTGCTGTGGGGCGCCTCGAACGACGTGCACTTGGTCCGCGCTGTTCACGATGCGATGGGCCCGTGGCCGGGCGGATTGGGTCCCGCCTGTGCCGACTCGCGCCGCGGCGTACGCGCCTACGCAGACAACCCCGACTTGGTGGCAAAGGCTCTCAGCGATGCACCCGACGCCGTTCAAGAGATCGTCGACCGGATGATCTGGGCCAGCCCTGAAGGCAAGATCGCGAAGGCCGACCGACCCGTCACCATCGAGACCGCTCGCACTCCTATCGAATGGCTGCTCGCCCGAGACCTCCTGGTCCCCCGCGGCAACGACACCGTTGTCATGCCCCGCGAAGTCGCCATGGCGCTTCGTTCCGGCCAACTCGTGCGCAAGCCACAACCTGTTCCGCCCGAGATCAACATCACTCGGGCACACGACCCTGCTCTCATCGACCGCACAGCGGCCGGAAGCGCTTACGAGTTCGTCCGTTTGATCGAGAGCCTGCTCGAGAGTTGGTCGGTATCGCCTCCGTCGGTGTTGCGTTCAGGAGGCTTGGGAGTGCGCGAGCTGGCCCGCACGTCGTTGACGCTCGGCCGCGATCTCCCCACGACGTCACTCGCGATCGAGGTCGCCTACGCGACCGGACTGGTCGCGAACAATTCTGAGACCGAATCGGTGTGGGCACCCACGCCCGCGTACGACGTATGGCTCGTACGGCCGGTGGCTGAGCGCTGGACCTTGCTCGCAGTGCACTGGTTGGAGATGACGCGGGTTCCGTCGATGGTTGGCGCGCAGAGCGCCGGCACAACCCGGACGAACGCGCTCTCCGATGAAGTCGAGTGGTCAGTCGCTTCCGACCTACGGCGAGCCACCCTGGACGTAGTCCTCGACACCGAGGCCGGCTCGAGTGTCGACGCTGATGCCGTGCTCGCCGTCGCACAATGGCGCCAGCCACGAAGGGTGAGCCCATCGCGTGACGCGCTCTGTCGGGCGGTCTGGGACGAAGCGGCCATTGTCGGCTTCACTGCATTGGGCGCGTTGTCCTCGATCGGTCGAGCATTGCTGACCACCGACGAGTACGAATTGGCGCGCGCCGATGCGCGCGCGGACGGACGTTCATCTCCTGGACGCGCGCCCGTGCCCACCGGCGTCGTCGCGCTGCTCGAAGGACTTCTCCCCAAGCCCATCGACCATGTCCTCCTGCAAGGGGACCTCACGGCAGTTGCGCCCGGGACACTCGAACCCCATCTTGCGCGCGAGTTGTCCGTGATCGCGGACGTCGATTCGACCGGGGGCGCCACCGTCTTTCGCTTCTCCGAGGCATCAATCCGTCGCGGTATCGATGCGGGCCGGACCGGTACCGACATCACAGGCTTTCTTGCTCAACACTCGAAAACCCCTGTGCCACAAGCGTTGGAGTACCTCATCGGCGACGTCGCTCGTCGGCACGGATCACTTCGCGTGGGCGCCGCTTCGGCGTACGTCCGTTGCGACGACGAAACACTGCTCACGTCTTTGCTGGCCGATCCCAAACTCGCTGCCCTGCACCTGACGAGGTTGGCCTCGACCGTCTTGGTCTCCACATCCCCACCCGACTTCGTGCTCGAACGTCTCGTCGACGCGGGGTTTGCGCCTGCGGGTGAGTCTCTGGATGGCTCCGTTGTCATTCGTCCTCGCCAGGCATTCCGAACCCCACCACGTCCTCGGCCTCCTCGGCTGACCACCGAGCCACCCATGCCGAGTCCGGCACTCCTCGGTGCCGCGGTCAAGGCGCTCAAGGCGGGTGAGTCCGCAGCAGCGGCGAAGCCATCCGTTGCTGACCATGCGTCGGATGACCCGGACGCAGCAACATCACCGGCAATTCCGCGGGCCTCGGTCGGGGACACCGTCGACCTGATCACCTACGCATTGGCTAACGACGAACCGCTCTGGATCGGTTTCGTCGACTCGGCCGGACTCGCGAGTGAGCGCGTCGTGGAACCGCTGCGATTCGAGGGTGGGTTCCTGACGGCGTACGACCACCGCTCCGGAGAAGTACGGACCTTCGCGCTCGCCCGGATCACCGGCGCCTCAGCAATCGCACCCGCGTCGACCACGACAAAGAAGCGAAAGTCGGTATGACCGACGGACCCTTGATCGTTCAGAGCGACAAGACGCTTCTCCTCGAAGTCGATCACGAGCAGGCCGAGGCGTGCCGTCGCGCGATTGCACCCTTCGCTGAGCTCGAACGCTCCCCCGAACACATCCACACCTACCGGGTCACTCCGCTGGCGCTGTGGAATGCACGCGCCGCCGGTCACGACGCGGAACAGGTAGTTGACACGCTCTTGCTGTACTCGCGCTACGCCGTACCGCACTCGCTCCTGGTCGATATCGCCGAAACCATGGCTCGGTACGGCCGTCTCGAGTTGACCTCGTCACCCGTGCACGGTCTCGTGCTTCACACGACCGACGTTGCCGTTCTCGAAGAGGTCCTTCGATCCAAGAAGATCATGCCGTTGGTCGGCATCCGAATCGATCCGGAATCTGTTGCGGTCCACCCGAGCGAGCGTGGACACATCAAGCAAGCGCTACTTCGCCTTGGGTGGCCTGCCGAGGACCTCGCGGGATACGTCGACGGCGAAGCCCATCCCATCTCGTTGGATGAGTCGACGTGGACTTTGCGCGACTACCAGCGCGAGGCTGCGGAGGGTTTCTGGCATGGCGGTTCCGGCGTAGTAGTCCTTCCCTGCGGCGCCGGTAAGACGATGGTCGGCGCCGCGGCCATGGCACTCGCGGGAGCGACCACGCTGATCCTGGTCACCAACACCGTGTCGGTTCACCAGTGGCGTTCGGAACTGCTGAGGCGTACGTCGTTGACCGAAGACGAGATCGGTGAGTACTCCGGGTCTCGCAAGGAGATCCGGCCGGTCACCATTGCGACCTACCAAGTGATGACGACCAAGCGCAAAGGCGTCTACGCCCACCTGGACCTCTTCGATGCCCGCGACTGGGGCCTGATCATCTACGACGAGGTCCATCTCCTGCCCGCGCCGATCTTCCGGTTCACAGCGGATATCCAGGCCCGGCGTCGACTTGGTCTGACCGCGACGCTGGTCCGCGAAGACGGCCACGAGACCGAGGTGTTCTCCCTCATCGGTCCCAAGCGCTACGACGCACCGTGGAAGGACATCGAGGCTCAGGGCTGGATCGCACCAGCTGATTGCGTCGAGGTGCGTGTCACGCTCCCCAACCATGAGCGGCTGGCCTATGCCGTCGCCGAACCGGAGGAGCGCTATCGGCTTGCCGCGTCGTCACAAGTCAAGACGTTGCTCGTCGAGTCGCTCGTTGCTCAACACCCCGATGATCACATCCTGGTCATCGGCCAGTACCTCGATCAGTTGGCCGTGTTGAGCGACCATCTCGGAGCGCCGCTCATCACGGGCGCAACCAGCGTCAAGGAACGCGAACGGCTCTACGACGAGTTTCGCGCCGGTGATGTACGCGTCCTGGTGGTCAGCAAGGTGGCGAACTTCTCCATCGACCTGCCCGAAGCATCAGTGGCCATCCAGGTGTCGGGCACCTTCGGCTCACGTCAGGAGGAAGCCCAACGGCTCGGTCGCGTCTTGCGACCCAAGGCGGACGGCCGTACCGCGCACTTCTACACGATCGTGTCCCGTGACACCGTCGATCAGGACTTCGCCGCCCATCGCCAGCGATTCTTGGCCGAGCAGGGTTACGCGTACCGGATCATCGATGCCGAGGCCGTGCTCCACCCCCCGCAGTCCCCCGCGGCTGAGACGACCGACGCGACCGACTAGCCCGCATTGAGTAAACCCGCGAGCAGCAAACCCGCGAGCAATAAACCCTGATCAACTCGGTTGATGCGCGACGCGCGGGCCGTGAACGCGGCAGGATCGGCCCATGACAGGTGAGGTAACTCTGGGAGATCGCCCGCTGACCATCGACGAGGTCGTTTCCGTCGCCCGGGGGAAGACACAGATCGTGTTGAGTGACGCCGCCCTACAACGGGTGTCGGCAACGCGCGACATCATCGACGCATTGGCTGCTGGTGATGTTCCGGCGTACGGCGTTTCCACCGGCTTCGGCGCACTGGCCACCAGGCACATCGAACCGGCACTGCGCGAGAAGTTGCAGCAATCGCTGGTTCGCTCGCACGCGGCCGGTTCCGGCGACGAAGTCGAGCACGAAGTCGTGCGCGCTCTGATGCTGTTGCGACTGCAGACGCTCATGACCGGCCGTACAGGGATACGAGCGAGTACAGCGGTGGCGTACTCGGAATTGCTCAACCACAACATCACACCCGTGGTCTACGAGTACGGCTCACTCGGCTGCTCCGGCGACCTCGCGCCATTGGCTCATTGTGCGCTGGCCTTGATCGGCGAAGGTGTCGTGCGCGATGCCGATGGTGTCTTGCGCGAAACCGGTGAGGTTCTGGACACGGTCGGACTTCAGCCCGTGGCGCTTGCGGCAAAGGAAGGGCTTGCACTCATCAACGGCACCGACGGCATGCTCGGGATGCTGGTGCTGGCAATTCATGATCTTCGTGCTCTTTCGCAGGTCGCCGACATCGCTGCGGCCATGAGTGTGGAAGCGCTGATGGGCACCGACAGAGTCTTCGCCGCGGACCTGCAGGCTCTTCGACCGCAACTGGGTCAAGCGGACTCGGCTGCGAACATCGCCGCGCTGCTCGCCGGATCCCCCATCGTGGCTTCACATCGCGAAGGTGACACACGCGTCCAGGACGCCTACTCGTTGCGTTGCTCGCCGCAAGTCGCCGGTGGCATGCGAGACACCCTGGCCCATGCCGAGAATGTGGCCACGTGTGAACTTGCCAGCGCAGTCGACAACCCGGTGGTCACCTTGGACGGCCGAGTCGAGTCCAACGGCAACTTCCATGGCGCACCGGTCGCCTACGTGCTGGACTTCCTGGCGATCGTCGCCGCCGACCTTGCGTCGATCAGTGAGCGCCGTACCGATCGAATGCTCGACAAGTCGCGCTCGCACGGCCTGCCGCCGTTCCTCGCCGACGACGCCGGTGTCGACTCCGGACACATGATCGCGCAGTACACGCAAGCCTCGCTGGTGAGCGAGATGAAGCGCCTCGCAGTGCCCGCGAGTGTTGATTCGATTCCATCGTCGGCGATGCAAGAAGATCACGTGTCGATGGGATGGTCAGCGGGCCGCAAGTTGCGACGGAGCGTCGATGCCTTGACGCGGGTGTTGGCCATCGAGGTGCTCAGCGCCGCACGCGCGCTCGACTTCCGCGCCCCACTGCAACCTGCGGCAGCGACCGGGGCGGTCAGAGACCGG
>Ga0315297_10002640_pt1 | contig 11362 bp, 8 predicted proteins | sample YL17G15_0_MG_FD_203628 | JGI IMG/M metagenome (GOLD analysis project Ga0315297, IMG submission 203628) | Sediment microbial communities from Yellowstone Lake, YNP, Wyoming, USA - YL17G15_0 | ecosystem: Environmental > Aquatic > Freshwater > Lake > Sediment | place: USA: Wyoming | collected...
TCACCGCCATCAGCAGCAGCATGACGCCGAGCTTCGTGCCGGTGATGCCGGTGATGCCCGAGAGCACGATGTCGTTGAAGTTGAGATACGACAGCAGCCAGCCGAACCCGCCGGCGACGCCGATGATCCCGGACACCATCGCCGTCGTGACCGCCGCGCGGATGAAGATCCGCGGCAGGTCGCGCAACTTGAGGATCCGGTAGATGAAGAAGCCGACGAAGAAGCCGTAGAAGCAGGCCACCACACCCGCCTCGGTTGCCGTGAACGCCCCCGAGAGGATGCCGCCCACGACCAGCACCGGCGCGAGCAGCGCCGGCCACACGTTGACCGTCGCGCGCAATACCTTGCCGGTGTCGAAACGGCCGCTGGTGCGGCGCAATTCGGGGAACGCGGGAAAGCGCGAGTAGATCGCGATGACGATCATCAACCCGATACCGATGAGGATGCCGGGAACGATGCCGCCGAGGAACAGGCCGCCGATCGAAACATTGGCCATCGACCCATAGACGATCATCGTCATGCTTGGCGGAATGATGGCCCCGATGGTCCCGGCGCAGGCGACCAGCGCCGCGGCGAACCCGGGCTTGTACCCGTGGTCCTTCATCGCGGGCACGAGGATCGAGCCGATCGCGGACGTGTCCGCAACCGACGAGCCCGAGACCCCCGCGAACACCATGCTCGACACCACCGACGCGTGGCCCAGCCCGCCGCGCCAGTGGCCGACGACCGTTTCCGCGAATACGACCAGCCGCTGCGAAATGCCGCCGGCGGAGATCAGCTCGCCCGCAAGGATGAAATAGGGCAGCGCCAGCAGGCTGAAGTTGTCCAGCATTGCGAACATCTTCTGCGGGAACATCGCCGGAACGAGACTCGGCGTGGCGACGATTCCGGCCAGGCCGACGATCCCCATCACCAACAGGATGGGGACGCCGACGCTGATCAGCACCAGCAACAGCACCGACAGTGCGAGCAGCATCAGTACCCCCCGAGATCGTCGGGGGCGGGCTCGTGCCAGCCGAAATGGGTCGCCAGCCGGCGCAGCGCGACGAACGCCAGGTAGACGCTGCCGATCACCATCCCGAAATACACCCAGTGCATCGGGATGCCGAGGCCGGGGCTGTCCTGGTTCCGCGCGACCTGCATGATCACGAAGGTATAGCGGCCGATCGCGACCGCGAGGATGAGCCACAGCAGTTCGGTCAGCAGGCCGATACCCCGCTGCACGCCGGCCGGCAACAGGCGCAGCAGCATGTCCATTCCGAGATGCGCTCCGCGGCGGTAGGCTACCGGGATGGCCAGCATCACCATCCAGATGTGGCCGAATTTCTGGAATTCCTCGCTCCACGACAGCGGCAGGCCGAGCACGAAGCGGTTGAAGACCTGCAGCCCGCCGACCAGCGTGAACGCCAGGAACATCAGGAACAGCGCGAACTCGACCGAGCGGTCGATCGACCGGAACAGATTGACGGCCATGGATTCCTCCGTGCGGCGTCGCAGCGGCGGGCTCCCCCGCCGCTCCGGCGACCCGGCGCTACTTGGTGTCGCGAATGATGACCAGCAGGTCCTCGGCGCCGAGGGTCTTCGCCAGCTGCTCCTGCAGCGGACCGGCTGCCTTGACGAACGCCGTCTTGTCGATGGGATTGACGATCATCCCCTTGGCCTTGAGCTTGTCCATCGACTCGGCGTCACGCTGCACCGACAGGCTGCGGTTGACGTCCTGCGCGAGCTTGGCCGCCGCCGCCACCACCTGCTTTTCCTTGTCCGTATAGCCGTCCCATTCCTTTTTCGAGATCACGGTCACCGTGGGTCCGAACAGGTGCTCGGTCAGCGTGATGTACTTGGCGACCTCGTAGTACTTGCCGGTGTAGATCACCGCCGACGCGTGTTCGAAACCGTCGAGCACGCCGGTCTGCAGCGACGTGTAGACCTCGCCAAAGGCCATCGGCGTTGCACTCGCGCCCATCGCGTTGAGCGCGGCGACGTAGGTCGGCGTTTGGATCGTGCGGATCTTGAGCCCCTTCAGATCTTCCGGCTTCTTCACTTCCTTCTTGGTCGTGACGACATTGCGGTAGCCCCAGCTGTCCTGCCAGCCCAGCACCTTGAGCCCGAGCTTCTCGTGCTCGGCCGCGAGCGTCTGGCCGACCTTGCCGTCGAGCACCTTGTGCGCATGGTCGTAGTTGCGCCACATGAAGGGCAGGTCGAGCACGCCCATCCGCTTGTTGAAGTTGTTGTGGATCGCCGTGCCGCCGATGTGGATCGTCGCGCCGGCGCCGAGCTGCATTCCCTCGACCACCGCGCGCTCCTCGCCCAGCGCGTTGGCCGGATAGATCCGCGCCTCCAGCGTGTCGGAGTTGCTGTTGATGTAGTTGGCGATGATCCACGACACCATGTGGTTGTCGTTGGCGACGTCGGCCGCCGTGGCGTGCGAGATCTTGACCTGCTTCTTGGTCTGCGCTACCGCGGTGGTGGCGACGGCGAGCGCCGCCGTCAGCGTGACGCACAGGGCCAGCTTGCGCAGCAAAGAACCGTAATTCATCGTGACTCCTCCTTCGGGTTGGACTCGGGGTGCGCCCCGCAATCAAGTCCGTCGCGGTGCCCTTCGCGCCGCCCGGGCTGGGGGCGGCGGCGGAGGGAAGCCGCGCGGATACTTGTCATAGGCCGGCGCCAGATCACGCGCGGTGCCGGCCAGCAGATTGCGCATGGCCTGCTCGGCCTCGGCCGGATCGCGGCGCCGGATGGCGATGGCGACCGCCTGGTGTTCGGCCAGCGAATTCTCGTAGCTCTCCCGCGCGTTGCTGGCGATTCGCACGCAGGCCAGAAGCGCGGTGCGGATAGCGGCGGCAAAGCGGATCAGCATCGGGTTGCCGGTGGCCATGATGATGAGCTCGTGCAGCGCGAGGTCGTGCGCGCAGCACGTCTCCATGTCGTGGGGCGTGGCGGCCACCATGCCGCGATACGCGGCCTCCATCGCGAGGATCTGCTCGGGCGTCGCGCGGGCGGCGGCGAGCCGTGCCGCGGCGGGCTCGATGATCATGCGGATGTCGAGCAGGTCCATGAAGAATGCCGGATCGGGCGGCGCCACCGACAGCCAGCGCAGCACGTCCTCGTCGAGCAGGTTCCAGCAGGAGCGCGGAGTGACCTTGGTGCCGCGCCGGGTACGGCCTTCGACGAGTCCCTTGAGCGCCAGTGCGCGCAGGCCCTCGCGCAGGGAAGGGCGGCTGATTCCCAGCTGCGCTCCGAGTTCGGCCTCGGTCGGCAGCAGGTCGCCGGGCGCCAGCACCCCCGATACGATCCCGGACCCCAGCACGTCCACGACGTGTTCCGATTTCCGCGGGCGCGCGGTGACCCCTGGTCCGGGCACCAGGGGGCGAGTGGCCCCGAGGGCGCTGGTCGATTTTTTTGTTCGGGCCGGCATGGGGAGTGATCGTTATTTGTCCGACACAATGCCATTAAAGTCCGACACAATCAAGTATACTGGCGCCCGTCCCGATGGTTGCGCCGCGGCGCCATCGCAGCGGAGCCGGCGCAACGCCTCCCCACCTTTCAGGAGCACACAATGATTCCGGATCTCAAGGGCAAGGTCGTGCTGGTCACCGGTGCGTCGACGGGCATCGGCGCCGCGGCGGCACGGGCGTTCGCCGGCGAAGGCGGCAAGGTCGTTGTTCACTACAACGCCAGCCGCGATGCGGCGGCGGCTGTCGCCGCCGGCATCAGGGCAGCCGGCGGCGAAGCCGCGCTGGTTGCCGGCGATGTCACGGTCGAGGCCGACGTCAAGCGTATCGTCCGCGACGCCGCGGCGGCGTTCGGCCGGATCGACGTGCTGATCAACAACGCCGGCGGGATGCTCGGGCGGGTGAAGATCGAGGACTACACGCACGAGCATATCAACCGGGTGCTGGCGCTCAACTGCACGCAGGTCGCGCTGTTCATGCGCGAGGTGGTCCCGCTGATGCGGCGGCAGAAATCGGGCAACGTGATCAACGTGTCGTCGATCGCAGCGCGGCACGGCGGCGGCGGCGGGGCGATCCTCTACGCGGGCGCCAAGGGCTTCATCTCCACCGTGACGCACGGCTGGGCGAAGGAGCTGGTTGGCGACGGCATTCGCGTGAACGCCCTCTCGCCGGGCGTCATCACGACGCCGTTCCACGATCGCTATTCGACCGCGGAGCAGTTGAAGGCGATGCAGGCGACGGTCCCGATGAACCGCCTCGGCGGCGCCGACGAATGCGCGGGAACGCTGCTCTACCTCGCGTCGGACGCGCTGTCCGGCTACGTCACGGGCCAGGTGATCGAGGTCAACGGCGGCCAGTACATGCCGTGACCTGACCGGCGCGGGTCAGGCGAGCAGCGCCGGCAGGTCGGCGAGGCTCGCGATGACGCGATCGGGCGCCGGCCCGTGCCGGTCGACGGGCGCGCCGGCGCGGTTGATCCAGAACGCGGTGAAGCCGAACGCCTTCGCGCCGATGGCGTCCCAGCCGTTCGACGACACGAAGCCGATTCGCGCCGGTGGCAGGCGCAGCCGATCGATGGCGAGCTGATAGACGCGCGGGCTGGGCTTGTAGATTCCGGCGGCATCGACCGACAGCACGCCGTCGATGTCGCCGCCGAGCCCGGCGTTCCGCACCAGTGGCTCCAGCATGGCGAGGGTCCCGTTCGACAGGATCCAGCGGGGCCGCGGCGCCAGCGCGGCCAGCGCCGCCGGGACGTCGGCAAACGGTGACAGCGTCAGGTACGCAGCGAGGAGCTGCGCGCGGCCGGCAGCGGGAAGCGCGAGCCGCAACGCCGCCACGGCGTAATCGAGCGCCTTCCCCGTCACCACTGCGAAATCCTCGCGCGGCCAGGCTGGCGCGGTCATCAGGCTCGAGAGCCATGTGTACTCCAGCTGCTTGGTGCGCCACAGTTGCGACAGAGCCTGCGCGTGCCCCGGCAGCAGGCGCTCGGCGGCGACCGTGATCGAGTGGACGTCGAACAGCGTGCCGTACGCATCGAAGACCAGTGCGTCGACGGCAAGCGGCGAGTCTGCTGCGGGCATGGTGCGGCCTCCAGGTTTGTGCGCACGCGCTTCGGTTGCCGGGTTACACTGATTCACGTCGCGCTAGCGAAAAAAAAGGGGTTGCCCATCACGGGCAACCCCTCGATTCGCATGGTGGGCGATACTGGTTTCGAACCAGCGACCCCTGCCGTGTGAAGGCAGTGCTCTACCACTGAGCTAACCGCCCCGCGAACCCAGACAGGAGACGCATTTAACCATGGCGATTCGAAGAGGGTCAAACCGATTTCGGTTGTTTGTCCCATCTTGTCATGGACAACAACTCACCAACGTGGTGCGGCATATGCATTATTTTGGGGCGGCGCGGCGCGGCCGCCCCCGTCCGGCCCAGTAAGATCCTTGAGAGGAAGGGAATTTTTGCGAAGGCCCGAGGCTTGCTAGGGTTATCTCCGAGAATCATGGAAGCCATCCTGTCCCGTCTCCCTTTTGACGAAATGCGCCTGCCGGACGGAGCAATCCGCCCGCATTACCAGCCGTTCGCCGACTGGCTCTCGCACACCCCCGCTGCCCGGATCGCCCAGAAGCGGGACGAGGCCGAGCGCGCATTCCACCGTCTCGGCATCACGTTTGCGGTGTACGGCGAAGATGCCGGCACCGAGCGGCTGATTCCGTTCGACCTGGTGCCGCGCATCATCCCGGCCAACGAGTGGACGATGCTGGAGCGCGGGCTGAAGCAGCGCGTGCACGCGCTCAATGCCTTCCTGCACGACATCTACCACGAGCAGCAGATCCTCGCCGCCAACCGCGTGCCGGCGGAGCGCGTGCTCGGCAACTCGCAGTACCGGCGCGAGATGCACGGCGTAAACCTGCCGGGCGGCATCTATGCCCACATCGCGGGCGTCGATCTCGTCCGTGCGGGGGAGGGCGAGTGGTACGTCCTCGAGGACAATCTGCGGGTGCCCTCCGGCGTGTCGTACATGCTCGAGAACCGCCGCATGATGATGCGGCTGCTGCCGGAGCTCTTCGCGTCGCAGTCGATCCGCCCGGTGCAGCACTACCCGGACATGCTGCTGAAAAACCTGCACGCCGTCTCGCCGGCCGGCGAGGACGCGCCCACCGTCGCGGTGCTGACGCCCGGTGCCTACAACTCGGCGTACTTCGAGCACGCCTTCCTCGCGCAGCAGATGGGCGTCCAGCTGGTCGAAGGGCAGGACCTCTTCGTGCAGAACGACACGGTCTTCATGCGCACGACGCGCGGGCCCCAGCGCGTCCACGTGATCTACCGGCGGGTCGACGACGACTTCCTCGACCCGCGCGCGTTCCGGCCGGATTCGATGATCGGCGTCCCCGGGCTGTTCGGCGCCTACCGCGCGGGCCGGGTCACCCTCGCCAACGCCATCGGCACCGGCGTGGCCGACGACAAGTCGATCTACCCGTACGTGCCCGACATGATCCGCTTCTACCTCGGCGAAGAGCCGGTGCTGAGCAACGTACCCACCTACCAGCTCGCGCGACCGGCCGATCGCGACTACGTGCTGGAGCATCTTGCCGAGCTCGTGGTCAAGGAAGTCCACGGCGCCGGGGGTTACGGGATGCTGGTCGGCCCCGCCAGCACCGCCGCCGAGCGCGCCGTCTTCCGCGAGCGCATCCTGGCCACGCCGGACACCTACATCGCGCAGCCCACGCTCGCCCTGTCGACGTGCCCGACGTTCGTCGAGTCGGGGCTCGCGCCGCGCCACATCGACCTGCGCCCTTACGTCCTCTCGGGGAAGACGGTGAACCTGGTTCCGGGCGGACTGACCCGCGTCGCGCTGCGCGAGGGGTCGCTGGTGGTGAATTCGTCGCAGGGCGGCGGAACCAAAGACACCTGGGTCATCGCGGACTGACGGTCCGCGGCGGCGTCGAGGAAGGAGGATCACGAGAAATGCTCTGCCGGGTGGCCAACGATCTCTTCTGGATGGCGCGGCACATCGAACGCGCCGAAAACACGGCGCGCATGCTCGATGTCACGTACCGGACGTCGCTGCTGCCGTACCAGGTGACGGAGCCGGGCCTCGCCTGGGCCGAGCCGTGGTCCGTGCCGCTCATCACCAGCGGCCAGGCGACCGCGTATTACGAGCGCCACCCCGTGCTGTCGGCCGAGCAGGTGCTGCGCTTCATGATCCTCGACAGCGCCAATCCGTCGTCGGTCTACTGCTGCCTGCGCGCCGCCCGCGAGTCCGCGCGCAGCGTCCGCGGCGCCATTACTTCCGAAATGTACGAGGATCTCAACACCGCGTGGCTGGACATGCGCCGCTACGACTACGACACCGTGCAGCAGATGGGGGTGTCGAGCTTTCTCGAATGGGTGAAAATGCGCTCGCACCAGTTCCGCGGGGTCACCTTCGGCACGATGCTGCGCGACGAGGCGTACCATTTCATCCGCCTCGGCACCCACCTCGAGCGCGCGGACAACACGGCGCGCATCCTCGACGTCAAGTACCACCTGCTGCTGCCGTCGTCGGCCGATGTCGGCGGCGCAGTCGACTACTACCAGTGGGCGGCGGTGCTGCAGTCGGTCTCCGGCTTCGAGTCCTACCGCAAGATCTACAGCGACGTCATCACCCCGCGCCGGGTGGCCGAGCTCCTGATCCTGCGCGACGACATGCCCCGGTCGCTGCACTGCTGCATGAATTTCATCAACGAGACGATCGAGCGGCTCTCCGAAGACAACGCGGATTCGCGCGAGCTCGAGCGCGTTTCGGGCCAGCTCCACGCGCTGCTGCACTATGGGCGCACCGACGACATCATCGACCGCGGGCTGCACGAGTACCTGATGGACTTCCTTGAGCGGATATCCGCGCTCGGCGACGAGATCAACCGCGTCTTTCTCGCGCCTTCGTATTGATGCAGTGCTTGGGCAGCCGCCGGTTTCGGTAGAATATGCAGTTTTAGGGCGGCATCGCGCCGACCGCCAGATGACCTACTGCGTTGCCATGTCCCTCGACGCGGGGATGATTTTCGCGTCGGACTCGCGCACCAATGCCGGCGTCGACCAGATCGCCCGGTTTTCCAAGATGCGGATCTTCGCGCGCGACGGCCATCGCGTGATCGTCACGCTGTCGTCGGGCAACCTGTCGATCACGCAGAATGCGCTCAACACGCTCGACCAGCGCGCCCGCGGCGGCGACAGCCAGATGCACCTGTGGAACGCGGCGTCGATGTTCGACGTCGCCCGCCTCATCGGCGACGCCTTGCGCGAGGTCAAGGGCCGCGACGGCGCCTACCTCGCGCAGAACAACATCGACTCGAGCGCCAATTTCCTGGTCGGCGGGCAGATCCGCGGCGAGCCGCCGCGGCTGTTCGAGGTGTACAGCGAAGGCAACTTCATCGAGGCGACGCCGGACACCTGCTATTTCCAGATCGGCGAGAGCAAGTACGGCAAGCCGGTCATCGACCGGGTGATCAACCGCAGCGCGTCGCTGACCGACGCGATCAAGTGCACGATGGTGTCGTTCGACTCGACGATGCGCTCGAACATCTCGGTCGGCCTGCCGATCGATCTCGTCGTCTACGAGACCGACGCGCTCGCCATCCGGCTGCAGCGGCGCATCGAGGAGACCGACCCCTATTTCCAGATGGTGCACACGCAATGGGGCGAGGGCCTGCGCCGGGTCTTCACGCAGCTGCCGAACCCCGAGTGGGGCTGACGGCGTCCGGCCGCCCGCGCGCATGGCTATCCGCGTCGCCCTGCAGCACCGCACGACCTATCGCTTCGACCGGCCGGTAACGCTCGCTCCGCACGAGATCCGGCTGCGTCCGGCGCCGCATTGCCGGACGCCGATCCTCGGGTACTCGTTCAACGTCGCGCCGGACAAGCATTTCCTCAACTGGCAGCAGGATCCCTACGGCAACTGGCTCGCGCGGCTGGTGTTCACCGACGTCGCCGACCGGCTCGAGGTCGTCGTCGATCTCACCGCCGACATGACGGTGATCAATCCATTCGATTTCTTCGTCGACGCGTACGCCGAGCACACCCCGTTCACCTACGCGCCGGCGCTGGCGAAGGAGCTCATCCCCTTCCTCGAGACCGCGCCGCCGGGCCCGCTGCTCGCCGAGTGGCTCGCCCGCTTTCGCCGGACGCTCACCGGCGAGGAGAAGACGGTCGACATGCTGGTGCGGCTCAACCAGCAGCTGCAGGGCGAGATTCGCTACCTCGTGCGCATGGAACCCGGAATTCAGGCGCCGGAGGAGACGCTCGCGAGCGCCCGTGGCTCGTGCCGCGACAGCGGGTGGCTGCTGGTGCAGATCCTGCGCCACCTGGGGCTGGCCGCGCGGTTCGCGTCCGGTTACCTGATCCAGCTCGTCGCCGACGTCAAGCCGCTCGACGGTCCCGCCGGTCCGGCGCAGGATTTCACGGACCTGCACGCGTGGGCCGAAGTCTATCTCCCGGGCGCCGGCTGGATCGGTCTCGATCCGACGTCGGGCCTGCTTGCCGGCGAAGGGCACATTCCGCTCGCATGCACCGCCGATCCCGGCAACGCGGCGCCGGTGATCGGCTACACCGACGTCTGCGAAGTCGAGTTTTCCGTCGCGATGAGCCTGACGCGCGTGCACGAGGATCCGCGCGTCACCAAGCCCTACAGCGACGAGCAATGGGCGGCCATCGGGGACCTCGGCCGGCAGGTGGATCGCGACCTCGACCGCCACGACGTGCGGCTCACGCAAGGCGGCGAGCCGACCTTCGTCTCGGTCGACGACATGGACGGCCCGGAGTGGAACTACACCGCGCTGTCGCCGAAGAAGCGGGAGCTGGCCGAAGCGCTGCTGCGCCGCCTCGCCACCCGCTTCGCGCCCGGGGGCTTCCTGCACGACGGGCAGGGCAAGTGGTACCCCGGCGAACCGCTGCCGCGCTGGGCCCTCGGCGTGTACTGGCGCGTGGACGGCAAGCCGCTGTGGCAGGACCCCGCGCTGATCGCGGATACGCGCCTGCCCGGACGCGCCGACATCGCCGCGGGCCGGCAGTTCGCCACGTCGCTGACAACGAAGCTCGGTCTCGAGCCGGGACGCGTCCTCATCGCGTACGAGGACGTGCCGCATCTGCTCGCCGTCGAGTCGGCGCTGCCCGTCAATCTCGATCCGCTCGAAGCGGACTTGTCCCAACCGACGGAACGAGCGCGGCTTGCCCGGCTGCTCGCGCAAGGCCTCGAGCGGCCCGCCGGATTCGTGTTGCCTCTGCACGCCGCGCCCGGCGGCGCCGGGGACGCGGCGGACTGGCACAGCAGCCCCTGGCCGCTGCGCCGCGAGCGCCTCTACGCGTTGCCCGGCGATTCGCCGCTCGGATTGCGCCTGCCGCTCGCGTCGCTGCCCGACGTGCTTCCCGCGGAGGCCGACACCGAGCACCCCGTGGATCCCTTTGCGCCGCGCGAAGCGCTTGCCGATCCGGCGTCGTGGCGCCAGCCGGTGGTGGCGGCAACGGCACCGCCCGTGTTGCCCCGGGAGGCCCTCGCGCCGCCTCCGCGCAACGACGTTCCGGGAGTGCGCCGGCGCGATGCCCTGGGCGGCCCGGGCCTGCAGGACGCGCTGGGGGTTCTCCTGCCTTCCGCGGCGGAGCTCGCCTGGCCGGTCGATGCGCTGGCGTTGCGCGCCGATGCCGCCGATGCCGATGCCGCCGCCGCCGCCGATGCCGCCGATGCCGCCGATGCCGCCGATGCCGCCGATGCCGCCGATGCCGCCGATGCCGCCGATGCCGCCGATGCCGCCGATGCAGCGGCAATGGACGAAGCGCCGCCGGACGCCCCGATCGAGCTGCCGGAGACCGCGGCCAGCGACGTCATCAAGACCGCGCTGGTGGTGGAGGTGCGCCGCGGGCACGTCTCTGTGTTCATGCCGCCGCTTACCCGGCTCGAGGACTACGTCGCGCTGCTGGGGGCCATCGAAGCCACGGCGGCCGAACTCGGTCACGCCGTCGCGATCGAAGGCTACACCCCCCCGCGCGACCCGCGGATCCGCGTCCTCAACGTCACACCCGATCCGGGGGTCATCGAAGTCAACGTCCACCCGGCGTCATCCTGGGCCGAGCTGATCGCGACCACCGAGACGCTCTACGACGAGGCGCGTGCGACGCGCCTCGGCACCGAAAAATTCATGCTCGATGGCCGTCATGCCGGCACCGGCGGCGGCAACCACGTGACGCTGGGCGGTGCGACCGCCGCCGACAGCCCGCTGCTGCGGCGGCCCGACCTCCTGCAAAGTCTCATCACCTATTGGCAGAATCACCCGGCGCTGTCGTACCTCTTTTCCGGGCTGTTCGTCGGGCCCACGAGCCAGGCGCCGCGGGTGGACGAAGCGCGCGATGACCGGCTCTACGAACTGGAGATCGCGTTCCAGCAG
>Ga0315297_10002642_pt1 | contig 11353 bp, 10 predicted proteins | sample YL17G15_0_MG_FD_203628 | JGI IMG/M metagenome (GOLD analysis project Ga0315297, IMG submission 203628) | Sediment microbial communities from Yellowstone Lake, YNP, Wyoming, USA - YL17G15_0 | ecosystem: Environmental > Aquatic > Freshwater > Lake > Sediment | place: USA: Wyoming | collected...
AAGGATCAGGCTCAACCGGTTATAATCTATTACCTCCATCCCTTTCTTCTTCAAATCCCGGATCAGGATATGGTCCCCCTTGGTCAGGCTGACCACGGTGGGAAGATATCCCCGCTGCTTCAGGCCCACCAGGAGCTGCACCAAAACCTTTTGGGTTCCTCCGCCCCGCCTCAAACTATCGATGATGAAGAGAATTTTGATCGGTTTTTTCACTTTTTAACCAAAACAAATTCATTACATCCAGTATGTCCAGAAGTAGGCACGAATCTTTTCGTCCGAAATCCTTCTCCCTCGATCCTCTTAATAACTTCATCGGGGGAAGCATACTCGTAAGGATACCCACCGACCCAGTCAACCACATCGTGAATAAAATCCATTCCTCGCATTTTTTCAAACGGGTTTTTAAAAGAGACTAACGATTCTAAAAAGAATATTCCCGCGAAAAAATATACCAGGATAGTTTTCCCGAATTCAGAAGAACGATTGTACCTTTGCTTTATATTCTTCCAAATTGGCGAAGTAAAATGTTTGTTGTAAATTGACAGCCATAAAATGCCGCCATTTTTAACCAAATCTGCGGAATTCTTTATCGCCTTCCACATATTTCCGGTATGGTGAAGCGAGCCCCAGGCGTAAACCACGTCAAATTTCCCGAGCCGGGAAATACTGTCGTCATTCAGGATTGAAACCCGCATGAATTCTGGTCTGGATTGACCTGGTGAATATCTTTCCGCATTCCGTTTCGATACCTCAATGCAAACCGGATCAACATCAATCCCGACAACCTTTTCGGCTCCCAAAATCGAAGCACAAATCGAGAAGATCCCTGATCCACAACCCACATCGATGAAACTTTTCCCCTTAATATCATCGGCACCCAAGATATCAACCAAAGATCTTTTTGCCTGTTCCAGCCTTTCCGGAGTTAAGGAATATGAAGAGAAGTCTTTCCAATTCTCACCGAAACTAAAAATCTTTTCGCCCACAATTACTCCCGTTGGTTCTAGAAAAGGGTATATATAAATGGAGCCACCGCCGAAGTCTCCGACAACACTATCAACGCTCCCAAAAGCAGGAGAATAACGATAATCGGCGCGAGCCAGAATTTTTTCCGCGTTTTTGAAAACCCCCAAAAATCCTTCAAGGTTTCCGATTAGGGTGTTAGGGGTTTTGATTTAAACATTTGAAATTAAATAAAAAAACGAGAAAATTTGATATGGTCTAATCCGGTTGTTTTTTATGGAGTGCATTAGCTTGCTAATGCAATGCATCGGCAAGCCGATGCAGTCCAAAGAAAAAACATTATGAAAAACCCCTAACACCCTCGAATCGGCATTTATCTGTCTAATCACAAACTGGAATAAGAGAAACTTGTCTGAAATTGGCAAATAAATACTTTGGTAACCATAAGAATTTCCAAATATTTTATCAATTTCTCAAGCCTAAATATTCAACAAACTGGCCGGCAATCCGCTCCCAGCTGTATTCCCGCGCTATTTTTCTCCCCTCCATCCCCATCTGCCGGCGAACCCCGGGCTGGGAAACCAGTTTTTCCAGCGCTTGCGCCAGGCCTTTCAAGTCATCTTTATCAACCAGAAAACCGTTTTCGCCATCCCGAACCAATTCCTCGCTCCCCGGAACCCTCGTCGCGACGACCGGAAGCGCCGCCGCCATGGCCTCCAACAATACATTCGGCATGCCTTCATCCCGGGAAGGAAGCACGAATATGTCCGCTTCCCGGTACAATTGATAAAGTTGAGGGTGGAGCTGCCAACCTAAAAAATTAATTTTTAATCCATCCCTTCCGATCTCGTGGGCTAATTTTTCGATCTGGCTCTTCTCCGGACCGTCACCGGCTAACCATACCTGAATGCTTGGAATATGGGGAGGCAAAAGGCTCAGACTCTTTAATAAGAAATCCAGACCTTTTTGAGGGGTAAACCTGCCCGCAAACAAGATATTGATTTCCCTGGAATCTTCCTGGGTTGTGTTGCTCAAGTTAAAAAGTTCCTGGTCAACCCCGTTGGGAATGACTTTTACCTCCATCCGGGGCAGGCTTTTCAAGGCGAGATCCTTGAGTCCATGGCTGTTGGCGATAACCCCTCGAGCCTTCCGCCAGAGAAAATGGATTAGGGGCCTGGTCAGACGATGATAAAACCCCATTTCCTGCGGGGAGAAGCCCGGGACATCCCCCCCCCGGAGAAGAACATAATAAGGAATTCCGAAAAACAGCTTTAGAAAATAAGCCGCCGGTCCGGAAGGAATGCCAAAATAAGCCAGGGAAAAATCCGGCCGGTCCTGCCTGGCTACTCCAAAGCCGAAAATAACGCTGGAGAAAATGTAGGTAATCATCTCGAAAACCGAAGCACGATGAATTCTCCGGCGGAGAACTGGGATTCTGAGTATTTCCATCCCTTCGATTTTCTCTTTCCGCGCCAGGCCTTTGAATCTGGAGGTGATTACCTTGACTTCCCAGCCTCTCCGAGCGAGTTCCAAAGCCAGGAAAAATGAAGCTTTTCCAGCGCCTCCTCCCAAGGGAGGAAACTCATAATTAAAAAATAAAACCCGGTTTTTCGATTTTGCCTTCGAAAGCAACAATCAATCCTCTCCAGAATAACTACCGGCCATCTCGAAAACTGAAAGAAAAAATCATGAGAGTGAAAAACCCTCCAAATCAACCCTTCGACTTCCCCGGTCTAAAGCCCGGGGTATGCTCAGGGTTGATACTGAGCGGCGCATCTTTCCCCGTCCTAAAGGGCAGGGTTTGGGCGCCGTCGAAGTATCAATCGAAATTAACCGTGTCTTTTACCAGATATATCGGTTTCCCCTGTGATTCATGGTAGGTTCGAACCGTAAGCTCAGCGATCAATCCCAGCATGATCAACAACACCCCCAGAAGAATGAAGAAAACCGTGAGCAGCAGCAACGGGGTCTGAATCATTGATACCCCCAGAAAAATTTTCTGATACAAAACACCCGCGGCGCTGGCGACGCTCAAAAACAACAGAAAACTCCCGATCGCCCCGAAAAGATACAACGGCTTGGTGGCATACCTTCCCAGGAATTTAACCGTGATCAAATCCATTAACACTTTGAAAGTCCGGGACAATCCGTATTTGGATTTGCCGGCCCGGCGCTCGTGATGCCGGACCACGACCTCGATGATCCGGGCCCCGCTCCAGCTGGCATAGATCGGGAGAAACCGGTGCATCTCCCCGTAAAGATTTATTTGTTCGATATATTCCCGGCGATAGGCTTTTAAGGTGCATCCGTAATCGTGGAGATGCACCCCGCTGATCCGGGAGATGATCCAGTTGGCGATCTGGGAAGGCAAACGCCGGGACCAAAAAGGGTCCTTCCTTTCCTTCCGCCAACCGCTCACCAGGTCGTAACCTTCCTCGATTTTTTTCAGGAGCATGGGAATATCTTCCGGATCATTCTGCAAATCGGCATCCAGCGGGATGATAACCCGGCCGGCAGCGGCGGCGAAACCGGCGGAGAGGGCCGCGGTCTGGCCGTAATTCCGGCGCAGCACGATTACCCGGAGCCGCGCGTCTTCCCGGCAGCGTTCCTTTAAAATCTGCCCGCCCCGGTCCTGGCTGCCGTCATCAACAAAAATTACTTCGTAGCTTTTGTTTATTTTCTGCATGACCTTCTGCAGGTTTTCGAACAGCTGGGGAAGATTTTCCGCTTCATTAAAAACCGGGATAATGATCGATAGTTCCAGGGGTTTTTTCTCCATTTGAATTATCCTTCCTGTCTTTTGATCCGGTAAATTTCCACCACCGGTCCGGGCCGCTTCTGGTTCCAAAGGGTGGGAAACAGCTTCCGCATATCATCCATGATATCGGAAATTATTTCTTCCCCCGGGGAAAACCGCTTTATCAACTCCCGGGGTGTATTCTGCAATGCCCCGCTTCCCACCCATCTTCCCTCTTCCCAGAAAGCCACGGCCAGGTAATCAAACTTTTGCTCATCGATAAAGCCAGCGAAGTCACCGCCGATTTTTTCTCCGATCCCCTGTTCATTCAGATGAATCGCATAATACGCCGGACTGGGATAATCTTTTTCCGAAAGCCGGGAAAGATACTTTCTTTCCACCCCCATCCGGCCAGGATCTATTCTTTGAACCCAGCCGATCGCCTCGGGGTTTTCCCAGAGGTAAAAATAATTGACCCGGTTGCGCTCTGACATCACGATCCGGGAACCGGCGGGAATGTTATTTTCAATCCAGGACCGGGCCAAAGCCCTGGTGTCGGAAAAAGAAATCCGGTAATCCCATAATATAACCATCAAAAAAGAATATGAAACGAAAAGTAAAACCATCAGGGGATTGAGAAAACCCGTCTTTGCCCGAGCAAACCTCCCCGGCAGCAATTTTGGCAGCGCCGCGACCAATCCGGAAGCGGCCATCGCCAGGGCCGGCATGACCGGAAGCATATAACGCGAAAATCCCCCGCTGGTAGCCAGATAGAAAAAATGAAAGGCCGGATAACAAAAAATCAATAAGGCCAGCCGCCAATCCCGAAGGAAAAATATCAAAAAACCCGGAACCGCCGCCAGCAGAATCGGCAAGTTATAATCGGAAATAATCCTCCCCCATCGTTGAAACTGGTAAAAAAGACTCGTCCATCCGATCCGCTCTTTAAGGTTGATATCCTGGAGGTTAAAAACCTGCGAACCGTAATCCTGGTTGCATAAATGCATCCCCAGGTAACGGAGGAAATTATACGGGTTGATCAGGATAATGACCGCCACGATTGAAACGAATATTAAAAGCGCCAGGGCCAGCAATCTTCCCGACCTTTTGGATTTCTCCGAGAGGATAAACGCCGCCCCCAGGGCCAGAATCACCGTTCCGGTAATCCAGGTCGTCCCGGCGGAAAAAGCGGCGAAAACCGCCGCCAGGATATAGTTCCTCCATCCTCCCTCTCGATTTGCCTGGACGGAAAAAAATAAGGAAAGATAGGCCAAAAAAGCCCCCGGCACCCAGATCCGGGCGAAATGGGACATCTGTACCATCATCGGGTCAAAAGCGACAAAAATTGCGGCCCCGTAAGCGACCCATCTATCCCCGAGAAAATTGGTGATTCGATAGGTAAGGTAAATTAAAATCGTGCCCATGACCGCTGAGGCTAACCGAGCCACCAGCCAGGGAAAAGTCGGGTTGAGAACCAGGTAACCCTGAAGTTCGGAAAGGCTGAAAATCCCCTTGCACAACATTAAAAAGGGAAAGGTTATTCCATAAAGAATCAGGTAAAAGTAGGCCAGGAAAGGGGGTTCGTATAAGGTGCCATAACTGGCGATCAGGTTCTTTTCCGCCCCCATTTTCAGCGCGGCTCCGGGAAGATGATGCTCATCCCCCACAAAAAACTGGGGCAAGCCATACCAGACCCCCCAAACCCGGACCAGAAAGCCCGCCAGTATTATTATACTGAGGGTTTTTTGTTCTTTGATCGGATCGAATATTTTTAAGATTGTCCGTTCGGAAAACAATTTTGCTCCCGCCTGAGCCAAAAATATCTTCGCCAGCCGCAAAGGAAACCATCTTCCAGGATCGGGCGAAGCTCGGGATGAATGGATAAAAATCTGTCCCGGGCCCGGAAATAAGCTCCCCCTTGATTTCTGAGCTTTTCCTTTTCCGGTTCGGTCGGGATCTGGAAAACCAGGGCATCCGGGTTTACCACCATCTTCATCCTGACTTTTAACATCCGGTAGCCCATTTCGATATCCTCCCAGCCGTGCTCCCCTTTCTGGGCAAAATTCTCATCAAATAATCCGGCCCGGATAAAATCCTGCCTGGATACGGATATGTTTCCGGTTTTAAAATCAAAAAAAGTCAGCCTTCCCCGCTGGGAACGGGTGAGCTCTCTCCTGGTCCGTTTTTCCGTGATAGGTATCGGCGGTTTTTCTGTCAACCTGTCCTTGATCCGGCTGCGGCTTCCCAGAACGATCAAATTCTGCTGGCTCTGGTGCAATTTCAGGTGTTCCTCAACCAGATTCGGATGCGGCAGGCAATCATCATCTATACTGATTATCAGGGGCGATCGGGCGGCCTTAATTCCCAGATTCCTGGCCACGGAAACCCCGTTAACCTCACGCGGCATCCCGGTGCGCAAACAGCTGACCCGCAATCGGGGCTGAGCCAAATCAATGGCCTTTTGCCCGACGTTCACCTCTCCCGAATCATCCACGATAATTACCTCGAACTTGTCCGCCGGGAGGTTTTGCCGCTCCAGGAATTTCAGCTGTTCGACCATGCTGGGCAAACGGTCAAAAGCAGTGATTAATACCGTAGCCAAATAGGAACTCAAATATTTCTCCAAATATTTAGTAAGTTAACTCTGCCTGCTCCCGGATAATTTGTGTTATATTTTAGCAAAATGCGGAAAATCATTCATAAGTATATCATCAGGGAAATTCTGGGGCCTTTCCTGATCGGAATTGTCATATTTACGTTTATCCTGATTATATCCAACCTCGTCCGTCTCACGGAAATGATTGTCGCCAAGGGGGCCGGGGTGTCAGAGGTGGTGAAGCTGTTTCTCGGGATCATCCCGGCTTTCCTGTCCCTGACCCTGCCGATGGCTTTTCTCCTGGGTGTTATGATCGCGTTAAGCCGGCTTTCCGCGGAAAATGAAATCTCCGCGCTCAAATCTTCCGGGATCGGGATGGGACAGATTTATCGACCAATTTTTTTTCTTTCCATTTTCACCATCCTGCTTAACCTGGGAATAACCCTGTTTGCCGCTCCCCTAGCAAATTACAATTTCCGCCAGCATCTCTTCAAACTTTTAAAAAATCGCATCACCCTGGGTTTGAAGGAAAAGGTCTTCAACCATAACCTGGGACGAATGGTATTTTACGCCAATTCCATCCGGGACCAGGGGAAAACCATTCAGGGAATCCTGATCAACCTTTCCGATCCCGCTTTATTCCCACACCCGGTATTGATCAGCGCCCGGGAAGGAAATTTTCAGCCCTCCCCGGAGCAATTCATCTACCTGAAGCTCACCCAGGGGGAAATCCAAACCCTGGGCCAGGACCTGAAAAATTTTCAATCCATCCATTTTTCCGATCTGTTGCTCAAACTCGATTTGAACCGGATGATCCCGGAGGTGGCCAGTCCCAAGAAAAAATTAAAGGAACTGACCCTCCCCGAGCTCCGGCGGGAAATCCAATCCCTCCCCGGAAATCATCCGGATCGTTTCTTATACCTGACCGAACTTGAGCGCCGCTTCGCGATCCCCTTTTCCCCCCTGGCTTTTGGAATAATCGGCCTGCCCCTGGGAATCCATAACCGGCGCCGCCTGGGCCGCGGCTTCGGTTTTGTCGTAACTATTCTTCTCCTGCTTTTATATTATCTTCTGCTCCATTTTGGCGAGATGCTGGGGATCAAGGGCTATCCCCTCGCCATGTGGCTGCCTAATTTGTTCTTGATTGTTTTGGGAACATATCTTTTTATCCGGGCCTATTTCGAATTTCCTTTCCTGCCCATGGAGTGGGCTCTTTCCTCCGTGGAAAAATTCCGGTCCCGATTTTCCAATCGTTGATGAAAAAAATCGAGCGATACCTTTTCATCGAATTCATCCGGATTTTTTCCCTGGCGTTCCTGGCTTCCATTTCCCTCTACCTGGTGGTGGACTTTTTCGAACGGATCAACATGTTAATCTCCAATGAAGCCGGCTTGAGTATATCGCTCCTTTTTTTTCTCTATAAAATCCCGATCATCGTTACCCAGATAACCCCGGTGGCGTTACTGCTGGCCATCGTTGTTTCCCTGGGCTCTCTAAATCGCCGGAATGAAATCCTGGCCATCCGCGCTTCCGGGATCAGGAATATTTACCTGTTCCGGCCTTTCCTGATAGTCGGAATTGCGGTCAGCCTGCTGATGTTTATATTTTCCGAGACCATTGTTCCCCTGGCCAATTTCAAGATGGAATACATTAAAAACGTCGAAATCAAGAAGCAAAAGCTGGGAGTCTTCCGGGCCAGGGAAATCTGGTACCGGGATGCCAACAGCATCTTCCACATCGAATCGGTCTCCCCGGACCGGAAACAACTCCAGGGCATCCATATCTGGAACCTCTCCCCCGAATTTGAGATTCAAGCCCGGATGGATTCTCCGGAAGCCACCTGGGACGGCCGGCGCTGGCAGACCGGCACCCTGATCACCCGCTGGCCCCGCCCCGGGTCCGCCGACGGGCTCCAGGTCAATATCGAGCAGAAAACTTTCGTGCCGATTCCCCAGGCCCCGGAAGATTTTGCCCTGGTGGTTTTGAACCCGGAGGAGATGACTTATTTCAAGTTGAAGGACTATATCCGGCAATTGAAAAACGCCGGGCAGGAAATCCAGCCCCTGCTGGTTGATCTGCACGCGAAAATCTCCGTTCCTTTCCTGGCCTTGATCGTTACCCTCCTGGGGTTCCCCCTGGGACTGCGTTTCGGACGGCGGGGAGGAATTCTGCTCGGGATCTTCGCCAGCCTGACCGCGGGTTTCGCCTTCTGGATCGTTTTGGCCCTGGGATTATCCCTCGGCCATGCCGGCTCCCTCCCCCCCCTGCTCGGAGCCTGGATCTCCCATGTAATTTTCGCCGCCGGCGGGATTATGCTGATGAAAGGTGAGCCCGTATGATCTCCCGGAAGCTGCAGATAAACATCGGAATCGGGATCGTCCTCAGCGCGCTTTTCCTTTTTCTGGCCTTCCGGAAAATTAACCTTTCAGAGATTGGTGGGTTATTCTCGCATCTGAACTGGTCCCTTATCCTTCTTTTGATCCCGGCTTCTTTTTTCCTTTTCGTCCTGCGCGCCATCCGCTGGTACTTCCTGATGAAATCCATAAAAAGAATCACCATCCCTTCACTGTTTTCTTCCATCATGGTTGGATTCATGATCAATCAAACCCTTCCCCTCCGAATCGGGGAATTCGTCCGGGCTTATTCGCTGTCCCGAAAAGAAAAAATCAAGGTTACCGAATGCCTGGGAACAATCATTACCGAGCGGATCTTTGATCTTTTCACCCTGCTTCTAATCTTAATTCCCCTCCTTTTTATCCCCGCCGTCGCTCAAAAACTGGGAAATTCCAGCACATACATCCTCGGTTTTTCCCTCCTGCTTTTCGCTGTTTTTATAGTCCTTTACTTCTTCGGCTTAACCTTAATTGAAAATCAACTTGCGGTTAAACTGATTCCGGAAAAAATCCGGCAAATCGTGACCGATATTATTAAAGGGCTCCAATCCCTGAAAAATCCCTGGGACGTTCTGATGCTGCTGTTTTTTTCTTTTATCTTCTGGATATGTTGCGGATATTTTTACTATTTGTCCTTGGGCATCTTTCATATTTCCGGTCTTCCCCTCTGGTCCGGGTTTTTCATTCTCCTCCTGATCGCCTTTGGGGTTGCGCTCCCCTCCTCACCTGGATATATTGGTAATTATCATTACTTCGCCATGCTCAGTCTGGAATTTTTCAACATACCTAAAGAAATTGCCCTGGGCTACGCCATCTTCACGCATGTCCTGCAAACCGTGTTTATTGTCGTAGTCGGCCTGGTCTGCCTCTTTTTCGAAGGATTCAAAATCTCTGAGGCCTGGACCCGGGCCAAAGTCCAGGCCGGGGAAGAACCGGGCCAGGCGAATACTCCATGAACGTCCTCGTTACCGGGGGAGCCGGCTTTATCGGTTCCCATCTGATTGAAAGACTGCTCGAATTCCCGGATCGGGTCATTTGCCTGGATGATTTCAACGACTACTACCCTCCCGGTCTGAAAAGGGAAAACCTCTCCGCGCTGCTTTCCCACCCCGGGTTTCGGCTGATCGAAGGGGATATCCGGGACCAGGCCCTGATGGAAAAAACCTTCAGCGACCTCCGGCCGGAAGCGGTTATCCACCTGGCCGCCCGGGCCGGGGTCCGTCCCTCCATTCAGGCCCCTCTTCTCTACGAAGACGTCAACGTCCGCGGGACCGCCATTCTCCTCGACCTAGCCCGGAGATTTGCCTGCGGGCGTTTCGTCTTCGCCTCCTCCTCCTCGGTTTACGGGGACGGGGCCAAGGTCCCCTTCGCCGAATCCGACCCCACCAACCGGCCGGTATCGCCTTACGCCGCCACGAAAAAAGCGGGTGAGCTTCTCTGTTATACCTACCACCATTTGTTCGGGCTCAACATCACCGCGCTCCGGTTCTTTACCGCCTACGGCCCCCGGCAGCGGCCGGACATGGCCATCCATCGTTTTGTCCGCCAGATTTCCTCGGAGGAGCCGCTCACGATGTTCGGGGATGGATCTTCCCGGAGGGATTACACCTACATCGATGATATCGTTGCCGGGACCCTGGCCGCCTACCAGCGCTGTCAGGGTTTTCATATTTACAACCTGGGAGAATCCCAAACGATCGATCTGAAAAGCTTGATTGAACTGATCTCCGGAGCCATGCGAAAGAAGCCGCGGGTCGAAATGATGCCGGATCAGCCCGGGGACGTTCCGATTACCTACGCGGATATCTCCCTGGCCCGGAAAGAATTGGATTATCACCCCCGGACCGGAATTGCAGAGGGGGTTTCCCGCTTCGTTCGCTGGTATTTAGACCGTGAAGCCCGGCGGTCTTAGTCGCCTCACCTCGAATTTTTCGGCGGGCGAGACCCGCCGAAGCTGGCCATACTTCTCAATGGAGAATTCGTCGTTTAATGAATGGCCGGAAAGCAGACAACCTTCCTTAGTGCTTCGATTCGCAATTGCGGTGACGTATTTTCCAAAACCGAACCAAGAAAAATGCTCACTCAGCGCTAAGTCCTGAGTAAATAAATTCGTCATCGAATTTATGAATCGAAGGACTTAGCATCAGCGAAGGCGGGCGAAAATCCCCATCAAGAAACTAGGCTATTATTCCAGTTCCTTCAGCAGGGCGGCGGCCTTCTTCAGGTTTTGCTCTTCCAGGTAATCCGTGCCCTTGGTCGGACGGTAAAGACGGGTGTAATAACGCTGGTTTAAGATAAAATCCTGCAATTTCTTCTTTTCCGCCTCGGTCAGCCCGGGGAAGTTCACGCCGACCAGGTTTCTGACCCCGAAGCCCGGGATCTCCCGGGCATTGATATTGCTTACATCCCCGGTAATCAGGAGCTCTTCTTCACCCCCCAGGGAAAAATTGATCCGAAGCTTTATCCCTTTTTCCACCACCTGGCTAGTCAGGATTCTGATCCCGCCCACGCTCAGGTCGATGACCACGCCTTTTCGCCATTCCCCGTCAATTTGATATTCAATCGGGATTTGCACCGGGATTCTTCCCGACATCCGGGGCCGGATTCGATCTGTCATTTTCGGCATGATTTAATCGACCTTTAAAAGGACCCGTTTCACGCTTT
>Ga0315297_10002644_pt1 | contig 11349 bp, 11 predicted proteins | sample YL17G15_0_MG_FD_203628 | JGI IMG/M metagenome (GOLD analysis project Ga0315297, IMG submission 203628) | Sediment microbial communities from Yellowstone Lake, YNP, Wyoming, USA - YL17G15_0 | ecosystem: Environmental > Aquatic > Freshwater > Lake > Sediment | place: USA: Wyoming | collected...
CACATGGCCGTCAAACTCGGTACCGCGATGGGCGCCGAGGTGACCGTGCTGTCGCAGTCGCTGAAAAAGATGGAGGACGGGCTGCGGCTGGGCGCCAAGCACTACTACGCCACCAGCGACACCGGCACCTTCAAGACGCTGCGCAACTCCTTCGACATCATCCTCAACACCGTGTCGACCGACCTGAACCTGGGCAGGTTCCTGGGGATGCTCGACCTCGACGGGGTGTTCGTGGAGTTGGGCCTGCCGGAGAACCCCTTGGTGGTGCCATCTTTCGCGTTGCTCGGGATGCGGCGCAGCATCACCGGCTCGGCGATCGGTGGCATCCCGGAAACTCAGGAGATGCTGGATTTCTGCGCCGAGCACGGCATCGCCTCGGAGATCGAGGTGATCCAACCGGACTACATCAACGAGGCCTACGAGCGGGTGATCGCCAGCGATGTGCGCTACCGGTTCGTGATCGACACCGAGTCGCTGCGGTAGCCGCGCCGCCTGGTCGGATCCCGCGAGCCATCTCTGCGCCGCGTCGATGCAATGGCCTATTCCTCGGCTGGGGCCGGGTCGAAGCTCTCCAGCGGCCAGCCGGAGGCCGCCAGAATGTCCGCGACCCGTTGCACGTTTTCCGGCCCGCCGTCGTGGTGGGTCACGCCCTCGATGAATTGCTCGATCTCGTCTCGGCCGATCACGCCGTCCTCCAGGACTTCGGCCTCGTGGGCGCCGATTTCGCGCACCACCTCTTTGACCTGTTCCTCGGTCAACGGCGTATTGCGCAGCAGCGCGAGCAGTGGCACCCGGTCCGGTCCGGGCACTCCGCCGGGGTAGCCGGCGCGGAGCCAATCGATCACAGAGCGGGCTAAGGACTTCTCGGTCATCCGCTCAGTGTGTCTGTTCGGCGCCGCTGGCGCCAGCTAGTTCACCAGCTGTTCAAACCCCTGGACGCGCCACCGCGCCGGGCCACCGGGAACAGCCCCGGCCGGTCCAGCGCACTGCGGCGGTGGCGGGCTGAACTTCAGAAGTCCCAGTCCTCGTCCTCGGTGACGACGGCCTTGCCGATGACGTAGGAGGACCCCGACCCGGAGAAGAAGTCGTGGTTCTCGTCGGCGTTGGGCGACAAAGCCGACAGGATCGCCGGGTTGACGTCGGTCTCGTCGCGCGGGAACAGCGCTTCGTAGCCGAGATTCATCAACGCCTTGTTGGCGTTGTAGCGCAGGAACTTCTTGACGTCCTCGGTGAGGCCGACCTCGTCGTAGAGATCCTGGGCGTACTCGGTCTCGTTGTCGTAGAGCTCGAAGAGCAGCTCGTAGGTGTAGTCCTTGAGCTCCTGGTGGCGGGCGTCGTCCTCGAGGGCCAGCGCACGCTGGTACTTGTAGCCGATGTAGTAGCCGTGCACGGCCTCGTCGCGGATGATCAGCCGGATCATGTCGGCGGTGTTGGTCAGTTTGGCCCGGCTCGACCAGTACATCGGCAGGTAGAAGCCGGAGTAGAACAGGAAGCTCTCCAGCAGGGTGGAGGCCACCTTGCGCTTGAGCGGGTCGTCGCCGCGGTAGTAGTCCATGACGATCGCGGCCTTGCGCTGGAGGTTGACATTCTCCTCCGACCAGCGGAAGACCTCGTCGATGTCGCTGCTGGAGCACAGCGTGGAGAAGATCGAGCTGTAACTCTTGGCGTGCACCGACTCCATGAACGCGATGTTGGTCAGCACGGCCTGCTCGTGCGGGGTGGCTGCGTCGGGGATCAGGCTGACCGCCCCGACCGTGCCCTGGATGGTGTCCAGCAGGGTCAGTCCGGTGAACACCCGCATGGTGAGTTGCTTCTCGGAACCGGTGAGGGTGTTCCACGACGGGATGTCGTTGGAGACCGGCACCTTCTCGGGCAGCCAGAAGTTACCGGTCAGCCGGTCCCAGACCTCGGCGTCCTTCTCGTCTTGGACCCGGTTCCAGTTGATCGCCGACGCGCGGTCGATCAGCTTGATTGCCTCACTCACCCAGAACCCCACTTCAGTTGCGGCTGAACACCATTTCGGCCGAGATTTCCCGCCGACACCCAAACACTACCCGTGGGGTCAGACAACGGGAGCCAACACAATAAGTTGTGTTTGGCGTGTCGCACGCCGTCCCGGCAATCAGCCCTGTGTCAGCCTACGGCGGCACTGCGGGGGGTGGCGTTGCGGACCGGCAGATCCGGGTCCAGGTCGATCGCCAGCAGGTCGGCGACGCCCTGGATGGTGCCGAGCATGACGATGGTCAGGTGCGCCACGAATTGCTCGGTGGGCATGCGGCGCGGGCTGTCGGGGTCAGGTCCCAGCCACCAGTCGGTGGCTGAAGACGCCGATCCGAAACTCGCCGCAGCGGCCAGTTCGAGGCTGGCCGACTCGAGGTGCATCTCCTGCAACTCGTTGTTGAACATCTGCGCGATCGCCATGGTGATCTCGCGACCCTCACTGAACCCGCGGGTCGTCGACTCGGCCGGTTCGGGGAATCTGCCCTGCAGGATGAAGCGCAGCACGTTGGGGTGCAACTCGACCAGGTTGACGTACTCGGCCACGCAGCGGCGGACCACCTCGCGGGTGGGATCGGTGGCCAGGTCGATATGCGGGAAGATCGCCGCGATCAGCATCTCCCGCAGTCGTTTTCCGATCGCGTGGAACAGGTCCGCCTTGTCGTTGAAATGCCGATAGATCTTGGGCTTGGCGGTTCCGGCCTCGGCCGCGATCTCCTGCAGACTCACCTGCGGCCCACAGCGGTCGATGGCCCGGAAGGCGGCGTCGACGATCTCAGAGCGCACTATCTTGCGGTGCTCGCGCCAGCGCTCACTGCGCGCGTCAACCTTGACCGGTTTCGTCCCCGGCAGCGGTACAGGGATCCTGCGCACGTCCAGCACTCTACTGACCGGTCTCCCGTGCAGGTCTGGAACCTTCCCGGCTAGCATCGATGGAGTCGTACCGGGACTTCCAAAGTCCGACATCCCAGAGCCAAGAAATACGAGACCGAGCCGGAGAGCCGTGACCGATCGATTCGACCTGGTGATTGCCGGCGGCGGGCCGTCAGGCTCGGCTGCGGCCTGGCAGGCCGCGCAGACCGGCGCCAGGGTGGTGGTCCTGGACAAGGCCGTCTTCCCCCGCGACAAGCCCTGCGGGGACGGCCTGACCGCCCGGGCCGTCAGCTACCTGCAGAAGATGGGCCTGGCCGACGAAGTCGCCGGCTTCCACCGGGTCAACCGGGTGACGGTGTTCAGCCCGTCGCGCTGGGAGCTGTCGTTCCCGAAGCGTCCCGGCATGCCCGACCACGGCCATACCGTCAGCCGCACCGTGCTCGACACCATGCTGCTCGAGCACGCCGCGAAGGCCGGCGCGGTGGTGCGCCAGGGCGCGGAGGTCAGCGAGCCCATCCTCGACGAGCGCGGCCGGGTCACCGGAGTGGTGCTCAAAGGCGGCGAGAAGGTCTACGGGGACGCGGTGATCGCCGCCGACGGCGCCTACTCCCCCATCAAGCGGGCACTGAAACTGGACTCGGAGTACAACGGCTACTCCGCGATCGCGATCCGGTCCGAGATGGACGCCGACGTCGCCGATTCCGACAGCCTGGACATCTATCTGAAGCTCGCGTTCCAGGGCGACCAACTTCCCGGCTACGGCTGGGTGTTCCCGATGGGCGGCGGCCGGCTGAACATCGGCCTGGGCTACGTCAACAGCTACAAGAACTGGCAGTCGATCAACGCCACCGCGTTCCTCGGCGACTTCCTGCGCACCCTACCGCCGGAGTGGAGACTGCCGTCCATCGAGGAGCTCAAGAAGAACAAGAGCGTGCGGGCCTGGCGGCTGCCGATGGGCTTCACCGCCTGGCCGCCGTGGCGCCCGGGCGTGCTGTTCACCGGCGACTCACTGGGCGCGGGCAAGCCGGCCTCCGGCGCGGGCATCTCCAAGGCCCTGGAGTCCGGGCTGGCTGCCGGCGAGTGCGCGCTGGCCGCACTCGAGAACAGCGGACCCGACGACTTCACCAACTACGCCCAGCGGATGGAAGCCGCCTGGGGCAAGGAATACCGGCGCGGCCGCTACTTCCACAAGCTGGCCGGCTACCCGGCGGTGGCCAACGCCGGCATCAAGTTGATCGACAACGCCCGGTTCCGCGACGTCCTGCTGCGGTCGATGTACAAGAAGGCCGAGGGGCCGCTGCACAAGGTGATGTAGCGACCGTGTCCGACGAATCCGACGGGCACGGCCTTCGGGCAGCACCGACAACGACTTCACCGCACTGTTCGATGTCGTGTGGAACGATCCCGATTCCTACATCTCCCAGCCCGCGGTCTTCCCGATGGCCGTCGGCCGCTCGTTCTATCACCAGCTGCTGCCGGACAACAGCGTCACTCTGGGATGGTGCTCGTGGGCCGTGGCGTGGCTGAGCCGAGCCCCGGATGTCATCCCAGATCACGTCCAGGTCAGCTACAGCCAGAGCGTGGGGACCCGCAGTGCCTACCGACGTCAGGCAGCACAGGACTGGGGCGCCTTCCTCGCCCAAACCGGCGCACTGAACGGCTGACCCTCGCGAACGTGGGCCCTATGGACGGTTTTCGGGGTTCCGATGTCCATAGGCCCCACGGTCGACGAGGAAGTCACAGCATGCAGGAGACGCAGCCCTCGACTTCGGTTCCCTCCAAAGCCATCTGGCGCAGCCGGATGTAGTACAGCGTCTTGATGCCCTTGCGCCAGGCGTAGATCTGAGCCTTGTTGACGTCCCGGGTGGAGGCGGTGTCCTTGAAGAACAGCGTCAGGCTCAGCCCCTGGTCCACATGCTGGGTGGCCGCGGCGTAGGTGTCGATGATCTTCTCGTACCCGATCTCGTACGCGTCCTGGTAGTACTCCAGGTTGTCGTTGGTCATGTACGGCGCCGGGTAGTAGGCGCGGCCGATCTTGCCTTCCTTGCGGATCTCCACCTTCGAGGCGATCGGGTGAATCGAGCTCGTGGAGTGGTTGATGTAGGAGATCGACCCGGTGGGCGGAACCGCCTGCAGGTTCTGGTTGTAGATGCCGTGCTCGCGCACCGCCTCTTTGAGCCGGAGCCAGTCGTCCTGGTTCGGGATCCGGATGCCGGCATCGGCGAACAGCTGACGCACCTTGTCGGTCTTAGGTTCCCAAACTTCCTCGGTGTACTTGTCGAAGAACTCACCAGTGGCGTACTTGGACTTCTCGAAGCCGATAAACCGCGCGCCCCGCTCTATGGCGATCCGGTTCGAGGCCCGCAGCGCGTGGTAGAGCACCGTGTAGAAGTAGATGTTGGTGAAGTCGATGCCTTCCTCGGAGCCGTAGAAGATGCGCTCCCGGGCGAGGTAGCCGTGCAGGTTCATCTGCCCGAGGCCGATCGCGTGCGCCTCACCGTTGCCCTTCTCGATCGAGGGCACCGAGGTGATGTGGGTCTGGTCGCTGACCGCGGTCAGGCCCCGGATGGCCACCTCGATGGTCTGGGCGAAGTCCGGCGAGTCCATCGCCTTGGCGATGTTCAGCGAGCCCAGGTTGCACGAGATGTCGTTGCCCACTTCGGCATACGACAAATCTTCGTTGAACCGCGACGGAGTGGAGACCTGCAGGATCTCCGAGCACAGATTGGAGTGCGTGATCTTGCCGTCGACGGGGTTGGCCCGGTTCACCGTGTCCTCGAACATGATGTACGGGTAGCCCGACTCGAACTGCAGCTCCGCCAGCGTCTGGAAGAATTCGCGGGCCTTGATCTTGTGCTTGCGGATGCGGGCGTCGTCGACCATCTCGTAGTACTTCTCGGTGACCGAGATGTCGGCGAACGGCATACCGTAGACGCGCTCGACGTCGTAGGGCGAGAACAGGTACATGTCCTCGTTGTTCTTGGCCAGCTCGAAGGTGATGTCCGGGATCACCACGCCAAGGCTGAGGGTCTTGATCCGGATCTTCTCGTCGGCGTTCTCCCGCTTGGTGTCCAGGAAGCGGTAGATGTCGGGATGGTGGGCGTGCAGGTACACCGCGCCCGCGCCCTGACGCGCTCCGAGCTGGTTGGCGTAGGAGAACGAGTCCTCCAGCAACTTCATGATCGGGATGACGCCGGAACTCTGGTTCTCGATGTTCTTGATCGGCGCACCGTGCTCGCGAATGTTGCTCAGCAGCAGAGCAACTCCGCCGCCGCGCTTGGACAGCTGCAGTGCCGAGTTGATCGAGCGGCCGATCGACTCCATGTTGTCCTCGATGCGCAGCAGGAAACAGCTCACCGGCTCGCCGCGCTGGGCCTTGCCCGAGTTCAGGAAGGTCGGGGTGGCCGGCTGGAACCGGCCATCGATGATCTCGTCGACGAGGTGCTCGGCCAGGGTGGTGTCGCCGGCGGCCAGCGTCAGGGCCACCATCACCACCCGGTCCTCGAAGCGCTCCAGGTAGCGCTTCCCGTCGAAGGTCTTCAGCGTGTAGGAAGTGTAGTACTTGAACGCGCCGAGGAACGTCGGGAACCGGAACTTCTTGGCATACGCGCGATCGAGCAGCGTCTTGACGAAGTTGCGCGAGTACTGGTCGAGAACCTCACGCTCGTAATAGTTCTCGCGGATCAGGTAGTCGAGCTTCTCGTCCTGATTGTGGAAGAAGACCGTGTTCTGGTTGACGTGCTCCAGGAAGTACTGCCGCGCGGCGAGGCGGTCCATGTCGAACTGGATCTCGCCGTTGGGCCCGTACAGATTGAGCATCGCGTTGAGCGCGTGGTAATCCGTCTCCCCCGGCAGCGCGTGTGCGGGGTTCGAGGAGATTACCGGCTCTGCAGCAGTGATCGTTGGTGACACCTGTCTTCGTCCTTCCAGAAGTCGGCCAGACCCGCACGGACGGCTTCTACGTCCTCGGCGGTTCCCATCAATTCGAATCGGTAGAGATACGGCACCCCGCACTTACGCGAGACGACATCTCCCGCGTAGCAGTACTCGGCGCCGAAGTTGGTGTTGCCGGCCGCGATGACGCCGCGGATCAACGATCGGTTGTGCTCATTGTTCAGAAAAGCGATGACCTGCTTGGGCACGTAACCCCCGGCTTCGGGGTCCGGACCGTTGGCCCGGCCGCCGCCGTAGGTGGGCAGGATCAGAACGTAGGGCTCTTGGACCAGGAGGGGGCCCTCGATGCCGTCCCTGAGTGGGATCCGGGTGGCGGGCAGGCCGAGCTTCTGCACGAAGCGGTGGGTGTTCTCCGAGACGCTGGAGAAGTACACCACCCGCGCCGGTCCTGCCCCGCGCGAGTCGCCGTCCGGATCCATGTGTCGGTGCTGGATCTAGGCGCTGACGGCTGCGGCGTCGGACGCCGCCGTTCCGGCGATGGCCTTGATGCGGTCGGGCCGGAAACCGGACCAGTGCTCGCCGCCGGCCACCACCACCGGCGCCTGCAGGTAGCCCAGCGCCATCACGTAGTCCCGGGCATCCGGCACCTCGGTGATGTCCACGACGTCGTAGGACAGGCCCTGCTTGTCGAGGGCCTTGTAGGTGGCGTTGCACTGCACACAGGCCGGCTTGGTGTAGACGGTGATGGTCATCTGCGGTGTAGCTCCTCGACGAACGGGCGAAAAACGGCCCAGATGGGCGTCTTTGGTGGTCCCGGCGGACCCGCGACTCGCGGGCCCGCCGGCATGCCAAACACTACACCTAGTGGCCGACAAAGCATGGAGCTACTACATATTCCGAATAACAAATATGAAATTCCCAGGTCGTAAGGCCCCAAGAGGCGACGGTCCCGGCGTGTCGCACGTCACAACACGCCGTCGACCCCAAAGGTCTATCACCGCCCACCGACACCTCCGCAAAGGCAGCCTTTCAGCCGACTTCGGCGACGAGTCTGCCCACGGCCTCCCGCACCGCGGCCGCGACCTCGGCGCTCTCCCGGGGGTGCTTGCCGCCCAGCGAGGCCAACGGCACCGACAGCGTGATCGAGTCGACGACGCGAGGACCGGCGATGCCGAACGACTTGCGGGTCTCGTCATGTGCCCACACGCCGCCGAAACGCCCCGCCGCACCGCCGATGACGGCCAGCGGCTTGCCCTTGAGCGCGCCGTTGCCGAACGGCCGCGACAGCCAGTCGATGGCGTTCTTGAGCACGCCGGGGATGGTGCCGTTGTATTCGGGGGTCACCACCAGGGCGGCGTCGGCGGCGGTGGCCGCGGCCCGCAGCGCGGCGACGGCCGCCGGAGGGTCATCGGTGTCGAGGTCCTCGCTGTAGAACGGCATGTCGGCGAGGCCGTCGTAAATCGTCAGGCTCACCCCCTCGGGGGCCGAGTCCGAGGCCAGTTCAGCCAGCTGACGGTTGACCGAGGCCGCGCGCAAGCTGCCGACCAGAACCAACACCGAGACATCCGCCATAGGTATTTCCCTTCAACCGAAACCTCAAGACTCGCAACGAAGTATGACGTGTCCGGCGAAGCGAGGCACATCAGCCCGGCGGCAGTGACCGGGCGTCGTGCGGCCGCAGCGCCCGGGTGAACAACACGTTGACCCGGGTCATGACGAAACCGTAGGGCAGCCACGCGAAGCGCTTGAAGGCGTAGAGCGCGCGAATGTCCGCAGAGGTGTAGACCAGGAACCGGTTGCGCGCCACCCCGGCCAGGATTTTCTCGGCCGCCTTCTCCGGCGACACCGCATGCCCGCCGAACCGCCGAACCCAGCGCGCCACCTTGGGGTGGTCCCGATCCACTCCGGCGATCTCCACGCTCTGCACAAGCGGGGTGTTCACCGCGCCCGGCACCACCAAGGACACTCCGATGCGGTGGCGGGCCAGGTCGAACCGCAGGACTTCGGACAGCCCGCGCAGCCCGTACTTGCTGGCACTGTAGGCGGCATGCCAGGGCAGGGCGACCAGCCCGGCTGCCGAGGACACGTTGACCAGCCTGCCGCCGTTGCCCGCGGCGACCATTGCCGGGACGAAGGCCTGGATGACGTGGATGGGGCCCATCAGGTTGACTTCGATCATCGAGCGCCAGTGCTCATTCGTGAGCTGGTCCACGGTGCCCCAGGCCGAGATGCCGGCGACGTTCATCACGACGTCCATGGCGGGGTGGCGGGTGTGGATGTCGGCGGCGAAGTGGGCGACCGCGTGGTAGTCGGTGATATCCAGCGCCCGGTGTTGAACCTCCGCGCCGGCCGTGCGGGCGGCGGCGACGGTCTCGGCCAGACCGTCGGCGTTGATGTCGGTGAGGTACAACCGCGCCCCGCCGCGGGCCAGTCGCAGCGCGACGGCCCGGCCGATGCCACTGGCCGCACCGGTGACCAGGATCCGCTTACCCGCGAAGTCGAACACGACTAGTCGCCGGCCTGCCGGCCCCACAGGGCGTGCAGCCACAGCTTCTCCAGAACGCCGACCGCACGCGGCAGATCGTGGTCGGGACCGGTGAACAGCGACTCCCCCGACAGCGTCAGCGCGGTGGCGGCGCACAGCATCCGCACCAGCCCGTGGATGTCGCCGGAGCACGGGTCGGCGGTGCCGCCCGTGATCTCGGCCTCGACGATGGGCACGATCTGGTCGATGACGAGGTCGTTGTAGCGGTCCAGGATCTCGCGGATCTCCGCGTCGGTGCTGCGGGCGATGTTGCACGCCGACATGACCGGATCGTTGTGCGCATAGACGGCCGCAGCGCTGCCGATCATCCGCCTGGCGAACGCGGCCGGGGTCTCGTCTTGGCCGCGGGGGGCGAAGTCGTGGGTGAGTTCCTCGAGTTCGTCGGCGACTTCACCCAGGATGTGGGCCAGCACCGCGTACTTGGAGTCGAAGTAGAAATAGAAGCCGGACCGCGCGACGCCGGCCCGGTCGCTGATCGTGCTCACCGACAGCTCAGCGAACGGCTTCTCCTGCAGAAGTTCGCGAACCGCCTGCACGATCGCGTGGCGCTGCCGGTCGCCACGGCGGCGGGGAACACCCGACGTCGCGACGGCCGACTCCCGCTGTGCGATCACCCGTTCACCATGCACCACGCCGGGGCCAGAACGAAACTTGACAGCCGTCAACTCGGCCCGCAAAGATTGCGGTACCGCCGGTCCCGACTGTAGGAGCAAGAGGACTGCCCATGACCACAACCATCAGCACCCAGCAGTATTTGCTCGATCAAGCCCGCCGCAAGTTGATCCCCACGCTGGGCACCCTGCCGGGCCTGGGCATCATCGACGAGCATCTGCAGGAGCGCGACTGGCCCGAGTTCGTGTTCTCCCAGCCGCCGGCCGGCAGCGATCTCAAGCCGGTGATGGGCAACGCCGGCCTGCCGGTGCTGGGACATCTCATCGAGATCTTCCGCGGGGGTCCGGAATTCGTGCTGAAGAGCTACCGCAAGTACGGGCCGGTCTACTACACCAAGACCCCGGCGCTGGACGCGGTCGCCGCCCTGGGGCCCGACGCCACCCAGGAAGTGTTCACCAACAGGAACAAGGACTTCTCGACGGTGGCCTGGCAGGACGTCATCGGCCCGTTCTTCAAACGCGGCCTGATGCTGATGGACTTCGACGAGCACATGTACCACCGGCGGATCATGCAGGAGGCGTTCATCCGCACCCGGCTGTCCGGCTACGTCGAGCACATGGACACCGTGGCCACCAAGGTGGTCGCCCGGGACTGGCCGGCCAACGACCGCCGTTTCCTGTTCATGCCGGCGGTCAAGGAACTCACCCTCGACATCGCCTCAGTGGTGTTCATGGGCCACGAGCCCGGCAGCGACCACGAACTGGTCACCAGGATCAAGCAGGCGTACGAGACCACCACCCGGGCCGGCGGCGCGATCATCCGCACCCCGGTCCCACCGTTCAAGTGGTGGCGCGGCCTGCAGGCCCGCAAGGTCCTGGAGGACTACTTCGTCGAGCGGGTCAGGGAGCGCCGCAACGCCGAGGGCACCGACATGCTCACGGTGCTCTGCCACACCGCCGACGAAGACGGCAACACCTTCACCGACACCGACATCGTCAACCACATGATCTTCTTGATGATGGCCGCGCACGACACCTCGACGTCCACGCTGACCACCATGGCCTACCACCTGGCCGCCAACCCCGAGTGGCAGGAGCGCTGCCGCGACGAGGGCGCCCGGATCGGCGACGGCCCGCTGGACATCGAGGCGCTGGAGAAGCTGGAGACCTTCGATCTGGTGATCAACGAGTGCCTGCGGATGGTCACCCCGCTGCCGTTCAACGTGCGCCGGGCCATCCGCGACACCGAGATTCAGGGCTTTTTCGTCCCGGCCGGCACGAACATCAACCTGTGGCCGGGTATGAACCACCGGCTGCCGGAGTTGTGGACCGACCCGGAGAAGTTCGATCCGGGCCGGTTCGCCGAGCCGCGCTCGGAGCACAAGCGGCACCGCTACGCGTTCGCCCCGTTCGGCGGCGGCGCGCACA
>Ga0315297_10002646_pt1 | contig 11348 bp, 7 predicted proteins | sample YL17G15_0_MG_FD_203628 | JGI IMG/M metagenome (GOLD analysis project Ga0315297, IMG submission 203628) | Sediment microbial communities from Yellowstone Lake, YNP, Wyoming, USA - YL17G15_0 | ecosystem: Environmental > Aquatic > Freshwater > Lake > Sediment | place: USA: Wyoming | collected...
GAGCGACTGCTCGGCCGCCACGAGGATTGTGAGATTGACGATGCGGTTCTGTTTGGCGCCGACGAGCTCTTCGCCGTCCAGGATGAGCACGGGCTGCGCGGCGCCGTTCTTCACCAGGAGCTCCGGGACACTGCCGGCTTCCGAGACCTCCGTGACGGAGGCGAGACCCGCGGCGAGCGCCTCGTCGAGGGTGAGATACCCTGGCGCAGACTCCGCTGGCAGCAGGAGGGGGTACATCGTCAGGTTCGCTGCCGTGATGGGTGTGCCGAGCTCGAGCTGGTCGAGCGCCGCAATGATGGGATCCATGACTGCTCCTTCTATAGCCCTCGGGAACGCGCGTCGTCAATCTTGCTGGCGCGCCACCCGGGTCTACAGGCAGTCTAGAGGCGAGGTGTGACAGGGCAGGTCACAGGAGGACGCCAAAGGTGGAGAGGTCTGGGATCATGGCTTCCACAGCGTTTCGCCCGAACGAACCGCGTGGATCCCAACGCGGACGCCTGAGTCTCCGCTGAGTTCGGTCCACGCCCGACGATAACTCTCCAGTTGGCCCGCATACCGCTCTAGCAGTTCGGTCGCACCGCGCTCCGACAGCTGATCGGTCTTGTAGTCGACGACGCACCAGCCCTCAGCGGAGCGGTAGGCGAGGTCGATGACGCCGGCCAGCAGGGCAGGGGTGCCATCGGCGGCCTCGGTGACAAGCGTGAACGGGATTTCGACGTCGCAGTCGGCGGAGTTCTGCGCCTGCCGCCACACGTCCGATGCCATCACGCGCCCGACGGCAGCGACGGCTTCAGGCACAGCAGTCTTTAGTTCCTCGTCCTGGAACGTGAGCCAGTTCGCGAATCGCTCGACATCCGGCAGGCCAGCTCGCTGCCGCATCGCGTATTCGAGCAGTTTGTGGACGAGATCGCCGAACTCGGCGCCCGTCGCCGCGCCGCGCAAGATCCTGGCCGGGTCGTCCTCCCGTACGACGATATTGCGATGGGTGAGTCCGGTCACCGATTCAACGCTGTACGAGGACACCTGTGAGGCCTCCAGCCGCGCATCGCGCTCCGCGGCAAGGCGCTTCCGTGTCTTTTCTGTGAGGTCGCTCTTCGTCGGCGCTGAGGCCTTCGGCTTCTTCGGCATCTCGAGCGCAGGGATGCCGCTGAGGAATGGGTCGAAGGCGGTCCAGGGCTTCTTCTTGCCCTCCTTCATCCAGCGGCTGATAACCAGCAGGTCTCTGGCGCGGGTCGCGGCCACGTAGCGCAGCCGGTCCGCCTCCGCGTCGAGGAACGGTTGCTCGGCTGCCTGACATGCGGGCCATCCGACAGGTTCGCCAATCAGTTTGGTCGCGCCTTTGTTGTCCTCGGGTTTCCAGACAATCTGGAGGTGACCGGTTGCCCGGCCCTCCCGGCGGTCGATGCGCATGTCCGCCTCACTGTCGAACCCGCCGCACGGGTCGGCCAGGAACACGACCTTCGCTTCCAGTCCCTTGGCCTTATGCAGGTTCATCACCCGCACGACGTCGGTACGGCCCGGCTCGAGCGGCCACGATTCCACGTCGCCGGCGTCGATATCCTCTTCGAGGGCGCTGACGGCATCGGCGAGGGTGCCGCCCTCCTCCGTGGCCGCCCGCACGCGGTCGACGACCTGCATCAGGTCGCCGGCCTCCGCCGCGCCGGGCGTACTGGCGGCGGCCATCGCCAGGAATCCCGTTGATTCGAGGATGCGTTCGACGGCGGCCGGCGCCGGCAGCGTGCGCGTCAGCTCCGTCATCTCCGCCAGCGATCGGAGCGCCGCTCGCACCCGGGCATGTCCGCGCTCCTCGTCATCGTCACTTCGCGGCTTCCGGTCTACCGTGAACCAGCCACCGTTTAGCTTGTGCTGGTAGAGTTCTTCGTCGCTGATGCCGAAGAAGAGTCCCCGTAACACCGCCACGACGCGTACGGCATCGTCCGGGTCGCCCACCGCATGCAAGAGCGCAGTAAGCGCGCGCACTTCCTTCGATTCTCCGAGCGTACCGCCGCCGGACACCTCGATCGGGATCTGCCGCGCCTCGAGCGCCGCGGCATAGTAGGCGAGCCGCTTCTTCTTCCAAATCAGCACCAGGAAGTCGCCGGGCTTGTTGTCGCCCGAGCCGCACGTGGCCGTGATGTAGTCCGCAATGGCTTCTGCATCGGCCGTGATGACGTCCGCGTTCTTGATCGTCCCCGGGTGATCCAGCACCCGTACGCCGCCTCCGGGCTTCGGCTCGACGGGCGTGAGCGCCTGGAACGCGGCCTGGTGCGGCGTGGACGCCGCCGGGAAGACGCCGTTGAAAGCGGTAGTCGCCCAGTCGCAGACCGCCGACACCGAGCGCCACGACGCCAGAAGCGAGACCACGCTTCCGCCGTTGGCCTCGACAACCTGTCGGACGCGGTTGTAGACCTCGATATCGGCGCGCCTGAACCGGAAGATCGACTGCTTTGGGTCGCCGACGATGAAGAGGGCCCCGGGCCTGAGACGAACCGCGAAGGGGTCGGCGGCGGTGTCCGGTGTGGCCTCCTCGCTGGCCAGCCACAGCATCACCTCGGCCTGGATGGGGTCGGTGTCCTGGAACTCGTCGACGTAGAGCCAGCGGTACTTGCCCTGCAGCGCGCGTCGCACCTCGGGGTGGGTGCGCAGCAGCCGGGCCGCGCCCTGCAGCAGGTCGCCATAGTTCAGCGTGAGGGCGGTGAACCGCGCGTCACGCGCGAACGCGCGCGCGTCGACGAGCAGGGTCATCGCAAGACGGTAGATATACTGCCGCCACGCGGCGAGGAACGGCTCGACCGTCGCGGCCTGGAAGGCGAGGATGCACGCGTTCACTTCCCGATCGATCCGCTTCTTCTCCGCGTCGTCATCGCTCCATTGATATTGCACGAGCGTAGGCATCGATTCCCACTTGCCCAGCAGCGCGACGAGGTCGCCGGGGTGGTCGCGTCTGGCCACCCTTAGGCGCCAGATGCCTTCGCGCAGGCGGTCCTGCACCTGACATGTCGTACCTTCCGGTATGGGACCTGTCAGCCACCCCTGGAGCTTCCTCAGGAATCGCTCGTAGTCCTTCCACACCTTGGCGGCCTCCGGCTTGCGTGCATCACCCGCGGGGAATTCCACCTCCTCGAAGGTGCACACCTTACCGAACGCATTGTCCAGGTCGGACGGCGAAACGTCTGCGTCCTGCAGTTCCTGCAGCCAGGGGTTGTCCCGCGCGCGCTCGCGGGCCAGGTAGTCGCGCCACGCCTGTTTGCGAGTCCGCTTGTCGTCGGCTTCCTCGATCTCTGTGAAGCCCGGGGCAAGTCCCGCCTCGACCGGCCGCTCGCGCATCAGGCGCGCACAGAACGAATGAATCGTGCCGGCAAAGAGCGTCTCGAGCCCGGCCAGCGCCTGCCGGATTCTGGCCTTCGTCTGCTCGTCGGACTCCTCGGTAAGCTGCTTTTCAAGCACCACCTGGAAGCGGCCGCGCAGCTCGGCGGCGGCCTTGCGCGTGAACGTCACCGCCGCCATCTGCGACACATCGTAGCCGGAGACGATGCCCGCGACCATGCGCTGGGCCAGGCTCTCGGTCTTGCCGGTGCCCGCGCCAGCCTCGACCAGTACGTTGACATCAAGGCGCGTGCGGATGAAGTCGCGCGCAGCCTGGTCGGGTAGCGGCCGCTTACTCATATTCTTTTCCCTGCAGCGTACGGAACGGCGCGAGCGCCTTGTTCGCGGTGTTCGTGAGCTTCACCCCAGCCCGCTCGACGGTGTTGTCGCCGCCGCACAGCGGACCGAGCTTGCAGAACTTGCAGTCGCTGTCTTTCCCCTTACGCGTTGTCGTCATGAACGCGCCGTTCCCGGCAATGTCCAGTAGTTCCCTGAGGGCGGCCGCGGTCTCGGGTGGCTTCGGACGGGGAATCCACATGGACTGCCCGGCCCCTTTCACCGCAGGGAAGCTGTAGCGGCCGGCCACGACGCTGGCCTTCGGATCGTTGTGGCGCTGCAGCAGCGATTCGGCAGCGTGGGCATACAGCACGTGCTGCAGCAGCCGGCCGTTGCGGAACACCTTTCGGAACTTCGGGCGATAGAACGAGCCCGTCTTGTAGTCGACCACTTCGTAAGTGCCGTCCGCGAGCCGGTCGATGCGATCGATCCGCCCGCGCAAAGGGAACGTGAGCCCCGGCAGCGTGATCGTCACGGGACCGGCCTGATCCATCGGCTCGCCTCCGCCCTCGCCCCGCGCGGCAAAGCCCACTTCGAACGCAACGGGCCTGACGCCGGTCTTGGCCGCTTCCTGCTCCAGTTCGAGGAAGAGCTCGAGGTCTCGCAGCAGCGCGTCGCGTTCCCGCGAAAAGACTCCCTCCGATGGCGGCGGCATCGACTCGCGCAACTCGGCCAGCCTCTCGCCGGCACGCGCTGCCAACCAGGGAAAATCGCGGGGCGGATCGGCGTTCCGTTTCTGTCGCCGGAGCTCCCGCATCGTCGTCGCGTAGAGCTCGTGGAGGAGACCGCCCCGGGTCGTCGGGCCAAGCCACTCGTCCGGGTCGCGCTCTTCCTCTTCAAGAGCCTCGAGGCTCAGGCCGTACTGCAAGAAGTACTTGAACGGGCACGCCCCGAGCAGCTCCAGGCCCGATGAAGACGCGCCGCGCTCGGTTCGGCGCGGGTCGAGCCGTTCCGCCGCCGCCGTGACCAGGCCATCGAACACCGTGAACCGGTCGGAGGCGCGCTCTGCTTCTGCGAACGCTCCCTGCGTGAGATCCGGGAACGCTGCGTAGACCCGGTCGATGCCGGCCCTTCCCATTCCCTTGAGACTGTTCAGCCACCAGCCGGCGTCATCAAGTGCGGCGCCGGGCACCGGCGGTACCTGGGACTTCGGCTCGCCCAACGCCTCGTTCAACTGCTTGTAGGTTACCTCTCCCGGCGGCTGCGTCAGGCGGAACGCCTGCAGCATGAGCCACGAAGGAAACGTCTGGCGGGCATCACGCAGATCCCGGCAGGAGCAGCTCAGGCAGATAGCCGGCGCGCCCGGCGCGTTCGAGCCGGGCAGAACGGCAAGTCGCGAGACCACGTTGTAGACCGCCTCCGCCGTGCGGTCGGCTGACGACGGCAGCGCATGGTGAATACGGCGGCGCTCCACGTCGAGCAGCACGGGATCTTCGAACGGCGAAGGGAAGACCTGGCCTTCCTGCAGGCCGACGACGAAGGTGCGGCGCCGGCCGGCGTAGCCGGCGCGCGCCAGCGCGGACACGTGGAGGTGCCCCGGTCGTGCGCGGTTCGACGCCACGCGCACGCCGGCGAGCGCGGCGCGGACCAGGATCAGCGCCGCGGCCACAGAGGTCTGCGCATCGCCCAGCGAACGCAGTTCCAGCAGGGCGTCCTTGACGGCTTTCGCGGCCTGGCCGTCAGCCTCGTTCTCAACAGAGGCCGCCCGGTCGACGAAGTCGGCTGCCGCGCCGATCAGCGTCTGCTGAGGCACCTCACTGGCCTCGGTATCCGGAATCAACGCCAGCAGGCTTTCGATCCAGACGCGCAGCAGCTCAGCCTGGCTCGCCCGGCGCAGGTGCTTCTGCCGAGCATCATCATCGTTCTCCGGGTCGTCAGCGCGTTCCCGCTCATCGGCCGCGAACGCGTCGAGCGCAATCGTGTAGGTACGGCGGCCCCATGTGGGCGCGGCGCGCAGCAGCAGGCTGGCCGCGTAGGCGCTTCCCGGGCCATCGGGAATCTCCACCCGGATGTCGCCGGAGCTCAGCATCTGGCGAAGGTCGCTTGCCGCGAAGCCGTTGGCGACCCAGTGGCACCAGGCGAGCAACGCGCGCACCGGGCGAGTGGCTGTCCCCGGCAGGCCCGATGCGAGCGTGACGGGCCAGCCGTAGCGCTGCGCCTTCTGCCAGACGAGGACCGGATAGTCGGTCGAGGCGCACGCGATCTCGACATCATCGAGCCGGAGAGAGCCGCCGGGCGCATGCAGGATCCGGCGGAAGACTTCTTCGACTTCTGCGTCGGCCCCGCCGGCATGGAACAGTGTCACGCTCGTCTCCGGCGCGTCGCTCTCGCGGTCGCCAGGCTCGGTCAGGTTCGCGAGCGGCGAGGTCGGAGGTTGTTCCGCGCGCGGGACCGCTGTGAGCCGGCGGGGGAGTGGAAGGCCCGGGATGCGGGGCAGGTGGGGCGCGATCCTGGTGCCAGGCAGCGCATCGATGAAGTGCCTGACGAGCGGTGCCCAGAGCGCGTCAGGAAATGCCAGTACGATATCCGAGGGCCGCACCTTGCACGCCGCGACGTGGTTCAGCGCTTCAGTGAAGATCGAGGCCGCATCGGCGCGGCGGCTATCGACGAGCCACGCCTCGTAGGCGGCCAGAAGCGCTTGAAGCTCCGCGTGCTTGGCGGGATGCTCGAAGGCGTCCGGCGACAGGTCGCGCGCGGAGAGGCCTGCGAGGCGTAGTTCCACCATCGACGACCAGAGCGCCGCCCCCATCGTCGGGTGTGCGGCCAGATGGCGGAAGTAGCTCGGCACGCTGTCGGGCAGTTCGCGCAGCAGCCGCATCATGAGCGGCGCGCCGAGGTCGTCGCCAATCGGGTTGATGTCGCGTTCAACGAGGAAGGGTGCCGCGGTCTCGAGGGCCAGGTCGAAGGGCGTCCTGAAGCGGACATTCGCCCAGCTGCCCGCCTCGAGCGCAAGCCGCTCCCCAACGGTGTGGCCGATCGCGTGCGCCGGCATAAGCACCCACTTCGCCCGGGTCGGCTGAGTGCGGCAGATCTCGGCGAGCTGATTCAGAAAGGGATCAGTGGTCATGGTCACCGCCGTGAGTATACGCGTGTTCCTCCATCATGCTCAGCCAAGCCGCGCGACCTCCGCTGATGTCGTAACTCATGCCAACCCCAGTGCCATGGCCCTGACGGTCATCAGGTGCAGGCGCTCGACGCCGTCCACGTACCCGCCCGCGAGGTTCACCACCAGCGGAATCCTACGCGAGGACACCTCGGCGATCACGTGAGAGTCGCGTCGGCGAAGGAACGCTTCGTCGACGCCGGGAATCCCGCCGACTGGGTCATGCTCATACGGGTCCATGCCGGCCTGAAACATCACCAACTCGGGCCTGACGCGGTCCAGGAACGCCTCGACATGCCCGAGCGCCGCGGCATACTCGCCCACGTCCCGGACGACGTGGTACTCCACCGAGGCGGTGTTGACGACGTCCACCCAGCTGCCGCCGGCGATGTCGAAGAGCGCGATGCCCTCCCGGCCGCGTGACAGCCGGTAGGTGCCGTCCCCGGGGTGTGCGTCCAGGTCGATGATGGCGACCCGCTGCAATCCCATCCGGAGCAACTCAACCGCGGCGACCACCTGAAGCCCTGGCTTCTGGCCAGCCCCTCCGGCTGGCCGGTGCGCACCGCGTCGACGTACGCGGGATCGTGGACTCTCGTGATTGACGCCCACGCCTCGTCCTCGTCGAATGGGACCTTGCGAAGGTCGATCAAGTCCTCAGCCTGCGCCGCCCTGACTACCGCGAGCTGCTTCTCCGTGGAGTTGGTTGCCGCGGCCGGGCAGCAGTAACGCGGGCTGAATACGGTCGGAACCTGTTGATTGTTGGTCGTCTGTCACCTCCTGCAAACCCATGATCGCCCGCCCCTGTGACAGATCGGGTCACAGTCGGCCCACGCTGGCCTGGCGTCCGCCCGCTGCCGCTGTCCAGCGCCGTGACCTCCCCTGTCAGTCCTCCCAGGTAGGATCCCCAATGGGAGGCCACCATCAAGCAGCGGCCGCACGAGGCGAGCCGAGAGTAGACTCCATGCAGCACCTCGCAGATAGACGGTCGCATGAACGAACGCGCTGGTGCCGCCGGATAGCCGTGTATCGTTCGTGTCAAACATTCTCGCTCGATGAGCATTTCGATTCCCAATTCGGTAGCCAGTACTCGACGAATTCGACACACGGGTCGTCCTTGTCAGCGGCCCGCTCGCGCACGGCCGCGAGAATCGGCTGACGGAAATCGGGGTGCACGAAGTCAGGAGTCAACACCGTCCACACGAAGCGGTCCAGGAGCTCCAGGGCGCGTTCCCACGTCTCGGCGGGGCCGGCGAACTTCACAAACGACTCAGGTCCCTGTCCGCCGTCGTCGCCGAGCATCTCCAACGGCGGATGGTCGTCGCGGACGACGATGAACGCGCCCCAGCCTGCGGGTCCGTGCACGGCCGACAGCGTGACCGACCATCCTTCGTCCTGCGTTCGGATGATCGTCTCGCTGGCAGGAGCTCTGAGCCCAGGGGCATCGTGGGTCATGGCCTTCCTCCTCACCTGCAGCGTAAGGCATGGCGGTGACAGGGCAGGTCACGCTCTTGTTGGTGATCCCCGAGTGTGACCCAGCCTGTCACGGCCCGGGGATATCCTTGAACTTACTCACATGAACAACCTGATCATCGCCATCGGCGACCTTCACGGGCACTATCGGGCGCTCGAGCGCATCCTCGACGCCGTGCAGAAGGAGCATGGAATCTTCGGTACGGGCGGCGAGGACGGGCTTCGCCCCGGTGTGCAGTTCGTCTTCACCGGCGACTACATTGATCGGGGTCGCCATGCGTTGAGGATCATCGACCGCCTGCAGCGCCTGGCTGACCATAACCCGGGCCAGGTCATCACTTTACTCGGCAACCACGAACTGATGGCGCTCGAGGCGTACGACGAGGCCGTGGCGTTGCTGATGCGCTCGGCGGCCGGCAGCAGCAGGGGAGTGGTGGCGGCTTACGGGAGGCTCAGCGACCACGGCCGAAACGGCGGCACTGAGTTGATCCGTGAGTTCGGAGATACGAGCCTCCCCGCGTTCGCGAGCTACGTGGCGCGCATGGCTCGGACGGGCGACATCGGGCAATGGATGCGCATGCTGCTGCCCGCATACAGGACCCGGATTGCGGGGCGTGGCGTGCTCTTCATGCACGCTGACCTGCCTGGGGAGTATCGCGACCGGGAGGTCCTCGACGACCATCTGCGGTGGATTGACGGGCACATGAAAGCAAGCACTCTGGGCCTCGGCGGTTCGCGCGCGAAGTGGGCTCATAGGCGTCTCGCGGGGATCTTCTGGGGTCGGACGTTCAGTGAGCTCGCCAGCGCCAGTCAGGCCCAAATCGCCGCGCTGTGCCGCAAGGTGGGAGTGGAGTTCATCGTCACGGGACACACGCCTCACCGCGCCATCACGGTCTACGGGAAGCGGATCTTCGACATCGACGTCGGTATGACCCCGGCCTACGACGAGAACATGCCGCAGGCGCTGGTGTTCGGCAGGAATGGAATCGTGGGGCTCCGCGCCGACGGAACGGGCAAAGAGCTCGTGCGATTCGGGGCTTCAAGCGCGTGAGGCATCTGTCATGAGCAACGGGGACACTCGGTTCGTTGCGCCGACCAATGTTGCAAGTTCCTGCACGGCGCGTCTAGCATGCTGACGCGGCGTTCAGCGTAGCCGGTGGCTCCTGCGGGGCAGTCGTAACGTCCGGCTGAACCGCTCGGATCTCACTCGATCGTGCGACAAGAATCATGACTCCGACGCGCAAGTTGGCAGGCCAGTGGCTGTGGGTGGCCGCCGTGCTCTCCCTTGGCCTCAGTCTCACACCCTGGGGCCAGCTGCCACTCTACCCCTTCAGACTCTTCACGACCTGGGTCCACGAGTGCGGCCATGCCATCGTGACGGTGTTGCTGGGCGGCAGCGTGAACTCCATCATGATCGAGACGGACACCAGCGGAGTCACGCGAAGCCTGGTTCCTGCAAGCCGCATCATGCAGGGCCTGGTGGCCTCCGCCGGGTATCTCGGCGCCAGCGTGGCGGGATGCCTCCTCCTGGCAGCCGCGCGCAGAGCGGCGTGGGCACGCGCCATCATCTGGTCGGTGGGCGCGTTCATGTTGTTGACGCTCGTTATCTGGATCAGAAACCTGTTTGGATTGGTGGTCGTGGCGACATGGGGATTAGCGCTTGTGGCACTGGCCCGCAAGGGAAGCGGAAACGTTTCGCGGTTTGTGCTGAGCCTGCTGGCCATCCAGGTGGCGCTCGACTCGGTCTATGACATTCGTGTCCTGTTGCTGAGAGATGGTGGGCACTCGGACGCCGAGGCGATGGCACGGCTCTTTCTGTTGCCGTCGTGGATGTGGGCCAGCGCGTGGATGCTGATCAGCGTGGGTATGCTGGGTTGGACACTCTGGAAGACGCGTGATCGGACAGCCCGCACGAGCGGGTGAAGAATCGCCGTTATTGTGACCTGGGCTGTCACACGACTGAAGTAGAGTAGTCACAGGTAGACAGACGAGTAGTTCGGCATCCAGAGCGGCCCGCCCGATGCGGCGGGCCCGGCAACCTGCCCGGACAGGCAAGGTGCCAGACGCGCGACCCGCGCGGATGTGGCCTCGCAGAGCGAGGCAATGATGTGTCCAGCCGGCCAGAGGGCCGGCCTCTGGATGTCCTCATCAACAAGGAGGGCGTCATGTCCAGTTCATTCAAAGGTCATCCCGACTCGGTCGCCAGGCGTATCGAGCTGCAGCAGCTGGAAGAGTGCGAGGCGCGTCTCGGCGAGTTGGCCGAACATCCCGAGGCAGATGATGGGCCGGATTGGCTCGATCTCACGCTGGACAGCACCGACGAGGAGATCGAGGCTGCGGCTCTCGCGACATTTGGCCCCGCCCAGCGCGTTGAAGATGCGCCGAGCGCCCCGCTCCGGCCGCCCGGCGCGGTCGACTCATGCCCGCTCGACCGGTCGTGGCGGCGCTGGGACATGTTCAACACACCGAAGTACTGGGAGGTGCCGGAAGACACCCAGAGAATCATCGACGCGGCGGGAGCGGCCGAACCGGTGCGCCATCTTGGCCTGGTCGTGCTCGCCTGGGAACTCGCGCCCGATGACGCCTCGCTCGACCCGATGACCACCCAGGAATCGGGCCAGCCCGACTGGAAATACTCGAAAGGGTCGCCGCGGCACCTGCACGCCGAGACGGTCATCGACGGCGCGCACATCCACGTCGACTGGACCTACGCGAGGAAGCACGGTCCCGGGCGATCGATGACGGAGATCCGGATCTTCGTCGACGGGAGCCTGGCTGGCCGCGGCGGTCAGTGCGGCTGCGCACTTGGCTTCGGGAAAGGCGACTTGCCGGCGGTGGCCCTGCTGGGTGGCGGAAAGGCGCTGACGGTGGACGACGTGACACTCGACGCGCTCGACGCTGGTGCGATGCCAGACCTTGTCGCTGAGCTCTGGTCTACCACCGTTCTTGCCGACGCTGCGCCCGGTGGATCGGGACTCAACAGGAGTTGCCAATGACCTCCGGCTTAGAGAAATTGAACGAGCCCGGCGATTTGACTGAGCGCGAGCTGAAGCTGATCTACGACGCCATCATC
>Ga0315297_10002647_pt1 | contig 11344 bp, 8 predicted proteins | sample YL17G15_0_MG_FD_203628 | JGI IMG/M metagenome (GOLD analysis project Ga0315297, IMG submission 203628) | Sediment microbial communities from Yellowstone Lake, YNP, Wyoming, USA - YL17G15_0 | ecosystem: Environmental > Aquatic > Freshwater > Lake > Sediment | place: USA: Wyoming | collected...
AGTTTGCGCTCGAGGGCTTTTTGCAGCACAAACCTGGTCTGTGGCAGGGGGCCTTCCGAGGCATCGACAAGTAATAACACGCCGTCAACCATCTTCAGCGTCCTCTCAACCTCACCACCAAAGTCTGCGTGACCGGGGGTATCCACAATGTTTATTTTTGTTCCGTTATATCTTACGGCTGCATTCTTTGCCATGATAGTTATGCCGCGTTCTCTCTCAAGATCAATATTGTCCATGATCCGTTCCTGAACCTTTTCATTGGAGCGGAAGATACCGGCCTGTTTCATCATCCCGTCAATGAGTGTTGTTTTGCCATGATCAACATGGGCGATGATGGCGATATTTCTTAAATCTTCATATTTCATAAACGCTGAACCTCTTTTCCTCATGCAAGAAGCTAATACGCTTGACTGCAGGAATATACGCAGACAAACCAGGTTATTGCATGTGTTTGTTATGATTTTACCGGCAATGTCTATGGTGGGACAAAGCTATAACTGTTTTTATGTTACGTGAAGTGATATAAGAAAAGCCAGTCCGGAACTTTGCATTGACCGGATCGGAAATCTCATTGCGGCTATTATTGCATTTGGTATAACTAAATGATAACATAGTTGCAAATGGTAAAAAGACATTTCTGGCTTAACAAGATAGCTGAAGGATTGCAGAAACGCTCTGTGCTCTGGCTTTCTGGTGTTCGTCGCGTTGGCAAGACGGTGCTCTGCAAGAGCCTTCCCAACATCGAGTATTTCGATTGCGAACTGCCCCGCGTCAGGAAAATGATGGAAGACCCTCAGTCCTTCCTTGAGGACCTTAAGGGGCGAACGGTGGTTTTGGATGAGGTACACCGTCTGGCTAATCCATCTGAGATTCTAAAGATCGCGGCTGATCATTTTCCGGAAACGAAGATTGTGGCTACCGGCTCCTCAACTCTGGGGGCCTCAGCAAAGTTTAAGGACACCCTATCCGGGCGAAAATATGAGCTATGGCTGACGCCGATGATAACCGAGGACCTCCAGGACTTCAAGCAAACGGACATATTGCATCGTTTTCTGCATGGCGGGCTGCCTCCATTCTTCATGGCGGAGGGTTCTCCCGAGCGTGATTTCCAGGAATGGATGGATGCTTTCTGGGCCAAGGATATCCTGGAACTCTTCAGGCTTGAGAGACGGTATTCATTCCTCAAGTTTACTGAACTCCTCCTGATCCAAAGCGGCGGGATTTTTGAAGCCAGCAGCTTTGCAGGTCCCTGTGAGGTCAGCAGGTCCACTATTTCAAATTATCTTGCCGTTCTTGAATCAACGTATGTGGTGCACGTGATTCGACCATTCACGTCACACCGACCTACAGAGATAGTGTCCGCCCCCAAGATCTATGCCTTTGATACCGGTTTCATGTGCTACTACCGTGGATGGGACAAACTCCGCCAAGACGATATGGGAACCTTATGGGAGCATTTTATATTAAATGAGATACTTGCCCAGACTCAGTCCAGAAAGATTTACTATTGGCGTGACAAACAGAAACACGAGGTGGACTTCATAATAACGAAAAAACAGGTTGAGCCGACGGTCATCGAGTGCAAATGGACTACAGCAGATTTTGATCCGACAAATCTAAAGATCTTTCGAAGGCACTATCCGAAGGGGCTTAATTTTGTGGTTGTATCCGATGTCAAAAGATCATATTCTCGGAGCTATGATGATGTCATGGTCAAGTTTGTAAATCTTGAAGACTTGATTAACGAGGTGGCAAGGTAGTCTTGCCCCGCCCTCCCAAGGACTGTCCCATAAAGTAAATACAGTGGATTTTGATTCTGCCGTGAAAACCACAAAGAAACTGTTAATGAAGAAAAACCCTAATACATTTAATAGTTCCCGGATACGAGAATATGCTCCACATGTTTATCGTTTTTTTCAGAAGAACAAAAAGAAACATTAAGAGGGGCAGGTCTATTTTTTTGACAAAGCATAGTAATGCTAAGATAATAGACCTGACACCAAGGGTTTTACCTTGACGGATTATTTTTTGAGGTTCATCCTGAGCCTGATAAGGCATTATGCGACGGCCCTAATTTGATAAGGCTGGATGAGTTTGAGAAAATGCTGAAGGTAGTTAAGGCCATTCATGAAATAATCAGGGAGACACTTTAATATGCCGTTAAAAGCCAATAAACAGGAAACAGCGCTGTACCAGTTAAAAGTGACTTTAAGGGGTTTAAAACCTCCTGTCTGGAGGAGAATCCTGATTACCGGCAATACTAAGCTGAACAGGCTTCATGATATTCTTCAGATTGCAATGGGATGGACTAATTCTCATCTCCATATGTTTACGATCGGCAAGATACATTACAGCAGACCCCATCCTGATGATGAAATTGAACTGGAAAACGAAATGCGTTTTAATCTCGATAAATTCCAATTTCGTGAAAAAGATAAGTTCCTGTATGAATATGATTTCGGCGATAGCTGGGAACACGAAATCCTGATCGAAAAGATTTTAACTCCAGACCCTCAAGCCAGATATCCTTTTTGTTTAGACGGAAAACGCGCCTGCCCTCCTGAAGATGTCGGCGGTATCGGCGGATATGAAAATTTTCTTGAAGCGATCATGGATCCCTTAAATCCTGAACATGAGGAAACGCTTGTATGGGCAGGTGAGGATTTTCAGCCTGAATTCTTTGATAAAGACAAGGTAAATAAAAGACTGAATATGTTTTTCAGATAATATAAGTCAGATAGGGAGCAGCGATGCCAAGGGGAAAAGGGAAAAAGACTTAATGCTTAACGAAAAATTTCAGGATTTTGGTTTTCAGCCTGTTGAAGTGGAGATTCCTAAACAAGAGGAGTTTTATAAGCTTCCACGCAGGTTTGGGAGTGTGCCCGTGGATGAGGCTCCTCTTGGATGGGAGACGGTTGTAAAGCCTGCTGAAGTCAAGGTCACAAAGTTTGAGAATGTCTATCCGAGGATTTCCCTGCCATTTCAGGAAGTTGATAAGGTCTCTTTTGGATATTCTGATTTGCCGCTTGATTCGCAAAAACATCATCCTGATTTATTCCCTAAAGGCGCAAACAGGCTTTTCTTTGGCGATAACCTTCATGTGATGAGGCAGTTGCCTTCAAATTCCATTGATTTGATCTACATAGACCCGCCATTTTTCTCCGGCAGAAATTACAACATCCTCTTTGGCGATAAAAACGAGGTTCGCTCTTTTACAGACATCTGGGAAGGCGGAATGCCCGGTTATCTCATCTGGCTAAATGCAAGGCTTTATGAAATGAAAAGACTTTTAAAGCCAACAGGCTCAATATATGTTCATCTCGACTGGCATGCAAGCCATTACATAAAATGTGAAATGGACAAGATTTTTGGATACGATAACTTTATCAATGAAATAGTATGGTGTTATGAAACAGCGGGAAAAAGCAAAAAAACATTTTCGAGAAAACATGACGTGATTTTGTTGTATAGCAAAACAAAGAATTTCTATTTAGATGTGTCAAAATCTCCAATGCCCAGAAAACGGAATAAACATATGAGAGTTGGGGTTGACGAAAATGGGAGGGAATACGAAGAGAAGACAGATGCAAAAACAGGGAAGGTATATCGCTGGTTCTTTGATGAAGGCCGGTTACCTTTTGATTATTGGACAGATATACAATTTATTAATTGGGAAGCAAAGGAAAGGATTGGTTATCCCACCCAAAAACCAGAAGCACTCTTAGAGCGAATTATAAATGTCTCCTCTAACGAAGGTGATGTTGTAGCAGACTTTTTCTGCGGCGGCGGTACAACCTTAGCCATTGCACAGAGGCTTAACCGTCGTTGGATTGGTTCTGATCAGTCAAGGATTGCGGTTGCCATCACAGCCGATAGAATTACAAGGCTTGTGGAAGAAAAAATCGGCAAGCTTTTCCCTGTGCCTGACTTTATAATTGAGCATTGGGGTATTTATGAAGTGCCAGGGCTTGGGAGTCTGAAGCCTGAACAGTTTAAGGAGTTTGTGATAAAGGCATATAATGGTAGAGTTGACAACACAGGAAGTAAATACATTCACGGCATTAAGGGCGGCGTGCCTATCTATGTGGGAAGTCCTGATTATAAATCAAGGATTGATAAAGACGAGGTTGTTGAGTTTGCAAAAGCAATACTGACTGAGAGAAAAAGAAACCACGGGATTATGCTCGCCTGGAACTTCTCAAGGCTCGCAAAACAGGCTGCCGAGAAGCTTGCGGCAAGGGAGAATGTTAGGCTTGATTTCGTAAGACTTGAGATGGTGAATATAGAATCGCCCGAATTCAGAAAGCATGTTGCAGAAAAGCATCCCGAATATGATAACCTCTTAACCTTTGTCCAGCCGCCTGAGATAAGAGTTGGCATAAAACGTCTTGCACCGCTCACCTATCAATTTGATGTAGCTGAATCCCTCAGCCTTAATCCCGAAGGTAAGATAATCAATGTCCAATGGGACTTTGATTACAGGAGCCGCTTTAGTTCAACTCCCGGCTTTTCCTTCATAAGAGGGAAAAACAAAGAGCCAGTCCTCGCCGTTCCTTTTAAGTTTGAAAAAGCAGGCAAAAAGAAAATCGCCTGTAGAGTTCAGGACGATCAGGGCGGGGAGTCAACATGGATTGGGGAGTTGGAGGTGAGATAGGCTTTATGGAAATAGCAGACAAAAAAATTAATGAGATTTTAAAGATGCACAATGGTGCAAAATTTTACTGGGCAGACCTGCATATTCATACTCCAAAATGGCATAGATTTTCTTTGCCTTCAAGAATGAGTCGAGATGATAAGAATGAAATCTCAAAGCGTTACATTGAGAAAGCTATAAAAGATGACATAAAGATTTTGGGTATTACCGAGCATAACGATGTGGAATGGATTGACCATATCAGGAAAGCAGCTGAAGGAACAGGGGTAGTTATATTCCCAGGTTTTGAGATTACGACAGATAGTGGAAAAGATGGGATACACCTCATATGCCTTTTTAATCCTGATACAGATTCTAATGATCTCGATCACCTTTTATCTAACATCGGACTTACTCCATCAGAACGATTTAATCCTGATAAAACACCAAGGGCATTTAACAAAGGAGTGAATGATGTTATTGAAATTGTAAAAAATAAAGGAGGCATATGTATTGCACCGCATGTCTTCAATGATAATGGATTATTGAAGCAAGCTGAAGGCCAAATTCGCATGGATATTTTTAGAAACGAAAGCTTATTTGCGGTAGAGATTCCTTCTGGAAAATTGGAATTAACTGGATTTAACAATGAAGTAATACATAATAAAAAGGATAATTACAAGCGCAAACGACCTATTGCCTGCCTTAATTCCTCTGATGCGAAAAGTATTGATGAAATCGGCAAAAGAAGAACCTATATAAAATTATCCTCTTTTACAGTTGAGGGATTAAGAGAGGCGTTCATTGATTGGGAGTCACGTATAAAATTAAGTTCTGAAATGCCCTCAACACCTCCTCGTTTTTCAAGAATCATTGGGGCTTATTGGGAAGGAGGATTCTTAGATGGCATGAAATTTCATTTTAATGATAACCTCAACTGTATTATTGGTGGAAAGGGTACTGGTAAATCTACTGTTATAGAAACTCTGCGATATGTTTTTGATGTGAAACCAAAGTCTGAGAAATGCGAGGAGCAGTATAGAGATATTCTGAAAGAGGTTTTTAGAAGTGGTTCTAAAATAAGTGTTCTGGTGGAGTCCCATGAACCAACTTCTAAACAGTATATTATTGAACGCACATATCCTGAAAGCCCTGTAGTAAAAGAATTGGATGGGACAGTGAGACCCGACTTAAAACCTGTAGGTATAATACGTGCAGAAGTCTATAGTCAAAAAGAAATTTATGAAATATCTAAAAGTTCTTCCTTCCAGATGGAGCTTCTGGATAGATTTATAAGTAAAGAGCTTGATGGCCTTAAGGAAAAAGAAAAGGATTTATTAAAGACATTAGAAGATAATAAAAATGACTTGTTAAGGCTGCAAAGGGCAGTTTCGTCCGCTGAAGAAGAGATAGCTAATTTGCCTGTTATTGAAGAAAAGATAAAAAGATACAAAGAGCTTGGTATCCAGGACAGATTAAAAGAAAAGAGGCTGTATACAAAGGAAGAGCATATTTTAAAACAAGGATTATCAAAGATTGAGCAGTTTGAAAAATTGCTTAAAGATTTCATGCAGAGTATAGACCTTAATACAGAGTTCTTAAAGCAAACTGAAGACCTTCCCAATAAAAATCTTTTGAGTGATGCCGAAAAAATCATTACTACTCTTTCTAAACAAACAATAGAATCTTTGAAGGGGTTGACTCTCACAGTTCAGAAGGCACTACAATCCTATAAGGTGGATATTATTAAACCATGGGAAGGTCTCAATGGGAAGCAAAATGAAACTTATAGCAAGATACTTCGGGACTTACAAAAAGAATTTGAATCTGTAGACCCTAATGAGCTTATTCAGCTTGAGCAGAAGATTGAGCAATTAAAACTTACAAAAAATGAAAGAGATAAATATCAAAAAGAACTTAACAGGCTTATGGATGATCGAGATAAAACACTTATCAGTCTAACAGATAACAGGGCAGAGCAATTCAGAATAAGAGATGGGATTATTAAAAAACTGAATGAAAAACTTAATGGAGCGATTGAAATTACCCTTGAATATCAAGGAGAGAAAGATAGATTTGTTGAGAAGTTAAAACTATTAAAATCAAAGGCAAGAGAAGAACAATTAAATCGTATTATCGAATCAGAGGGATTTTCACCTACAGAGTTTACAAGGTCTGTCAGGCTGGGGGCAGAAAAGCTTGCCGAACGATTTGGAATAAGCCCGGCCACAGCACAGTCACTATGTAAAGCAATAACTCCAGAGGAGCTTTTTGATGTTGAAGTCTTTGATATAGCAACAACGGCAATAATAAAATTAAATCTTGGGTCAAAGGAGTCTCGAAAATATAGGGATATAAACCACCTCTCAGTGGGGCAGAAATGCACTGCCTTGCTTACGCTAATATTGCTTGAAAATCCATATCCTTTATTTATTGACCAGCCAGAAGATGATTTAGACAATACCTTTATAGTAGATGATATTGTGAGCAAACTGCGCAATGAAAAGGAGAAAAGACAGTTCATAATTGCTACCCATAATGCAAACATCCCGGTTCTCGGAGATGCTGAACTTATTGCAGCCATGACCGCTGACTGGAATAAAGCATCAATCAAGGACGGAGATTTTGGTTCTATTGACGAGCCGGGCGTAAAGGAAGTGGTAAAAAACACCCTTGAAGGTGGTAGACAGGCATTTGATACAAGAAAAGAGAAGTATGGTCTTTAGTTGAGTTCAAACTGATAAAAGAGGTAACAAGTGAGAGTCCTTACAGATCAAGAAATTACGGACTTAATTTTAGAACCAAAGGTTGTTCCTAACAATTGGTTCTCAAGGCTGGACGCAAAAGATAAAGCTCACTATCAGCATAAAGAAAAAGAGATTGATGTGGAAGGCAGCAATGGGAATCTTTTTAGGGTAATCATAAGGGAGAATAAACTTAATGTATTGGACTTTTCAATCATCCTCACATTGAGACAAAGAGATTCAAATGCAGAGTATAACCTGCTCCGATATAATGGAAAACATCCGTCAAAACACACTAATAAATGGGAAAAAGAGAAAGGGATGCCTGACCATACCTTTGGTCCCGTTTTTCATATTCACAGAGCAACTCAGCGATATCAGGAAAGCGGCTATAAGATCGACGGATATGCCGAGGTGACTACACTCTATTCTGATTTTCATTCAGCGCTTAATCAATTCTTGTTAGAATGCAATTTTAAGAGGGAAGATGAGGGGCAGCCCTCTCTGTTTGAAGGAGGTGATATTTCATGAATTTGGAGCTTATAGAAAAAGAATTTAAGACTAAGATCTGCGATGAGGTAAATCTTGCACAGGAAGGACTCAACAGGTTTATCGTCTTTAACCCTTTTATGTTTGATGACGGGGACCATCTCGTTGTTTTGCTGAAAGGCGTGGAAGGAAAATGGCTTTTCACCGATGAAGGACATACATTTATGCATGTGAGTTACGATGATATTGATATTGACAAGGGAACAAGAAAGAAGATTATAGACAATGTTCTTTTGAGTTATGGCATAAAAAATCAGGAAGGGGAACTAATAGCTGAAATACCGGACAATCATTTTGGCGACGCATTGTACAGCTATTTACAGGGGTTGATAAAAATAACCGATATTAATTACCTGACAAGAGAACGCGTCAGATCAACTTTCATGGAAGATTTCAGAGCACTTATTGAAGAAACCGTTCCTTCAGACAGACGAATATTTAATTATTATGATAAACAGCATGACCCTGATGGGAAGTATATTGTGGATTGTCGGGTAAACGGCATTAAACGGTCACTATTTTTGTTTGGAATACCACATGACGATAAGTGCAGAGATGTAACCATAACCTGTCTTCAATTCGAGAAGTTCAATGCGCCTTTCAGGTCAATGGCTATTTTTGAAGATCAAGAATCCATAAATCGGAAAGTTTTAGCAAGGTTCAGCGATATATGCGACAAGCAATTTTCAACGCTGGCTTCAAATAAGGATAGGATTGGTAAATACCTTCACGAAATAATGGAAGGGAAATAAATGTTTAACGCCTTCAGGCAATATGAAAAAGAATATATAGACTGGATTCAGGGAGGTTATCCTGAGACAAATATCTTTACTCAGGATTTTATAGCCAATCTCTTGGATCAGGACAGGAAAAACCGCCTCTGGAGACATCAGGAGGAGGCGTTTTTAAGGACTGTTTATAGTTATGAAATCCTAGGCAGAAAAAATCTCCTTCTAAATATCGTTACAGGCGGCGGGAAGACCGCCATAATTGCAACTGTGATTGCATGGCTCCGTTCATGTCATAACATTTCATCCTTTCTTATAATGGTTCCAAATCTAATTGTAAGGGACAGACTCGAAACCGACTTTAAGGATAAAAGCGTTTTCAGGAAGTTTAAACTCTTCCCACCCGGGCAGGAGCATCTTATAAATACTGTTGACCTTCATACACTTGGAGAAAGAAGCGGTCCGCAGGGGATGCTGGAATCTGGCATTATACTCGGTAATATTCAGCAGTTTTATCAGCATCATATTACAGGGCAGAGAAACCTTGCATATATTAAACGCTATATAGACAATATTGCCATATTCAATGACGAGGCGCACAACACCCCTGCAACTGAATATACAAATATCCTTGCCCATCTATCAGAAAAGGCAAAATTCAGGCTTGACACAACCGCAACCCCTGACAGGGCTGATGGACAATCGCCTGATACGGAAATGATATTTGAATATGACATACAGGATGCCCTTGCAGAAGCGCCGCCGATTATAAAGTCGGTGGTTGTTTATCAGCCTGAAATATCATCAGTCCAGTTGACATATACAAACTCTGATACAGGAGAAAAGAGAACTGTTGATGAGATGGACGAGGAGTTTGAAAAGATTGAAAGGGGGCTGACCGCTACACAATGGGTTACTGATTATGATCCCATGAAAAAGCAGATAGCCGTTGCTCTGAATAGACTTGAGGATCAAAAGAGAAGGGCAAAGGCGGTTGGAGAGAATAAATATAAACCGATTCTCTTTGTTGTTGCCATTTGTATAAAGGATGCTGAGAGGGCTGTAAAGGTTCTTGAAGATGATTTTGATTTAAAGGGCAAGGTATTGCTTGTTACGGAAGACTCAGCAGATACAATTGTCGGCAAAAAGGCAAATGGTCAGCCATTGACCGCAAGAGAAGCGGCTAAGGAGATCGGTTCATTTAACAGTCCTTATGAAGCGGTGGTAAGTGTTTTAATGCTGAGGGAAGGATGGGACGTGCCGGAGGTGTCTGCAATCCTGTTGCTGAGAAAATTCTCATCTCCTGTTTATGGTCAGCAGGTGATTGGCAGAGGGTTAAGAAGAAACTTAAGGGGAACAGATGAACCTGAAATCTGCGCTGTAATTGATCATCCTAAGTTAAAACATGACTGGCTCTGGGAAATGGTCAGGGCAAAAGTAAGAAGCGATGTTGGGCAGGCTGATCTTTTTGGAGACGAAGATCTACCGCCAAAAAGAAAGCCTCAGATTTTGATAAGGCCTGAAAACCTTATTGATATTCCCGATTCTGAAGGAGAAGAAGATGTTGACTTCAGCGATATTGAGGCCATGGAGGACACGACGACTGATTATCCTAACTGGAAAGAGGTGCTATCTGGATTTAGTTATGATAGAAGCGAAATAGAGATAACACGCGTCAACCTGAGCGGAATCAAAGGAGTTGCTCTCGATGAAACCAGGAGGCTCGAAATACATACCCCTCCCGAAGTTGCATCATCTGAGCACAGTAATGAAGAAGATAACGGAAATCTCATAGAAAAACTCAAACAGAATGTTCTTGATACAGGCATAGCGCTTCTTTATGAGGCGGGGATTGGCTCTCATGAAAGGGGTTATATGTATAATGTGCTTATGGATCATATCAGAGATAAAATGTTTAATGCTGAATCAGCAGGCTTTGCATCTAAAGAGGATTTGAAGTTAGCCCTCTTAAAATTGCCTGAGATCAGTAGAAATTTTAGCAGTCTGCCGGGGCTTGTTGAAAGCATAGTGAGGTATAGAGGGTATAGAGATGCTGGTTAATACACACTATGGAGATTTTGAAGACCCTAAGAAAAGCCCTTATTCTATTGAACGATATGATTATGGCTGGGAACTTGAACATATGAGGTTTCTTGAGAAGGATAAGTCGGTTGCAAAATGGACAAAGAATCATGGAATTGAGATTCCATATGTAACTGAAAGCGGAAATATAAGAAAGTACCGCCCTGATTTTTTGATTGAGCGGACTGACGGATCAAAAGAAATCCATGAGATCAAAGGCAGACATTTACTTGAAAATCCTGATACGTTGAGAAAAAGGGAAGCGGCTGAGAATTGGTGTAAAAGGAGGGGGATGAAGTTTATTTTGATTTCAAAGGAGAGGTAAATTGTTTTGCTATTTTGAACTCCGGCTTCCAGTTGATGAACCCATATTAAACAATCCTTTTGAAGAACTCAGGGAGTACTGGCTTTATGAAGAAGGGGTAAAATTTTCTGCTATACTTTTTCTATGAAGAATCAGGAGATTGTAAAAATCTTTAATGATATTGCAGACCTCCTCGAGATAAAAGGCGAGAACCCTTTCAGAATAAGAGCATACCGGCGTGCTGCATTGAATATCGAGAGTCTCTCAACGGATATAGCCTCGACTCCGAAGGATGAACTCATGA
>Ga0315297_10002648_pt1 | contig 11344 bp, 17 predicted proteins | sample YL17G15_0_MG_FD_203628 | JGI IMG/M metagenome (GOLD analysis project Ga0315297, IMG submission 203628) | Sediment microbial communities from Yellowstone Lake, YNP, Wyoming, USA - YL17G15_0 | ecosystem: Environmental > Aquatic > Freshwater > Lake > Sediment | place: USA: Wyoming | collected...
GCGGGACAAAAAGCCGACCTGAAAAAAGAGAGTAAGAAATGAACAAGTTCCCAGGCAAGAGCATGAGGGCGCTTCGCGAGGAGTTTCCGGGAAAGACGCTCGTTCAGGTGCGGTTGATCTACCCCAACGGCTCGCGCCTGGAGGTCGAGGGGCCCGTGACGGAAGACGAGGCTCGGATCATCTCGAGCGCGGCAATCGGGCGGGCTCGGATCGGCGGCGAGTGGCGCTACGGATGGCTGCCGTGATGCACCAGGAGATCGAATATGTGCCCACGCCCATGAGCGTGGACGTGGACGGTGTCATCGATCGCCGAAGCGTCCGCTACATCGGTACGGCCCGGAGGCAGCCCGACGGGAGGTATGTCGCGCTGGCGGACGTCGGAGGCGCTCTCTGCTGGGTCGAGGCGTGCATCACGTTCGAGAGGAGACGATGACGTGCGACAAGTGTGATCGCCCCAAGTTCAGCGATGAGCATCTGTGCGATCCGTACGATCGCATCGTCGCGGAGCTGGAAGGCACCCCGAAAGAGCCGCACCCGCTGGACGAGATGTTCGCGGCTGCGCCCGAGCTTTGGCGACGCACGGGTGTGGCGGAGCCAGACTCCAAGGACGTCCCCGACTTTCGTTTCACGGTGAACCTCCTTCGAGAGTGGCGGGACGGTGACGATGACGTCCGTCGCGCGCTGGAGATCGCGTGGCGGGCCGGTTACGCGTCGGGAGCGGGAGCGAGGAGAACGTCGACCGAGTGCGGGCTGGAACCATTGAGCCGGATCGTGAACACCGACAACTTCGCGGGCGACTATCCGGACGAGACGTTCGTTCTCTGGCCCATGAGGCAGGACCGAGCACAGCGGATCGCGGACATCCTGAACGAAGACGGAGGAGAGCGCTCGCGGCGCTACTTCAAGGTCGAGGCGGACGACTACGTGCTCGTACCGGGGTTCGAACCATGATCTCCTGTCCTCACTGCGGGCTGCGGAGGAGAAGAGTCGATGACGTGAAGCCTGTGGACTGGTACGACAAGCCCAGCGCTCAACCTGAAGTCTGTGGACTGTGGACTGTGGACTGAGGACTGTTGAGGGTCTCCAGGAACACCAGCAGGTCTTCTGGGCTCGTCGCCTCCGGATCTAGCTCCTCGGCGCCGGGGACCCCCGCGCCGACGAGGATGCGAGTCACGGCCTCTGAGCAGAACACGGTGCGCGACGAGGCGAGAGGGTTACGCCACCGACGTCTCAACCAGCGCCCCGCGAGCACGACGACCATCCCCACGAGGCCGCCGACGTCGTAGCTCTCTCCGAGGTAGCCGGCGACGGCGGCGAGCCCGTCCTCGAGCGGGTAGGGGAGATCGAACGTTCTCACGACCGCGTTCGACCGGCCCCACCGCTCGAACGGGATCAGGTGGAAGCCCTTTCCCGTCGACTCGAGGACGAAGCGGACCCGAAAGTGGCGATCGTCGAACACGATCCACGCGTGGCTCGCGCGCGACCGCGTGACGAAACGGATGAGGCGTGAGAGGAGCCCGGGGTGGGTCGAGAAGCCGACGGTGATCACGACGCTCTACCTCCGCCAGTTGTCGAGCGCGTACCACATGAAGAGGACACCGAGGACGCAGGTGAGCGGATCGAACAGCCAGGCGTTGCCCCACGACTCCGGGTTTCGCCAGAGATCGGGCCAGCGCTTCTCGGCGTAGCGCTCGAACATCTCCCATGCGTAGGCAGAGGCGATGCAGCCGACGAGCATCCAGTCGCGCGGGTACTTCAGGTTCCAGAGGACGGAGCCGACGAAGATCCAGAACGCGAGGTGCGCGATGGTCCAGACGTCGATCCACGCCTTGCCTGTTCCGCCACCGAAGAGGACGCCGAGAAGCGGGCTCATACGGAGGACGGCTCCGACGTGCAGTAGAAGCTCGCGCTCGCGTACTCTCCCCCGAACGGGATGTCGTGCTGGAGCTTGATACGGATCTCCATTCCTTTTGTGCCGTCGAGCGCGGTGCTCGAGACGTAGTCCCAGTCCATGATCAAGATCGGCTGCGTGTTGCCCCGCCAACTGCTCGCACTGAACGCGGGGAAGAGGGGGTAGCTCTTGATCGCCTCCACCTGATAGTCGCGGATCGACTTGTAGACGATCGGGTTGCCGAGCGGGATGAGCGTGCCCGGCGGGAAGGGGTTATTGACGAGCTGCGGCGCGAACGACTCGACGTAGCCGTAGACCTGAAACACAACCGAGTCCGTCAACACCGTATCCGCCGCGAACTGGACCTCGGCGAACGTGATGTTCAGGAGCCTCTCCGGCGGATGAGGCTTGACGGTGAACGTCGAGTCCGTCGCGTAGTGATAGGTGACGGCGACGACGGCCGCGGGGCTCTGCGCGGAGGTGAACGTGAGCGTCCCTGCGTCGTAGTCGATCGTGAGATCTCCTATGCCAGTCTGGGGGTCGATCTCCGCCTTGGGGACGCCGTCGACCGTGATCGCGACGCGGTAGGAGTGCCCCTGCGCGTCCAGGGTGAAATCTTCGTTGAAGATCTTCCCGTGGTAGAAGTCGATCACGAACCCGTGCGCGAGGCCGTAGGTCGTGTGATCTCCCGAGTCGATGGGCACCTCACCGACAACACGGATCGCGCTCGTGTACCACGTCGTCTTGTCGGTGAAGTCGTGGGAGAAGAAATTCGTCTTCGCGATGTCCGTCTTCTCCGCGGCGACGCGAGGGCGCCCGTCGGCGGTCGTGGGCGGGCTCTTGCTGACCGGCTCTCCAGTGGAGGTGGCGACGATGGTGTCGAGCGTGATCTGATCCGCCGCCGAGAGCACGTCCTTGAAGTAGAACGTGTAGTCCGTTCCGAGCTGGCCGATCGAGGCGAGCGCGGTGACGATGGTCGACTCCTCCACCTGAAGCGTGAGGCGATCGAGGTTCGGAACCACGTACGGAGGAACGAGCCCGACGAACGCGGTGAGAGGATAGGTGTAGTCGGTAGGGGTCGACATGATCAGACGGAGACCTCGTAGAGCGTGAGGGAGGCATGCGCCTTATCGGGCGCTGCGACCGGATCGATGGTGATGGCTGCTCCGGAAAGCGTCTTCCATCGGATCTTGATCGTGTGTGCCCCTGCGCCGAGACCTGTCTTTTGATAGCTCTGGGAGCAAGAGCCTCGGCGATTGTTGGGATCGTTGCCGTTAGGGCCCCCGAAGGTTCCTCGAGCAATGGAGACGCCGTCGATCGTTATCTCGAAGACAGCGGCTGTGCTGCTGTTCGCGAAGAGCAACGCCGTGGTGAACAAGATCTCCAGCTTGGAGTTTGCGACCGTCGTGATCGCGAGCGTGAGCAGATCGACGAACGCCATAGAAGTCGTGGACGTGTCGATCGAGATCTCCGCGAACTCGGACTGAAGAAAGCCCGCGCCCGAAGCGCCGGTGTTGCCGGTGTTGCCCGTGTTGCCGGTTCCTCCGGTGTTGCCGGTCCCACCGGTTCCTCCGGTTCCGCCTGTCGAGCCCGTCGCGCCGGTGTTGCCGGTGTTGCCAGTGGCGCCCGTAGCTCCCGTGTTTCCTGCGGTCGCGCCGGTCGGCCCCGTCTGCCCCGTCGAGCCCGTGCTTCCGGTTCCGCCCGTGTTGCCGGTTCCGCCTGTCGCGCCCGTTCCGCCGGTCTGTCCCGTCTGACCTGAAGCGCCCGTCTCACCTGAAGCGCCCGTCGCGCCCGTGTCCCCGGTGTTCCCGGTGTTCCCGGTGTTCCCGGTGGTGCCGGTTCCGCCGGTGTTGCCCGTGTTGCCGGTTCCTCCGGTTCCGCCCGTCGCGCCGGTGTTGCCCGTGTTGCCGGTTTCGCCTGTCTCACCCGAAGCGCCGGTTCCGCCCGTCTGTCCCGTCTGACCTGAAGCGCCCGTCGCACCTGAAGAGCCCGTCGCACCTGAAGAGCCCGTCGCACCTGAAGAGCCCGTCGCGCCTGAAGAGCCCGTCGCGCCTGAAGAGCCCGTCGCGCCTGAAGAGCCCGTCGCACCTGAAGAGCCCGTCGCACCTGAAGAGCCCGTCGCACCTGAAGCGCCCGTCGCGCCGGTGTTTCCCGTCGCGCCCGTCTGACCTGAGGAGCCCGTCGCGCCCGTTCCGCCGGTGTTTCCCGTCGCGCCCGTGTTGCCCGTCGCCCCTGTCGGTCCCGCAGGACCAGGTCCCGTGGCGCCGGTGGGTCCCGTGGCGCCGGTGCTTCCGCCGGGAGGGCCTGTCGGTCCGGGGATCCCTGTGTTGCCCGTACCTCCGGTTTGTCCTGTTCCTCCGGTACCGCCCGTCGCGCCCGGAGGTCCAGGCATTGAGGGGCAACACTCGGCGATCCACTCCTTCTGGTCGTTCGAGAAGCAGTAGCGGATGGCGCTCCCCACGGAGACGAGGACCGGCCCGACGATGGGAAACCCGTTCCCATCGACGTCGATCGCACCGCCGCTCGCTACGAGGAGGTGCTCACGGTTCGGAAGCGGGTTCTTGGAGAGCTTGACCCTGCCCGCGAGCCTCGCGTAGACGGCGACGCAGTACGCGTCCAGCTCGACGTCGCCCTCGCTCTCGACGACGTACTCCGTGTTGAGGTTGTAAGGGGGAGAGCGGTACCAGCGACCCGGCATTTCCAGAGCCTACCATAAGGGCAGCCACCCCCACGTCCCCTCACGACCGCTTCTTACGCGCCGCCATCCTCTCTGCGGTCATCTTCCGCAGCTCAGTGACGAGCGCCTCCCTTCCCGGCAACGGCTTTCATCTCCACGCCTCGCCGAGAATCTCTCGGTGCAGCGCCCCTACCTTCTCGTGTTCGCCCTCGGCTGTCTCGCCGTACAGCGCGACCACCCAGACCTTCTCGCCCTTCCAGCTGGTGTTCTGCGGGTTGATCGTTGCGTGTAGCGCGCCAGACCCGCAAAGCACCAGCGGCCCAGGGATCTGCTCCACATCGCCAGCCTTGCGCGCGCCGCCCGTGCCGCCGTTGGCCGGCGTGCCGTCCGTGTTCGATTTCCAAAACGCGAGGAGCGCTCCGGCCTTGACCGCCGCGTCATAGCGCTCTCGTTGCGTCGGTTGCCATCTACTGGCAAGCGACGGAATCGTCGCTCGCCAGTAGCCGGAGCCGGAGCCGGAGCCGGAGCCGGAGCCGGAGCCGTAGCCGTAGCCGTAGCCGGCGTCGTCGCCGTAGCCGTAGCCGTCGCCGTCGCCGTAGCCGTCGCCGTCGCCGTAGCCGTAGCCGTCGCCGCAGCCGTAGCCGTAGCCGTCGCCGTCGCCGTAGCCGTAGCCGCGCTCTTGCCAAGGCAAGAGCGCCCCCACGAGAAGAACGGCCGCCGTCAGCCCGCCCACGGCGCAGCCTCCCAAGCCTTGACCGCTTCCGGCGTGCACTCGACGACGGACGTGATGTCAAACACGGTGATGTTGGCGGGCGGGCCGATCTTGCACGACTTCGTCGGGCCCTTCGCCCCAAGCCCCATGAAGCCCTTGCAGTCCGCGCTCCAGTAGACGCAGAGCCGCGCCGCGCGGAGCGACATCTTCGCCTTGTAAATCTCCGTCACGTACCCGAAGAAGACGCCGCGCTTATCGGTCGTCACCACCACCGGGATTTCCTTCGCCACATTCTTCGCCATGTCGTTCTCCTATCCGTTGCTCTTTGTCTGGCCATTGGATTCGTTCGGCGGACCTCGGCGGCCCATCTCGTACTCGGCAGAGGCGCAAGCTCGATCTCCTGGCACGGGGTCGGCACCGCTCCGCCTTCGCCTGCTCCGCCGACAACAGGCACCAGGGGCAGGACGCCACCTGGCTTGCGTGGGCGTGGCCGATCGGCGCGGTGAGGTGCGGACACTCACTCGCGCCGCTCGCGCTTTCGTTCGTGGTAGCGTCGTGGGCGTGCCTGGTTGCGGCGTTGCCGTGTGCGTCGGGGCAGCGCTGATCACGGTTCATGCCTTTCCTGCGCAACGGACTTGTCCGGCACGGTCACGCTCGCCTCGTGCGCGAGTGACGAGAGATCGTTCCGTACCCGTCCCCGGACCCGTCCCCGGATCCGTCCCCGTCCCCGGACCCGTCCCCGGACCCGGACCCGTACCCGTACCCGTCCCCGGACCCGTACCCGTACCCGTCCCCGGACCCGTACCCGGACCCGTACCCGTACCCGTACCCGTACCCGTACCCGGACCCGTACCCGGACCCGGACCCGTCCCCGACGGGCCTCGCTGCGCTCGGCCCCAAGCTCACTTGAGCCCCCACTCCTTCGGCACGGGGACGCGGAAGATCACCGCGTCACGCGGTAGCTCGACGTCGGCGACTTTGCGCAGGTCGACCTTGGTGTTCTTCCAGTCCTCGATCATCTTCGCGAAGCCCATCGACTCCCAGCGAAAGACGTGCACCGCGTTGGTCAGCTTGATGTAGCCATCGCTCGTCGTGCTCTGGTCGCCAGCGAAGATCCATCCGCGATCGACGACGACCACAACGCGCTTCTCTTCAAGCTTGGCCTTCGTCGCCTTGGGCGAGGTCTCGCATCCGATGCCGCGCGCGAGAGCCGTGATTTCCTTGAGCTGTCCAACCGTCAGTCCGTCGATGTCCATTTGCTCTCCTATCCGTTGCTCTTCGTTGAATCGTTGCTGTTGGGCTCCGAGGGTACGAGTCGGAGTCTCGGCGCGTTCAGCGCATCGCGAATCTTGTCGGCCCATTCTCCGTGTCCGGTCAGAACCGAGAGGATCGGCAACGCGAGCGCGTGGCCCTCGATGTGGTCGTGGCAAATGAACGCGCCCGGCGGCGCATTCCTGCCAATGACGAAGTACAGGGCGCGATAGGTCCGCTCGTCGCAGCCAGCCTCGTCGACCTTGCAGAGTAGGCAGTCGCTCATGTGTTGCTTTCTTTCACACCATCGGAGGTTGCCAGCGCTGCCTGCGCGGCGAGCGGCATCAGGTGCACTGCGTCGGGCGGACAGGTCGCGATGATGTCGAGCGCCTCTCGGTACTTCGAAATTTCGGCCTGAGCCGCCAGGTAGCAGCACCAGCCGCACGAGTCCTTCGGCTTGCCGATGTGCCTCCCCATTCGGTCCGCTGCACGAACCAGCGTTCTCAGTTCCATGTTCTCCCCGCTCTCTACTCCATCCGGCCCGATCGGCACGCTTCGCTGCCAAGCGCCGCGTCCGTCGTATTCATCGATGGCGCTCCCAGTCGGGTGCGGTCAGATTCACGCATGGACCGACGCCGGAGCGGGTCCTAGAGGCATTCGATCACTCGATGTCGGTTAACAAGGATCGGAGTTGACACCCCATGAGCAACTCAATTTCTGCCTCATCCTTCTGCTTCTGTGACGCGCTCACGCCTTCTCTCCCTTCTCCCACCGCTGGAGAGTGCGCCGATCAATCTTGAGCCGCACCGCCGTATGAACCTTGTTGCCGCCCATCCTCTCGAGCACGTGGAAGGCGTAGAGCCTCTCAACCTCCGCGAGCGGCGCCGTTCGCTCGATCGCCTCCCAGAGCTTCTTCTGCGTATCCATATAGCCTCCAGTCGCCAGTCCGCAGTCCGCAGTCCGCAGTCCCCAGCTCTTTCTGCGGACTGTGGACTGTGGGCTGTAAGCTTTCTTTCACCCGTACTCCGGCGCCGATCCGTTGGCGTCCGCCTTCTCCTCGGCACTGCGCACGTGCTCCTCGAGCACCGCGCTCTTTGCCTTGCGTAGCCTCTCCTCCCTCACCTCGACCAGGCGTCGCCTCTCCTCGGCTCGGGTCCTCTTCTCCTCGGCCTCGAAGTTCGGGTCGCGAACGCCGAGGGTCGGGTCTCCCGCGAAGAGCTTGAGCAGCTCCGTGATGTGGTGGAGCATCTTGGACGTCAACGGACGGGGACGTCGCGTGTTGGTCTTGATCGCCGCCGCGATCCTGATCAGGTCGTGATGGTCCTTCAGCTCGCCCGTCGGTCGGTACTTCTTCACGCCACGAGTCATGGGAAAGCCTCCCGGAAAAGTCCTCAGACCTCAGACCTCAGCAAAGCAAAAGAAGTAAGCGAGAAGAGGGGGACAGTCCGCAGCCCGCAGCCCGCAGCCCCTGAGGACTGCGGACTGAGGACTGTGGACTCCTTCTCTCAGGCCGACGCGTTGCCGACGAGGCGGTTCTGCACCACGCCGTCACGGTCGTAGACCTCTCCCGAGGAGGTCTGACCCATGATCGGAACGCTCGTCGCACGAGCGAGCGCGAACGCTGCCGGCGGGAGCGCCTTGATCACCTTCTGGGGGAGCTTCGACACGACCTCGGGGAAGAGGGCGGTCTCAACCATGGCGAAGCGATCGTCGTCCTTGCGAGCGCGCGGCTTCTTCGCCAGCTCCGCCTTCCACACCCACATGTCCGAGGGGTAGTCGCTCGGTTGCTGGCCCGTCACGAGGATGCGCGCGAGCCAGACGCGCTGCGCGTCGAACGCCGCGATCATCATCTCCTTCTTGTAGAGGAGGCTGCCCGTGAGCGGGATGAGGAGAGACTCCCCAATGGCTCGCTCCACGATCTTCTCGTTGGTCTTCTTGCCGATGATCCCCTTGTTAGGGGCGCACAAGATCACGTGGAGGGCGAGGGGAACCCAGTCCTCCTCCTCCCCCTTGGCGTTCTTCTGCTTCTGCTCGGGGAGCGCCTCGACGTGCGAGACCCACCCGAGCACCTCCGGCCACTTCCCCTCGTACGCGTTCTTCGGCTTGTACATCGGGGTAAGAAGCCCGACCTCCGCGAAGTCCGCGTCGCTGTAGCCCTCCGGCATGAAGTTCGTGGCCGGAGCTGCGTTCTTGCTGTTCTTCTTGTCTTCTGCGCCCATGATCGTTCTCTCTTTCGTTCTAGCTGCTAGACCCTGCTGTTGCTCGATAAGCGGCGCGCCGTTCGGGGCGACCATCCTGAGGCGGGCTTGAGGCCCCCACCGGGCACGTCGTAAGAAAGTCCTCAGTCCACAGTCCTCAGCTCTCAGCTCGTTGCGGACCGAGCGCGCCGTTTGCGGTGTCGACCGCGAGCGCCGCCGCCGCTACGTCCTCAGCATCCATAGGCTCGGTGTTGCTCGGCTGAGACTCCTTCGCCTTCTTCACGAAGGCCTCGTAGCTCGCCGTCGAGGCAGGCACTACCGGCTTCGGTGCGGGCTCGACCGTCTGCGGCGCGGGAGGCGCAGGAGGTGCGGGAGGTGCGGGAGGTGCGGCGGGAGGCTCGACGCCCGTCTCTGCCGTGTACGGCGTTTGTCCCGCGTATCCGCGTCCTCGGAGCATCTCCTGGATGGCTTCTTCCGTCATCACGTCACCCGAGCTTCCGACCTCGGTGCGGATGACCCGCACACTCACGGTCGGATCCTGCGTCATGGCCTGGATGAGCCGGCCCCACGCCTCGCGGTAGCCCGCGAGGAAGGCGCGGATCTGATCTTCCGGCTTGGCGAACACGGTCGAGAGCGGTACACCCGTCTGCGAGAGCGCGAGGTTCGCCGGATCGACCCCCATCCTGTAGAGCTGCTGCGCGAAGAGATGCACGAGCGCGAGCAGTGAGCCGTGGAGCCCCGCGGCGATCGTGGCCGCCGGGAGCACACGCTCGTTGACCATGTCGGCGCAGGCTACGCAGGGGTTACACCCCGAGCACGCCGGGGAGCCTGAGAAGCACAGGTGGTGGACGGCGTTGCTCATGATGGGGAGTCCTCGGGTTTCGGTTCGCGGTCTGCGGTCAGGGGTTCCTCCAGGGGAGTCGAGGACGGATCGGTCTGACCCTTCACGGCGGCCTCTAGATCTGCGACGCGATGCTCGAGGGTGAGGAGGGTGTTCTGCAACAGGCGCAGGCTCTCCGCGACATCTTGGTCGACCTTCGACGGGTACATCCGCAGGCGCTGGGCTTCTGCCGTGAGCTGATCAACGGCAGACGCCACCTTCGAGAGCGTCAGCTCGGGGTCGCTCGCCGGTAGCGTCACCGCCGTACGCGACACGCCCGCGGGCTTGGTCTCCTCGGGTCGCGAACCGCTCCCGTTCACAAGAGCGTCCTCGATCGCCTCGACGATCGTCTGGCGATCGTCCGCGTGGAGCCGGAGAGGAAGGATCGAGCGCACCGCGACGGCGACTCTCGTACGGAGCACCGAGGGTAGGGTGATCTCGACCACCGACGCCGTTCGCGGGAGCGGAGGAGCCCCCTCCTTCCGAACGGCGTGCGCGCCCTCGAAGGCGGACACGATGGCGCCGCGCACCGCTATGGGGATGGGCGTCCCGTCCTTGATGAACATGAGGGTGTAGGGCACGTAGCCGCGCTCGAGGAGGAAGCGGATGGGGACACCTGGATCGACGAGCTTGTCGGGTCCGGTCGCGATCGCGACCTTGAACGGCTTTCGGACCGCGCTGGGCGTAGCGCCCTCGACCACCCGAGTGGTGACCGTCACCCGTACGCGTTGCTTGACGGGCCCGACGTTGCGGCCGACCACCGTAACGTACTGCCCAACCTCCACCCGAACATCCTCCGACTCGAGCAGATCTGCCCACGAGAGCCCGTCCCGTGACGAGACCTCCCTCGTCCCCGCGATCAGGCGGACCGCCTCGGTCCCCTCGGGGGCCTGGATGTCGAGGACCTTCAGGCCCGTCGCCGCGACCATGAAGAGCTGCGACGTGAACCCGGGCTCGACCGGACCAGGAGAGGAGAGCGGCGATTCGCTGGTGTCCGCGCGGACCGCGGGCTGTGCCTCAGACGGCATCTTCGTCGTCTCCGTCGTCGTCATCGTCATCGTCGCTCTCCTCGTCGTCTTCGTCGTCTTCGTCGTCTTCGTCGTCTTCGTCGTCTTGGGGTAGCACCCCCGCCTCACCGAGCTTCTGGAGCAGGGTCTCCTTCTCCAGGTCTCGAAACGTCTCCACGAAGGAGAAGAGCGTCTGGATCTTCTGGATATCGACGGGCTCCTCGGCTCCCAAGAGAGCGAAGAGCACGTCTCGCTCGTCGAGCGAGAGAGCTACGATCTTCTCGAACGCGTTATCGATCTTCGCCATGTCGACTTCCTCTGCTTCTCCGACCGAACCACATGAGCACGCCTCCGCCGCGTTCCTCACGCGAGCGCACTCCGGTAGATGAGGATCACCACCCACGTCCATGAGGCCGTCGGGAAGGGGTGAGGCGTCCTGCTGCGGCAGCCTTGTAGCACGCCGCGCGGAAGACGGAGCAGCGATCTTCTTTTTCTCGTGCTCTTCTTCCAGGCTCTCTACCTCTCGTCCGCGCAGCGAGACGCTCCGCGCCAGGTCCCACTGCGCCTTGGAGAGGCCGACGGCGAGCGCCTCCTCTCCGAGCTGGCGACCCATGCGATCATCGCTTGCGCGGGCGAAGACGACGCGATGGATCCTCTCCAAGGTCTCCTTCTGTTCGTCGGTCTCGGCCATCCGTCGGACGGCTCGACCGAGGGAGATCTCCTCCTGC
>Ga0315297_10002649_pt1 | contig 11343 bp, 9 predicted proteins | sample YL17G15_0_MG_FD_203628 | JGI IMG/M metagenome (GOLD analysis project Ga0315297, IMG submission 203628) | Sediment microbial communities from Yellowstone Lake, YNP, Wyoming, USA - YL17G15_0 | ecosystem: Environmental > Aquatic > Freshwater > Lake > Sediment | place: USA: Wyoming | collected...
CCAGTGCCCACGTCTTTTTCTTGACAGGCGAGGGAGGTGAGCGGTCATGAGTGAGGCACCCGAGGCACTGGTGGCCGCCATCGAACGCATCCTGGCCCCGCTCGGGCTCTCCGTGTACGACCTCGAAATGGTCGGCACGGCAGGAAAGTCGCGTGCGCTGCGAGTCCTGGTCGACCGCGCCGCGGCCGACGCCGCCACGTTGCCGGCCGACGAGTCGACTCCCGGCTCTGGGCTCGACCTCGATGCCGTCACCGAGGCCACCCTCGCCATCTCGCCCGAGCTCGACCGCCTCGCCGACGCGGGCGGCCCTGCGGCCGCGGTGCTGCGGGGTCACTACACCCTCGAGGTGAGCAGCCCGGGGCTGGAGCGTCCGCTGCGCCGCCCCGCCCATTGGCGCGGCGCCATTGGGTCGACGGCATCGGTCAAGACGACGTCGCCAGCCGGGGACACGATGCGTCGCCACGGCGTGGTGCTCGGCGTCGACGATGACGGTGTCGACCTCGAGATCGACGGCGATCGTGCGCACGTCGCGTACACCGACATTGTCCAGGCGCGCACCGTGTTCGAGTGGGGTGCTCAGACCAAGCCGAGCGCCGGCACGGGCAAGCGCGGCAGCAGCAAGCGCGAGAAGGTGACGCAATGAACTCCGAGATGATGGAGGCGCTCGAGAACATCGAGCGTGAGAAGGGCATCTCCGTCGAGATCATGCTGGAGGCGCTCGCGAACGCGCTCGTCACGGCATACAAGCGCATGCCGAACGCGGCCGAAGAGGCGCTCGTCGAGATCGACGTGGAGACCGGCGACATCAAGGTCATCGCGCAGGAACTCGACGAGGAGGGCAACGTCGTCCGCGAGTGGGACGACACCCCCGATGACTTCGGACGTATCGCGGCCCAGACCGCGAAGCAGGTGATCCTGCAGCGGATTCGCGACGCCGAGCGCGAGATGAAGTACGAGGAGTACGCGGGCCGCGAGGGCGACATCGTCACGGGGATCATCCAGCAGACCGACCAGCGTTACACGTTGCTCGACCTCGGCCGGGTGGAGGCGCTCCTCCCGCAGGCCGAGCAGGTGCAGAACGAGCGCTACGAGCACGGGAGCCGGCTCAAGGCGTACATCGTCGAGGTTCGCAAGACGGCCAAGGGTCCTCAGATCGTCGTCTCGCGCACCCACCCCGGCCTCGTGAAGCGGCTCTTCGAGCTCGAGGTGCCCGAGATCGTCGACGGTGTCGTCGAGCTGAAGGCCATCGCCCGTGAGCCGGGACACCGCACGAAGATCGCGGTCGCGTCCAACGACAACCACGTCGACCCGGTCGGCGCCTGCGTCGGCGCCCGTGGTGCACGGGTGCGCATGGTCGTCAACGAGCTGCGTGGCGAGAAGGTCGACATCGTCCCGTACAGCGAAAACCCCTCGGACTTCGTGCAGAAGGCACTCGCGCCCGCACGTGTGCGAGAGGTGCGGATCCACGAGGACACCGGCACCGCCGAGGTCATCGTGCCCGACTTCCAGCTGTCGCTCGCGATCGGCAAGGAAGGCCAGAACGCACGACTCGCCGCGCGCCTCAGCGGTTGGCGGGTCGACATCAAGAGCGAGACCCAGCTCCAGGAAGAAGAGGCGGGCGAGGTCGACTACGCCGAGGGCGAATGGGTCAAGAGCGAGTCCGGCGAGCTGGTCTTCCAGCCTGCGGGCGGGGGCGAAGCGATCTCGGCCGCGGCCGCCGGCTACGCATCGCCGGTCACGGCCGAGGGCGAGGGCGAGGCCGCACTGGAGGCCGAAGCCGGTGTCGCCCCGACTCCCGAGGCCGATCCGGAGATGCCCGCCGCGGTCGCCGAGGGATCGAGCGACGAGGCACCGGTCCCGGTGGATGCCGAAGAGGCCGCGATGCACATCGCCGGCCCCGAGGACGAGGTCGCATCCGACGCCGCCGACGCGAAGATCGACATCGAAGCACCGGTCGCGGCCGGGGAACAGGTCGATCTCGCTCCGTCTGAGCACGCTGTACCCGCCGAGCCGAGCGCTCCCTCCGAACAGGAGGAGGCCGACGCGTGATCACGGTCAGCTCTCGGGGCGCACCTGCATCGGCTGTCGCCGCACGGCTTCGGTCGATGAGCTCGTGCGGTTGTCGTGCAGCCCGGACGGCTCGGTGCACGTCGGGCCGGGCACCGGCCGCGGGGCGTGGCTCTGCGCTCCACCCGATGGCCTCGACTGCCTCGACCAGGCGGTCCGTCGGCGCGTCCTCGACAAGGCACTGCGCACCACGGTTTCCGACGCGGAGCTCGAGGCCGTGCGTGCGAAACTGGAAACTCCCTGAAGCTGGAACGACCCTGAAGCTGGAACGGACCCTGACGGTGAAGCGTCCGGGGAACCAGAGAACCTCTGCGGAACGGTAGAACTTGGCAGTCAAGAAGATTCGGATCTACGAGCTGGCGCGTGAGCTGGGCATCTCCAACGAGGATGTCCTGGAGCTGACGACCGAGCTCAAGATCGGCGTCAAGAGCCACTCCTCGAGCATCGAGGACCCGATGGCGGACCGCGTCCGCCGTCTGGCCGATTCGAAGGGGATCCGTCGCGAGCCGATCGTCGACGAGCCCGAGCCGGCCAAGAAGTCGACCGCCAAGAAGTCGACGGCCAAGAAGTCGACCGCCAAGAAGGACGCGGCACCGAGGTCGGACGGCGCGAGCGGCGACTCGCCGGGCGCGCCCGAGTCGGTCACGTCCGAGGGACCCGAGACCGCCGACGCACCCGCTGCTCCACACCGCGTCGTGCGTTCGACCGGAGGGATCCCGGAGCCCGAGCCGTACCTCGAACCCGATGCCGCCCCTCGAGTCGTTCGCGCCACGGGCGTCAGCGACGCGCCGGCAGCCGAGCCGGCCCGTCCGCCGATGCCCCCGCGTCAGCCGGCGCGACCGGCCGCAACGGCCCCGGTCGCCGCTACTCCCGAAGCCGCTGCTCCCGAAGCCCCTGCTCCCGAAGCCCCTGCTCCCGAAGCCCCTGCTCCCGAAGCCCCGGCGGCTGAGGCGGCGGCTCCCGAGGCCGAAGCACCCTCCGATCCGCTGCGGTCCTCGACCGGCAAGCCGATCCCGCCCCCGCCCGGCCAGCGGGTGCTCCCACCCCCGCCGGGTGGCGGTCGTTCCTTCACGCCCGGGACCGGCAGCGGCGCCGGTCCCCGTCCGGGCGGTGCTCCGAGTGGTCCGGGAGCCGGTGGTGGCTTCCAGCGTCGCCCCGGCAGCCCTGCCGGCGCGGGCGCAGGTCGTCCGGGTGGCGGCGGTGCACCCGGCGGTGGTCCGGGTGGACGTCCCGGTGGTGGTGGCGGTCCCGGTGGACGCCCCGGCGGAGGCGGCGGTCCCGGTGGACGCGGTCGTCCCGGCCCCCAGGGTCAGCGTCCGCGTCGCAAGAAGCGTCGTCGTCGCAACCTGGAAGAGCTGGGCCCGGCGTCGGCACCGATCCTCACGCCGCTGGACGCGCCGGTTCCGGAGGGCGAGATCGTGGTGCCACGCGGCATCACGATCCAGGAGCTCGCACCCAAGTTCAACCGCAACAGTGCCGACCTCGTGCGCCTGCTCTTCGACGCGGGTGAGATGGTCACCGGCACGCAGTCGCTCGCCGACGAGATGATCGAGCTCATCGCCGAGACGCTGGGTGGCGAGGTGTTGCTCGTCGAGCCGGGCCAGGAGCAGGAGCTCGAGCTCCAGGCGCTGCTCGGCGAGGAAGAGGAAGAGGAAGACGAGGGTCTGCTGGTCGGGCGCGCCCCGGTCGTCACGGTCATGGGCCACGTCGACCACGGGAAGACGACGCTGCTCGACCGCATCCGCGAGGCAAACGTTGTCGCCGGTGAAGCGGGTGGGATCACCCAGCACATCGGTGCGTACCAGGCGGTTCGCAACGGCAAGCCGATCACCTTCATCGACACCCCCGGACACGAGGCGTTCACCGCCATGAGGGCACGCGGCGCGCAGGCGACCGACATCGCGATTCTCGTCGTTGCCGCCGATGACGGGATGATGCCCCAGACCGTCGAGGCGCTGAACCACGCGCGCGCGGCCGACGTTCCGATCATCGTGGCGATCACGAAGGTCGACCGCGAGGACGCCAACACCGATCGGGTGCGCCAGCAGCTCGTGGAACGTGAACTGGTTCCCGAGGCGTGGGGTGGCGACACGATCGTGCTCGAGGTCGCCGCGCCCGAAGGCCGCGGGATCGATGAGCTGCTCGAGTCGATCCTGCTCGTGGCCGAGGTCGAAGAGCTCGTGACCAACCCGGACGCACCGGCCCGAGCGTTCGTGCTCGAGTCGAAGCTGGATGCCGGACGCGGCCCCGTCGCGACCGTGCTGGTCGAGCGCGGCACTCTGCGAGTCGGGGAGTCCGTGGTCGCCGGTGGCGGCTGGGGACGCGTGCGCGCCATGTTCAACGACCGCGGTGAGTCGGTCAAGGAAGCCGGCCCGTCCACACCCGTCGAGGTGCTCGGGCTCGACGACGTGCCCCTCGCCGGTGACGAGCTGCGTGTCGCCCCGGACGAGAAGGTGGCCCGCACGGTCGCCGAGGCCCGGGCCCGCCGTCGTCGGGCGGCGAACCTGTCGCACCCGATGTCGCTGGCCGGCGGTACGCGCCTCGAGGACATCTTCGCGATGGTCCAGCGCGGCGAGGTCGCGACGCTCAACCTCGTCCTCAAGGCCGACGTCCAGGGATCGCTCGAAGCCGTCACCGATGCGCTGCGCAAGCTCGACCAGGATCACGAAGAGGTGCGCCTGTCGTTCGTGCACCGTGCGGTTGGTGGGATCACCGAGTCCGACGTCGACCTCGCTGCGGTGGCCAACGCCACCGTCGTCGGGTTCAACGTCCGTCCCGATCGCAAGGCTCGGGAGCGTGCGCACGCCGAGAAGGTGGAGTTGCGCCTCTACGAGGTGATCTACAAGGTCCTCGAGGACGTCAACTCCGCGTTGCTCGGCATGCTCCAGCCCGAGTTCGAGGAAGTCGTCACCGGCGATGCCGAGGTGCGAGAGGTCTTCGGCGTGCCGCGTATCGGCAAGGTGGCCGGTTGCTTCGTCCGCAACGGTGTCATCACCCGTGGTTCGAAGGTGCGCTTCCTGCGTGAGGGCGTCGTGATCTGGAACGGCGCCATCGCGTCGCTGCGGCGCTTCAAGGATGACGCCCGCGAGGTCCAGGCGGGCTTCGAGTGCGGCATCGGGCTCTCGGACTTCCAGGATCTGAAGCCCGGCGACATCATCGAGACCTACGACCTCAAAGAGATCCCCCGCACCTAGCCCCACGGCCCCGCCGCTGCGGCGCCAGTTTGCGCCGGTTTCGGGGCCGACGTTGCGGGTGTGGCCCGTGTTGCCTAACCTGAGCATTCCATGTCCACCCGAGGCCTCCGCGCCGCTCGTTTCGTCGCGCTCGGCGCCGTCTGCGCCCTGGTGGTGCCGATCGCGCTTTCCGTGGTCGCTCCGGCTGGGGCCCAGACCGACCCGTTCGACGCCGAGATCGAACGAGCCCGAGCCGAGCTGGAATCTGCGCAGGCCGACGCCCACGCTGCCGCGAACCGGCTCGAGGAGACGCGCGCCAAGAGCACTCAGGTGCAGGCCCGGGTCACCGAGGTGCAGGCCGCGATCACCGACCTGCAGGCCAAGATCCCGGCGCTACGCGCCGACGCCGAGCGGCTCCGTGGCCAGTTGCGTGAGCGAGCCGCGGTGCTGTACTCGAGTGGCGGGCCGGCCGCGGTGTACGGACCGCTCGCCGCCGCGCCGTCGCTGGCTCATGCCCGACGCAAGATCCTCGCCGACGCCGTGGCACGCCACGACCACGAGACGGTCACGGCGCTCGAGAACACCGCGGCCGAGCTCGATGCGGCCGAGCGCCAACTCCAGGTGGAGCAGACGGACCTCGCGCAGCAGCAGGCCGAGCTGGCCCAGCTCCAGGCCCAGCTGGAGTCCCAGCAGGTGGAAGTCGACCAGCGAGTGGCCGGGGCGAACGCGGCACTCGAGCGCGCTCGGGTCCTCGGTGCGCTCCGGGAGCGCGGCGAGCCGCTGATGGGCCCCACGGTTCTGAGTGGCGCGCAGATGGCCGCGTGGATCCGGGCGAAGAACTACAAGCCGCGCTTGGCGACCACGATCGAGGATCTCGCGAACATCTACGTCGAGGAAGGAACTGCCGAGGGGTTGCGGGGCGATTTCGCGTTCGCGCAGTCCGTCGTCGAGACCGGCGGCTTCGCGTCGTCACCCGATAACAACTACGCCGGGCTCGGATGGTGCGACAGCTGCGGCCAGGGCACGCGGTTCCCGAACCCGCGCGACGGCGTGCGCGCCCAGGTGCAGCACCTGAAGAACTACGCCGACTCCACGTCGCGCGCCGCGGGGCTCGCGCACCCGCCCTCGCCGTACTGGTACAGCTCCGACCCGGTTGTCGCCGCCCGCAAGTTCGACACGTTCTTTGCCAAGGGCTGGGCGCCGACGTGGAGCGACATGGGTCATGGGAACTGGGCCACCGACAAGGCGTACTCGGGCAAGGTCCTGCGGGTGTACGCCGACATGGTGGCGTTCGCCCGCACCGGCGCCGTCTAGACCGACCCGCGTCGGTCGCCTCGCGCCGTGACGCGAGGTGCTGGCGGACGCGCCGGAGGTCTGACAGTCTCGGTCCGTCCGCGAAGAGGGCGCTGGGAGAACGGGGACCTGGATGGCGATGCTCGGCCTGCGCTTCGATCTTCGGGTCCCGGACTTCGCGTCGACGACCCACGCCACGCAGTACGCCGCGTGTCTCGAGATGTGCGAGTGGGCCGATCGCCTCGGACTCGACTCGATCGTGCTCCAGGAGCACCATGGTCTTTCCGACGGATACTTGCCGGCACCGCTCGCGCTGGCCGGCGTCGTCCTCGGTCGCACGCCGCGCATCCCCGTGAGCATCTCCGCGGTGATCGTGCCGTTGCATGATCCCGTCCGCCTCGCCGAGCAGATCGCGGTGCTCGACGTGGCCGCGCCCGGTCGGATCACCGTCATCGCCGTGATCGGGTACCGCGCCGCCGAGTTCGAGATGGCGGGCGTGGAGATGCAAGGACGAGGGGCGCGGCTCGAAGAGTGCATCGAGGTGTGGCGCTCCGCCTGGACCGGAAGGCCCTTCGAGTGGCGGGGTCGCGAGGTCCTCGTCACCCCGACCCCGGCGACACCGGGTGGGCCGATGGTGCTGGTCGGCGGCGGCTCTGTGGCGGCGGCCCGTCGGGCGGCGCGCCTGCGGTGCGGCTTCTTCCCGACCCACGGTGATCCTGCGCTGGCGGTCGCGTACGAGGACGAAGCGACGAAGGTCGGCTTCGCCAAGGGGTTCTGTGGGCTGCCGAGCGGGCCCGGCTTCGTGATGATCTCCGAGGACCCGGACGCGACGTGGGAGCAGATCGGGCCGAACGTGCTCTTCGACACCAAGACCTATGAGTCATGGCAGGACCCTCCGCAGGCGTTCCTGACGGTCGCGTACGGTGCGCGGACCTGGCAGGACGTGCGGGACAGCGGCATCTACCGCGTCGTCACGCCCGACGAATGCGTCGACCTCGTCCACGAGCAGGGCGACTTCGGATCGATGATCCTCCATCCCCTGATGGGCGGGATCGCACCCGAGCTCGCGTGGGAGTCCCTCGCGCTGTTCGAGCACAAGGTCCTCCCGCGGGTGCGTCCGTCATGACCGATTCGCTCGTGTTCCCCGAGGTCGACTTCGAGGACTTTCACCGGATCACGCTCCCGAAGCTGATCGACTCGGGCAATGGCGCGCTCGCGGCCGGCGATCTTCACGGCGTCGGTCCGATCGCGTTCAAGGTGGAGGACGGCACGGCGTTCTCGTACGTGCCCGGCCCGGACACGGTCGAGCTCTGGTCGACCGACGTGGCCGCCGACACCGTCGTCGAGCTGACCCGGGAGACGTTCTCGGACTTCGCGAACGAGCTCCGCACGAGCTTCGGTCTGCTCTACGCGAACCTCGCCGAGGTGACCCGGGGCGACTTCGCCGCCTTCGAGCGGTGGGAGCCGGCGCTGCGCGCCCTGTATCACGCCCGGCCGATTGTGGACCCCGCGGCGTTGGGCATCAGAGCCGACCTCGACCGAGCGTTCACGCTCGACGACACCGACGACGACCTCGGGGCCTTCCTCGAAGAGACCGGCTTCCTCCACGTACGGGGGGTCTTCTCGCCCGACGAGGTCGCCGCGCTCGACGCCGAGGTGGAGCGCCTGCGGGCCGACGCCCGGCCCGACGACGGGAAGTCGTGGTGGGCGACCCGGGCCGACGGCACCGAGGTGTGCTGTCGATTGCTGTACACCAGCCTCCGCTCCGAGGTCATCGCCGAACTCGGTGACGATTCCCGCCTTGCTCGACTGGCGGCGCTCCACGGTGCGCCGCTGGAAGCAGCGCCGGAGTGCCTCGACGGCTTCTCGGTGGTGCTCAAGCACCCCGAGATCGCCGCCGGCCTCTCGGATCTTCCGTGGCACAAGGACTGCGGCCTCGGCGGGCACCCGGTGATCTGTCCCGGCTTCAACATCGGGGTGCAACTCGACGCGGCGACGGCGGAGACCGGACAGCTCCACTTCCTCGCCGGCTCGCACCGCGGCTCGTCGCACCCGCTGCGACCCAAGGACGAGGCCACCCAGCCCGTGGTCGCGATCACCACCGCACCGGGCGACGTGACCGTGCACTACGGCCACGTGCTCCACGCGGCGCCGCCGCCGACTGGGGCGGGCGGGCGCCGCGCGCTCTATGTCGGCTTCGTGCGTCCCGAGACCCGTGCGTTCGTGGGGGAGGGCCACGGCTACAACGACGTCTTGTTCGAGCGGGATGGGCAGGTGCACAACGTCGACGAGCTCACCGGTTCCTCGTGAGCGAGCCCGAGGGGAGACCGGCGTACCGCGACCTTCCCGACGGTCGCGCGTGGGAGTACCTCGACCCCAAGCTCGGGTCGCTCGCGTTGCTCACGCCCGAGCGCGTGGCCGCGGCCGCCCGTCTCGTGCGGACCGGGCGACGCTTCGGCCTTGACCTGCCGCTGGATCAACCGGACCCGCCGATGTTCGGTCGCGAGCCCATGCGCCACGAGGTGTTCGCGCTCATGGGGCACGTGCTCGACGACAAGCTCGACAACTTCTACCCCCAGGGCTCGACGCAGTGGGACGGCTTCGGCCACTACGCGCACTCGTCCGACGGCTTCTTCATGGGGCGGACCGCGGCGATGGTGCAAGGGGACGCCCCGGGGATCGAGGCGTGGGCCGAGGTGGGGATCGCGGGCCGGGGCGTGCTGCTCGACGTGGCTCGGCGGGTCGACATCGCGGGCGACTCGGCGTTCAACATCACCCCCGACCTGCTCGACGAGACCGCTGCCGCGCAGGGCGCCGCGCTCGCAGTGGGCGACGTGCTGTGTGTCCGCACCGGATGGCTCTCGTGGTACCGGACGCTCGATGCTGCCCAGCGCGTCGAGTTCGCCGAGCGCACGCGCTCGTTCGACGGGCTCGAGATCCCGGGCGTCGGGCCGGGGCCCGCGGTCGCGGAGTGGTGCTGGGACCACGGGATCGCCGCGCTCGCCGCCGACACCCCGATGGTCGAGTGCTTCCCGCCCAGCTTCGGTGCGGGCGATGCGTTCACCCAGGACGACATGGTGCACGTGCGCGTGATGGTGGAGCTCGGCATCCCGCTCGGGGAGTTCTTCGACTTCGACGCGCTGGCCCACGACTGCGCGGCCGACGGCGTCTACGAGTTCCTCTTCACGAGCAAGCCGCTCGGCATCCCCGGCGGCATCGGCTCACCCCCGAACGCGATGGCCCTCAAGTAGTACCCCAACCCCGCGCGCTTCCCCACACCACCCCGGTTTGGTCGGAACGTCGAGCGGCGCCTGTCGCCGCTGAGCGCGCCAACGCAGCAAGGGGTTGGAAGTAGGGGTGGGGTCGGGATGCGTCAGCGGCGCTTCCAGGCCGGGTGCAGCTGGCGTTCCTTGGCGAAGCGCTGGGCCGAGATGGTCTGACCGTTGAGCTCGGCGGCGGCGGGCGAGGTTGCGCACCACGCGATCACCGAGGCCGGCACGGTCGGCGGTGCGCCGGGGTACACGCCGTCGAGTCCCAACGACTTGGCGTTCACCTCCATGCGCTCGGTGACGACGAAGCCGGGCTCCACGTTGTGGAACTGCAGGGTCGGGTACTCCACGGCGAGGATGCCCACGAGGCGGTGGAACGCACCCTTCGACATCGCGTAGGCCGAGCCCCACCCGCCCTCACCCGCGGGCGCAGGCGGGTCGCTGATCGCGACCGCAGAGGTGACGTTCACGATGATCCCGTCGCCCCGCTCCACCATGTGAGGGAGCACGGCCTTGATGAGGATGACCTGCGAGACGACGTTGGCTTCGAGCTTCGTCTCGATCATCTCGATCGTCGTGTCCTCGAAGCGGGTCATGCTCCCGGGACCGGTATGGACGGCGTTGTTCACGAGCACGTCGATCCGGCCCCACTCGGCGAGGACCGCCTCGACGGCGCCGGTGAGGGACGCCCGGTCGAGCAGGCTCATCGGGACCGCGAGCGCCCGCGCGCCCCGCGCTTCGATCTCGCCGAGGGTCGTGTCGAGGCTGCCCGGGACCGAACGCCCCGCGCTGTCGGAGTCGTCGATGCCCTCGCCCTCGTGCACGGTCCGGGCCGTGATGGCCACGTCGAGGCCGGCCTCGGCCAGTGCGAGCGCGGTGGCCTTGCCGATGCCACGGCTCGCGCCCGTGACCATCGCTACGCGTTGCTGGGGTGCCATGAAGTAGAACGTATTCCACTTTCCTGATGCCGGGAGTTCCCGACGCCGGTGTGAGACCGGCCGTCAGACCGCCCACCACGAAGAGAGGCAGCGAGCGTGCTCGAAGGTTTGGAAGGCAAGGTCGCGATCATCACCGGCGCCGGACGGGGCCTCGGTCGGTCGGAGGCGCTCGAGTACGCGAGCCAGGGGGCGAAGGTGGTCGTCAACGACTTCGCCGCCCCCGGCACGGAAAACCCGGCCGACGGGGTGGTCGAGGAGATCCGCGAGGCGGGCGGGGATGCGATCGCCCACGCGGGTGATGTCGCCGATTGGGACACCGCCAAGGCACTCGTGCAGCTCGCGGTCGACACCTACGGCAGCCTCGACGTCCTGGTGAACAACGCCGGCATCCTGCGCGACCGGATGCTCTTCAACATGAGTGAAGAGGAGTGGGACTCGGTGATCCGGGTCCACCTCAAGGGCCACTTCTGCACGATGCGCCATGCGGGGGAGTACTGGCGGGACAAGTCCAAGGCGATCGAGGGCGCTCCGGTGTACGGCCGGATCATCAACACGTCCTCGGAAGCCGGGCTGCTCGGGAGTGCGGGCCAGGCCAACTACTCC
>Ga0315297_10002650_pt1 | contig 11340 bp, 16 predicted proteins | sample YL17G15_0_MG_FD_203628 | JGI IMG/M metagenome (GOLD analysis project Ga0315297, IMG submission 203628) | Sediment microbial communities from Yellowstone Lake, YNP, Wyoming, USA - YL17G15_0 | ecosystem: Environmental > Aquatic > Freshwater > Lake > Sediment | place: USA: Wyoming | collected...
TTGCTGCTCCAGAAGCACCTGTTATAGTAAAATCACTTGATCCCAGTACGACATGTGATAGTGTATGAGCTACTACCGTTGCATATGGATCATTAGCGGAATACGTTGAAATAAGTCGTACTTCATTACAGTTATTCTTTATTTCAAGTAGACCATTATCTAAAACTAAAATATTTGCCCATTTCATTTTTCTTCCCCATTTTTACCATGAGAGACATATCCACTAATTACACCGATTACATAAATCATTAGATCAAAAATCATTTTTTTAGAGTCATCTGGAGTACTTCCTATTTTCCCATAACTTAAATACCATAATGTACCTAATAGCGCGGCACAAAACGTTCCTGTAAGCATTATAATAATTATACCATTTACATTCATAATTACATCATATCTTGGCGCTTCAATGATACGTTATCAAGTAAGAAAGATGAGCCATTCCCTTCTAATGTTACCCTTATCACTATATCAAGCTCAGTTGGATATATGATAGTATCAAATGCTCCAGGACCACTTATTGTATGTGCAACGTACTTAAAAGGTTGAGTTATAGTACCAACAATAAATCTAGCATTGTTCCCTGCCCCAGCATTCCAACTACCTACATTAGCTCCAACTCTAAATGCTTTATTTAAACCTGTTGGAGATATATTAATTTGCTGCAATAATCCAGCGTATGTATCAGCAGATAGACATCTAAAATACGCTTGTCCAGAGTTCCAAACTACCTGTGATGGAGAGATAGATAAATCTGTCCATCCTGATAAATCAGTTGTAAATCCACCATTTACTACCAACTCAGGGAATGGTCCAAATAGAACATTAACAACAGTTCCATGTGATACGGTTGTAGCTGCTACTGGACTTTGAGAAGTAGCTAAAGCACTCGTATCACCAAATGCTTGAATACCTAAACCAGCAGTAGACAATGTAGTAGTGGCAGGGCCAAGTCCCATACCCACAACACTAGGAACACTAATATCTACAACAGCCTTACCTATACCAACTGTATTAAGAATGTTATCCCGCCTATCAGGATTACCAAAAGTAAAGTAATTGACACAGCGTTTAAAATTGGCAGGTACAAGTTCTCTAAGTGTTCTATGATGTAAATTTGCCCCTGCCCCTTTCTTATAAGCCATGTCAGTTCCTTATGATGTTAGTGTTAGTAATACAGTTTGATGTAGTTGAGTTTTAGCCGCTGCTGCTGGACTCTGTATAGTAACATTACCTGTAGTCAATGTTACCTTACCAACTGCCAATCCTTGAGCATTTAGTGTCGCGGTTGCAGCTGCCAATGATGAACCTACTACGTTGGCTACAGTTATTGGTATACAATAAGCACAGTTATCAACCAGACCTTCTGGTGTAACAGTATCGTGTCCAGCTTGCCATGCAATATTATATGCACTACCAGAAGGATGTGGATTAGTTCCAGCACCTGTTACAAGTGATTCTCTACCTTCACACCATGCACGTGCAAGTTCATCTTTTGCTGTCTTTATATCAGTGTGGTTATTGGCCGCACTACGTTTAAATTCACCTGGCATAATACACCTCTAATGTTTGCCTTGTACCATACACATTTTACCTTCAGTTGATTTTAGAAATCGAGCTATTTCATTAGCTGAAATATCTGCATTACGATTATCTAAATCATAACCATCACGTTTTGCTTTTTCATATAAATTCATAGGGATACTAGCAACCAGTCGTCCCCATGTTCCTTCATTACTTCTTGCACCCAAATCCATAATAGAACCAGGATTTTTACGAAGTTCAGCGTTACGTGCAAGAATCGTGTCCTCTGATGGTTGTGTCTGTTTATGAGCTATTTCATCAATATGATTTAAAAACTCGGATTTAATAACACCATCATAATGAACTTCTTCACTCATTATTACCACCTATCCATATTAACTATGACAGTGGAGCCTTTACCAACTGAAGCTGCTGCGGCTGGGACTTGACTTGCTACTCCAGGAGCAACTGCTATGCCACCACTTAGAGCACCACCAAGCGCATTGCTATAAAGTATACCTTGTGGTACTAAGCCTGCTGTACGACAAGATGACTCAACAGCGGCTCCAGCTAAACCAAATAGATCTGGTACTGTTGCTAATGTATCAAATGCACTGGCCATAATTACACCGGAACAATATAAGCATATAAATTACTAACTTCCGCTGGTGTAGCCAGACCAACATCTTGAGGATCAATCTGTCCTTTGGAAAGATTAATTGTTACTGCTGATATATTCCGAACCTCAATAAAGTCAGTTGGTTTTTTAATAGGTTTAGTTGTTTCTGTTGATGCTGCCATTTTTATACCTATGATGTTAATGTCATTGCTACAGCATTACCATCCAGGTTCCAAGTTCCCCCTAATGGATTCTGTCTAGTAACTACACCAGTTGTCAATGTAACTACCCCCTTTACCAAACCAACTGTTGTAATTGCTGTTGCAGCGTTTGATTCAGTCATACCAATAATATCAGGAGTTAATACCCGTCCTGCTTGTTGATGGTATGTAGGTACTGAAATATAAATTTCATACCCTGTACTATCTTTTATACCTGCCATTTACTTATCCTCATTTCTGTGTATTAAATAGTATAACCATGTAAAAATAACGAACACGGTTATACCAGATAATATTGCATTATCAAATTGATCCACAATTATGCAGTAACAGCCAATAATGGGTTAATGTCACCTATAATGCCATGTGATTTCTCAGTATTACAAATCAAAGTCCAATCAACAGACATTTGTTTTCTTTCTGATAAACCAGTTCTTGCCAAATCTTCTGTACGATAACCTTTAAGATAGGATAGCGCCAAGTAAGTTGGATCAATGATAAATACATCATAGCATTGAGTTGAACCAGAATCCACGTGACTTTGTTGAAGACGATTTGGAACTAATTTCAAAGTACCAAAATCTGTTACAAATACATTCACAGAACCAAGGGCAGTTGCTTGTTCAGAAGATTTGCCTTGATCACTCATAAGAGTAGCAACACGCGCGGAAGAAGTGAACAGGTATTCAGAAAATTTACGAATGACACCAGGGCCTGACATCATAATAGTAGCATCGCCACCTTGTTGATAAACTGATTGAACAGTGTCACGAACAAGTGTTTCAGTTAATGCTCTGGCTGCTGTAGGTGTACGAGCAACTGTTAAACCAGTAGATGTGCTAAAACCACCTGCTGTTCCCCCTGCTGCTGCATTGGTTACCAACCAAGAAGGAAGGCCACCTGCTTTACCCGCGACGGTATTGCCGTCATCAGATACAGATGCTTGATTGACCAATGCGATAGCATCAACGTCACGGCGTAACTCTTGCTGTCTACGCATGACTTGGTAAGAAGTTTCACGAGTTCTACCAATTACATCAGAAACATCTGCTCTGAATGATACTTGGACTACTTTTTGGGAAATCTGATGGTGGTTACCAACGCGAGCACCCAATACAGTATTATTACCAGAGGCATCAGCGCCATCAACAACAGCATTAGAGATATTTGGTGGTGATAAGGCATCGAGTGTCCATTCCTTATATTCTTGTTTTGATGATTCAGTACCGATAGCATCAGTCAAAGGTAATGGAATTTTTGAAATATCCCAAATCTGATTCATGACATCTTCACGAATTAAACCACCACGACCAACTGCTTTTAAATCTGCTGAATCAAGATTTGTACTTGACATGATTTTCTCCAATTTACAAAATTAAATTTGCTCAAATGAGCGGTCTATTTTGCAATTTACTGTTTATCTCAGTATTGGATAAATTCATAATTACTTAGATGCTTGCTAAATTAGTTCATCTAGTTGTAGGAATATCGTACTTATTAAAAATAAATTTGCTTATTCTCTTTAACTATTGTTTAAGAATAGTTCTGCCACAGCATCACGCTGGGCTTCCTTCTGTGCATAACCTTTTGTTTCTTTAGCAACTTTGGTAAGTCTTTCTAATTTACTTTGAGTCTTAACTCCAGAACCAGTAGGTTTAATAAATTTTGCCACCTTCTTTTCGATCTTATTTGAAGCCACTTGCTTACCTTGTCTATACCGCTGGGCATCCTTTAAAACTTCTATAATTCGAGCATCACGAATTTCTGCAAATTCTTCTTTGCTGAAACCATAAGTTTCATTACAAAAAGTTTGCATACTAGTCAATGCCTTAGTTAGAATTTTCTTATCAGTCCATTGTGGGTTATTCTCAATAACCTTTTCTACTTGAGCTTGAACAAAACTTGCTACATTTTGTTGAAACTCACCATTCATCTTCATAGCTTCATCGGAAACAACTGTTTTTATGGCAGCTTTAATCTTTTCAATTTCAGAAGTTCTAATATTATAGTCCTGAACCAATGCTGCATATTCAGCAGGATTCTGATACCGTAGTGAGTTCCAATCTATGCCTTGATACTCTTTTGTCATAGAGTCCTCAAGATATTCTGTTAACGCTTCTGCATCTTTTAACTTCTTTCCATATTCGCTTAAAACTTGTTGTTTAACTGAGTCTAATTGTTTGCGTTCTTCCGCTATTGCCTTACTCTTATTAGTATTGCTTTTGTTACTTTGATACCCCGCAACTAAATCAGATAATGGAACAGTAGATGTTTTACCATCTATCTTTACATTAACTCCAGCAAAATCACCTTTATCATCTAGTACCACTTGCTTTTCATCTAAACCAAGTGTTGTTGCCCAAGTTACTTCACCTTCACCAGCATTAGTTTCGTCAACCTCAACTGGTTCAGTTTCTTCTCCTTCTACTTCTTCACCATCTTCATCTATGTATGCTTCTGGTTCTTCTTTCTTTTCAGGTTTAGATTCTGACTTAGCGGCAACATCTGTTGCACCCATTAATCCAGAAAGTAAATCTGTAACTTTATCCACTGCATTTCTTGACGCTTCGCCGGGGCGGGTTTCGCCTTCGGTGGAAGTAGTCGTTTCTAATTCAGCCATTATCTGTTCCACCATTAGTTTTTAGTTGTTGTGCCGCATATTTACCATTTTCAATATCTGCATGTATTTTATCAGATAGTATATCAAGTGCTATTCTTACATTTAATATTTCTCGTAACTCCAATATGTTAGCTGACATAAAGTCTGAAAATAAATCTGAATAAGCCTGATCTAAATAGGATTTCAAATACATATTGTAAGCAGATTGCGCCTTGTTACCAACATTAGTCTGCTCTTGTAAAGTCATATCATTATCAATAGTTTCATTCATTTGCCCCACCTTCTGATTCTTCCTCTAATTCTACTGTTTGTTGTGCAGCCAAGAAGTTTTCTTTTTCATCTTGATTAGCTTTCGCTTCAAGTTCAACTAATTTTAATGCAGAATCCGTATGTAACTTATCATAATCAAAATCTAACTGATCTTGTTTATCTTTTCGAGCACTAACACCAGTTGTTAACCACTTAGCACTTTCTAATTGATGCTTAAGATGTGCTATCTCAGTATCAAGTTTTAATTTCTCTAAAGCATGATTATGCTTTGCAAAATCTACCATTGCTTTAAGCGTAACATTCTTTTGTTCAGCTTCGGCAGTAGTGGTGGCAGACTTAGCCAGTTCTGCTTGTTGCCGCATTTGTTCAATGGACATTTGTTCTTGTTTCTGCTGTTCTTCCTGAGATTTTTGACCAGCTTGTTGCGTAGCTTGTTGACCTTCTGGACTATCAGGATTAACAAAATACTTACTTGCACCATTAAGCCCAGCAAATTTACACGCATCATCTAAGGTGGCATATATCTTAGAAGGATTGCAAAGCGCTTGGCCCGGCATACCCATTATCTTTTCTTGCATTGCCATAATGTTTTGTAGTGCAGCTTGTTTTGCTCTAGTATCACCTGATCCTGTGCCAACTCTAACACTACTTTTAACTCTAGGAATCCAACTAGAGGGATTAACTTTTACCCACTCGCCCCGAAAGTTGAAATCTTCCGCTACGTCAAAGTGTTTCATTGCAAGGTCACGAATCTTGCACATAAGTGGTTTAATACCTGTTTCACAGATAACACGAATAATAAGACCAACTAATTCTTCCTGTGCGTTCATCATACGATCAACGCCCTCTGAACCTACACGATCACCTATATGCTCAGGACTAGCATTACCTTCTGGAGACACGCCCACACGTCCGGCGCGTACTCTATCAAGATAAGTCATCATTTCAAAACCAGCTTGACCAACAGGAGGTGTGACTAACACTTCCAAAGCATCAAGGCGCTTCATCCTATACTTCGCACCAGGGCGACTTGTTAACAAGTCATCTATGTTAACTTGACCTTCAACAACCTTCATTATTTGGTTATTTTGAAGGTATATATTATCCATAATGTTTCGTATAAGAGCAGTCTTATTATCTTGAACTTGCTTTAATCTGTCATAGATTGATATGCCTTGATATTTATGGGACATGAGAATTGCTGTCGTAGAAATCCAAGGATTATCTTCAACTTCCATAATCTCAAGTATATCAGTAACAGGTTGGACGCCAGCGGTTGTTACTTTTAGCAGTTCAGCAAAACCGTCACCATTACGGTCACAACGTAAAAAGCATTCTCCAATCTCAACAAGTTTGGAGGACACATCATCAGGGAATGTAACGGGGATTAACGTGGGTTCATTCTGCATATAGAAACGATAAGCAGAACGAATTAAATCAGTTGCTGGTAACTTCTCTATTATCTTTTCGTCGAAGCCTTCTTCTCGAAGATCCGAAACAGACTTGGTAACAATATGAGCCGAGAAGCGGGCGTTCGAGAGATCAATAGAGTTATGCTGACTGCTAACTCTGAATTGCTCCGGTGGTACTGGGTCAATACAGATTTTACCAGATTTTTTAGTAATTGAAATCTTAACATCATACTCTGTTTGTAACTGTCCATTGTTATCAATAAATTCATTTTGAGTCATTTTCATTAATTCAACTTCTTTATCTGCCAAAAGCATTTGAAGTTGAACTTCATTTAACCCAGTATATTCCTCATAAGTAATATCCTCATTATCTTCATAATATACCTTAAGTACGCCATTACGCTGCATTAACGCATCTTTAACAAATTGGTGAATTAGAATAAACCCATTGTTCTTCTTCATTAGAATATCATAGACATATTCTGATTCTAATTCGGCTTGCTTGGTATCTTGCTCATTCACTGCATCAAATACAACAATCTCATTGTTCTGTGTGAATGACTTCATTATTTGTGGGATTATCCACTCTATGGCATCCGCTACATCGGTAGATGTTATCTGACTTCTACCAACAACCTCAGAACCATTAGGCAAACCTAAATAATACGCAAGTGGATCCCTCAAGAATGTGGGACTTGATGCTGTTACATTAGCATTACTCAACTCATTGGTTACAATGACTTGAATCTGCATATCTGTTAACTTAGGTCTTTTTGCCATTTTATTTTGCCATTTAATATAACTAATTTCTTATTAAAAAACATTCTTTCAATAAAATATGTAGGGCCAAAACCTATTGCAAATAGCCCATTACCAATATTAATCCAATACCTACCAGTCCAACATCTTGTAAAATGTATCATTATAATATCCTCACCATATTATTAAGAAGGGGGTTCCTGTCAGGACGGTGGGTACCTAACAAGAACACGGCCTATCGTGGCCATAACCACACGATTCATTTATATCTTAGTGTAAATATCTATTCTAGTGAATATAATATCTTCGGGATTCTTCACATCATAAATTATAATTGTGAATTTACCTTCTGTTTTTCTTAATTTTCTTAGATTATTATTACAATATTCCAACAACATTGTTGATAATAATTTCAGCATTAGCAACCTTTGTCTTTCTTAGGCATAGGTGGCATTCTTGGTTTGTTTTTCGATTTATTCTTCATGGTCATTTTTACCTTCGCCGTATAGTTCATTATAATAATCGTCTGCTCCAGAACAGACCTTGCACAAAGACCAAGCAATAAAGGCTATTATCACGGTCACTACTACTACAATCAATGTAATCGTTTCATTAGTCATAATCACTTTTTCTTCTTTGGTGCTCGTGAGGTTGATTTACCAAACTGCTCTTTATAACCAGAGGCATAAATAGCATCTGCTTGCGCTACTGCTTGCCTACGAGTGGGGTATACCTTACCGGTTGTTCCCCATTGCCACCCGCCTTGAACCTTATGTACTGGCATTATCTCTACCTATTACCCTATCAAAACATAACATAAACAGTCATATTATACCCTTATCATGCTGTGAATAGTCTATAGGTACTTCTCCATAGCCACCTATTACTCTAGCACCACCGACAGCTCCTAAGAAAAGGTACTGACACGCATCGCCAGCGTGTGAATATTTACCCTTGTCAGGTTTATCCTGATACCGATCTTCACCAGCCACCTGCAATCTTTTATACTTATAACCCCCACCACATGCCTTCCTGAGCGTTGGTGCTCCGGGGGTAATCCGAAAGGCGGGCTTACCACTAAAGTCTAGCCGCTGCATATAGTCTGCAACAACCTCTCGTCTGATGGTAAAATCGTTAGTGTAGGTCGGAAACGCATTAACCTTCTGTTGACTAAGTATCATGAAAGGTGTTTGTTCATCTGTCTGCGACCTACCCTCACCAGCGGGGTCAGCATAAATCTCTACATTCTTAAACTGTATGTACGTTGTAGATAACTTCTGATGCAGTAACTTCCCAAAGTTCACAGCCCCCATGTCAAATGTACACAGCTCATCAAAGATAACCATACCACCACTCGGGGTTATCTGGCCAAAGATAGCTGCGGGCGTCAACCCAAAGTCTATTCCTAAGTACAATACCAACGTAGGGTCGGGCTTATAATAGTTAGGGTCATAGTGAACATCATCCTTATACTCAGGCCATACAGGTTTCCCATCCATAACGAAACCATAAAGCCCATGCACATAGACATTTATCCACTCTTTATCTTTACCGGGCATCATATTCTCATAATACCCTTTACGCAAATGCCCTTTATTCTCAGCTTCCTTACTAACCCCGGACGGCTGGTGGTAGACACTATGGTTAGTCGGCTTCTTAACCTCAAAGAGAGTATAGTACCAATGGTCTGAGTCCGGAGGGTTGGTATCAAGGATAACCCCACACCATGTAGGTTCATAGAGCCTACGACAATTCTCATCGTCAACCCCAAAGAGTGGATCAGTGGAGTCTAATACTGTCTTGGGATACCTACCACAACGTCCTTGCAACATCTCAAATATAGACCTCGGCACTTCCTTTGCTTCGTTGATAAACCCACCTGTAACCTCTAACGACAGCAACTTCTTTACGTCCTTAGGCCGATCGAGCGCACGAAACAACCACTCAATATGAACCACAGTCCCATCATTCTGCACTTGGACCATAGTAAACTTCATATTCTGGGCAGACCACTTACCTACAAACTCGGGGATCCACTCATGGAAGGTAACTATAGTCGTGTCGATTAGTTCCCTATATGTATTTCTTATAATAACCCACCGAGTTCTCCTTACCCCCTCAGCATCCGGAAGCTGCTTATGTGAGCGGATAAGAAGGTCAGCAATACACCCAACACTCTTGCCACTACCAATTGGGCCTATAACAGTTTTTACGAAACTATCATCTAAGTGAAACCTCCTCAAAGTCTTAGATGGTTTGTAAACTACGTCCATTGACTACGTTAGTCCGCCATGTTCACGGTAAAGCTAAAGTTCTTACCAGCCCCACCATTCTCATCAGCATTAGCCCACAACGCAGCTCTAGTCTTCAAGTAGGTGATAGTGGCGGGCACACCATTTTTCTCAGACATTTGCTTAAATAAAGCCTTAACAGCAATCGCCTTGGCCAGAGATTCCCCCCGATCATAGGCAGCATGGAACATCTCCGCATCTACTGGAGCATTACCTAGCTGGGTTTCGGATACGTTAAATATAGCAAGAACTTCTTTTTCTGATAAACCAGCAGCAGCTTCTTCTATAATCTTAAGAGAATACTCATCAAAGATCGTAAGACCTTCTGGAAGAACTGCATAAGGATTAAATTGGTCCATACTCATGGAGGTATACTCTTGTTTCGGATTTATGTTTGTCGGTTAAGTTTGTTACACAAACTATAACACAGTTTCGATAAATTGTAAAGTTATTTTTACGTGACTTTTTGATTAAGATTATAATTTAAGTTATAAAAACCAAAAATACAAAATTCTATGGGGTGTCCTATGACAATGCCCGTCTGCCTAAGCCCCCCGCCTTTCGCTGTGGTGGTTATCTGTACGCAACCGCTGCGACCTTGTTTGTTATGTTATAACATATCGTCGATCGTAACTCGTTGTTTTTATTACTGTTTTATTTATTTATTAATTAAATGCTGTTTAATTAAAATAAAAGTTTACTTTTATAATTTATGTGTTATAATTTAATCGTACTTTAAATTTAGTACATGTTCTTTAACAATTTGGTGTAGTACATAATAGCTTTAGTCTAAGCGTATTATACATTAGCTTTGTATACATTAGTGTATAGTGCGCTAACAATTAGTTAGCTTAATTTTAACATTACAAAAGGTGAATATTATGAAAACTACAGAAACAACTAACGTACATGTCCTTGCTGCCCAAGTACAAGCTACTGAAATAATTAGACTTGCAACTGAATCTGCAAAGAAACTCATTGAAGAAACGGAAGCCAATATAAGTTTATTCGATGAGATGGACGTGTTACAAACTAAGCGTGTGGACTTGATGAACCAAGTTCATAACATTGATGAACAACTACGGACTTTGGGAGCTAAGGCACCTAAAGCTAGTATGACATTAGTAAACCTTAACTTGACCAACACAAGTAACAGCAATACAGGTGTTGGCCAAATGGCATACAAACTTATGGAAAGCGGTATGTCGAATAAAGAAGTACTTGAAGAAATAGCAAAACATTATAACAACAACAAAACAACAAAGTCATGTGTAGCATGGTACCGGAACAAATACAATCACGGAGCACGTGCTGAAGCATAAAACTTAAAACTTACGGAGGTATACTCTTGTTTCGGATTTAAGTTACTTAAAGACTAAGTGTGTAGCTTCTTCGATGAGGGGGCTATGCACTGCAATCTTGTGCAGTTACAACAAAATGGTGAATATTATGAAACTATTACTTTGGATCTTTTTGATCATATATTTTGTAATACAAGTTGAAGTTATGCGTGATGGTGGGCAACGCATGGTGGCCTATGGAGTGGAGGTATACACTTTAGCGCGGTCTGAGGTGTATAATTTACTAAATGAAGTAGAAATGAAGCGCTGCGGTGTAAATGACA
>Ga0315297_10002653_pt1 | contig 11324 bp, 9 predicted proteins | sample YL17G15_0_MG_FD_203628 | JGI IMG/M metagenome (GOLD analysis project Ga0315297, IMG submission 203628) | Sediment microbial communities from Yellowstone Lake, YNP, Wyoming, USA - YL17G15_0 | ecosystem: Environmental > Aquatic > Freshwater > Lake > Sediment | place: USA: Wyoming | collected...
AGATCGAGTTAGAGAACTTCAAGTCGTTCGGTAAGAGAACGAGAGTTCCAATGCTGACGGGCTACACCGCCATCACCGGGCCGAACGGTGCTGGCAAGTCGAATATATCCGACGGTATCCTGTTCGTCCTAGGCCCCAAGAGCTCGAGGGTGATCAGGGCGGGGAAGCTGACGGACCTGATATTCAACGGCGGCAAGGCCGGACACCCGGCATCCGAGTGCAAGGTCAGCCTTTTCTTCGACAACACCGACCGGCTCATCCCCTTCGATGCGGACACCGTGAAGATCACGAGGCTCGTCAGGAAGTCCGAGTCAGAAGAGGGCTACTATTCGTATTACTACATCAACGACAGGAAGTCGTCGCTGGGGGACATCGAGTCGCTCCTCGCGCACGCAAGGATATCCGCCGACGGCTACAACTTCGTGCAGCAGGGGGACATCACGAGGATCGTGCAGATGGGCAACGTCGAGCGGAGGAGGATCCTCGACGACATCTCAGGAATCAGCAGATTCGACGACGACATAGCCAGGGCAGATAAGGAGCGCATAAACGCCGAGGAGAACGTATCAAAACTCAGTGTCATAATCGACGAGCTGAAGAAGCAGATGAAGCAGCTCGAATCCGACAGGGAATGCGCCATGAAGTACAGGGACGTCAGGGACAAACTGATGCTCTCGAAGGCGCAGCTCGCGGCGAAGAAGAAGGAAGAGGTCGAGCGCGAGCTCGCCGCCATCCAGGGTCAGATCGCCAGCTACGATAAGGAGAAGATCCAGCTGCAGGAGAGCATCGAGCAGAAGAAGGAGGAGATGAAGCAGCTCCTCGAGCAGATGGCCAATGTCGATTCCAAGATAGTCGAGAAGGGCGGAGAGAGCGCCAAGGAGGTCAAGGAGAAGATTGACCAGATCCGCCTCGACCTCGCGAGGGCGATCGATGCCATAACCACCTCCGAAGACCAACTCAAATCACTTGCGGACGGGAGCAAGACCCTCAAGGACGAGGTCAAGAAGGTCACGAAGGAACTCGCGGAGCTCAACAAGAGGAGGGAGGAGCTCGTCTCGCAGATCGAGGAGAAGACGGAGGAGCTCGAGAAGTTCCAGTCCGATCTCACCGGCCGACAGGACGTCGTCGCGGAATCCGATGTGAAGCTCGGGAAGCTGCAATCAGAGATTGATTCCCTCGTGAAGGAGATTACCTCGAAGGAGGACTCCGTCAGGGCGCTTTCTATCGAGCAGGACACGCTCACCGGGAAGATCGAGCGCGTGAGGAGCGAGATCTCGCAGCTCGAAGAGACGAAGAAGACGTACGAGTTCGAGATCAAGGACGCGGACTGGAACGCGAAGCAGCTCTCCGGCGACAAGAAGAACTCGACCAGCCAGATCAAGGAGCTTCAGGACGAATTCTACAAGAAGCGCGCGGAAGAGAAGAAGCTCGCGCAGGAGTCACTCGAGCTCGAGGAAGCCATCAAGACGCTCACAAGGGAGTACAATAAACTCAGGGCGGAGGCGGACTCCGTCAAGATGGTGGCAGAGGGCTACACTTCCGCCGTCGGGCGCATACTGGAGGCGAGGGACAAGGCGGAGGTCAAAGGGATACACGGGACAGTCTCCGATCTCTGCAAGGTTGACGGCAAGTTCGAGACCGCGCTGACGGTCGCCGCCGGCAACAGACTCCAAGCGGTCATTGTCGACAGCGACGATGCTGCAGCGAAGTGCATCGACATACTCAAGAAGGAGAGGAAGGGCAGGGTCACATTCCTGCCGCTAAGCAAGATGGTCGAGGGGAGGGCCAGGGGGAAGGCGATCCTGGCATCGAAGCGCTCCCTCGGATATGCGGTCGACCTCGTCGAGTTCGACGAGAAGTACCGCGCCGCGCTGTGGTTCGTGCTCGGCGACACGATCGTCGTGAACGACCTGCATGAAGCGAGGGCGATGATGGGTGGGATCCGGATCGTCACGCTCGACGGGGAGCTGATCGAGGCTTCCGGGGCGATGATTGGCGGCACGATCGAAGGCAAGGGCGGGAGGTTCAAAGCGCCATCGGCATCTTCGATCGAGAAGGTCGCGAACGAACTGAAGGCCGCATCCGAGCAGGCAGAGAAGGTCAACGCCCGCCTATGGGAGCTGAAAGCGGCTCTATTGAAGGTCGAGGACCAGCTCAAGACGACGAACATGAGCGGAGGCGGGCAGGACGGCAAGCTGTCGGCAATCGAAGTCAAGGTCAAGGAATTCAGCCAGAAGATTACAAGCGTCAAGGCGGACCTCGAAGCGAAAGGCAAGGAGCTGTCGGAGAGCCTCGACGCGCTCGAAGGGGTCAAAGGGCAGCTCGAGGAGCTGACTGCCACCGTCGACGACCTGAAGAAGAACAGGGACAAGATGGCGGACAGTATCCAGAAGGCGACCCCGAAGGAGATCGCCCAGCAGCTCAAGAAGATCGAGACCCGCATCATGGAGCTAACCGCGGAGATCGCGACGCTGACCTCCCAGAAGGAGACAGCCGTCAAGCAGATCGAGATGGTCGAGACCAGGAAGACCGAGGTCGAGACCTCTCTGAAGTCATGCACAAGCCAGACTAAGGAGAACAAGGATAGGATCAAGGAGAACACGGAGAAGACGGAGAAGCTCGAGACCGAGCTCAACGCCCTCAGGAAGATCGAGGAGTCGATGGGCGCGGAGATCGAGAAGCTCAGGAACAAGCGCGACGCACTCTACAAGCAGCGCACCGACTTCGAGGCTCTGATGGACAAGAGCCAGTCGAAGATCGAGACCACGCACGACCTGGTCATCGCGCTCAAGACGAAGCAGGGAGCCGCCGAGGTGACGCTCGCGGAGCTCATGACGGAACTGTCCGGATACACTCTCGACCTCACGCAGACGAAGATGCCCCTTATTAGCGAACTGAAGGATATTATCCAGAAGTGCGAATCGGAGCTGGGTTCTTTGGGCGACGTGAATCTGCGGGCGATCGAGGACTACGACGAGAAGAAGAACCGGTTCGACTCCGTGAAGGGCGAGATATCACAGCTCTCGAAGCAGAAGACGAACCTGGTGAAGCTCGTCGAGGAGCTCAACGAGAAGAAGAAGTTCGGGCTCATGAAGGTCTTCGGGTCGATCAAGGAGAACTTCCAGAGGATATACGCCGAGCTGTCGAACGGCGGCGAGGCGGACGTCATACTCGAGAACCCCGAGGATCCGTTCGCGGGCGGCCTCATCATCCATGCCCGGCCGAGGAACCAGAAGGAGCTTCGGCTGGAGGCGCTGAGCGGCGGGGAGAAGAGCCTTACGGCGCTGTCGTTCATCTTCGCGATACAATCGTTCCAGCCGTCGCCGTTCTACCTGCTCGACGAGGTCGACATGTTCTTGGACGGCGTCAATGCGGAGAACGTCGCGAGGACGATCTCGAAGAACTCCGCGAACGCGCAGTTCATCCAGGTCTCACTGAGGAAGACGACTCTGAAGGAGGCCGACCACATGATCGGCGTCACGCGCATGCCTAACGGCATATCGCAGATCATCATCCGGCCGAACATCGGCGACGAGCTGCTAGAGGAAGAGGAGCAGCAACCGGCCGAGGAGGCGGGATCAGCATGATCAACCCTGAATGCGAGTCGATACTCGGGCACCTGATGTTCCACCGGTCCCTCATCGAGGACAAGGACGACGCGGCGAAGCAGGGGCGGCTCGAGCACTACGTCTCGATGGTCGAGGGGATGCAGGAGGGCACTTACATGATCTCGCACGACCCGTTCGAGAGGAGCGTCTCGATGGCCTTCGAGCTGGTCATCAAGAACCAGCTGAACCCCTGGGAGATCGACCTCATCGAGTTCTCGAAGATGTACATGCAGCGCGTCAGGAAGACGGAGGACGTGAACCTCCTCGTCGCCGGCAAGCTGGTCTACATGGCATGGGAGATATTCCGGTTGCAGACCGAGGACCTCCTCATCAGGATCGACGAGCCAGAGGTCAATGAGAACCTGTTCGACACATGGGACACCGACGCGATCGAACTCTACGCGAACATCGACGAGCCCGGTTCCGCGATTACTATCATGCAAGGGGCGCTCGAGCTGAACTCCGCAGACAGACGTAGATCCTCCCAAAGGCATGTCTCGCTGCTGGAGCTGCTCGACGCCTTCGAGGAGGCGAAGCACGAGGCGGATGTCCGGGGGGAGATCTCGAAGTACCTCGAGAAGTACAAGCCGAAGGAGTTCGACGACAAGGCTCACAGGGACACGCTCGAGCAGGACATCGCCGAGACCTGGGCGCGGATACAGAACCTCGGTGCAGGGGCAATCCCTCTATCTGACCTAGGTCAGGGCAGCAAGGAGGACCAGATCGCTGTCTTCATGAGCATACTATTCCTATCGAACATGGAGAAGATCGTCATCTGGCAGGACAAGCCCCCGTTCGGGGAGATATTCGTCGAGATCGCCGCCCCGCTCAGCATCGCATCGGTCAAGGATGACGGGACGATGATCGATCTCAGCGAGATCACGAAGTCGGAATCGACGAACGGATCAACGGTGGTAAAGTGAGCAAAGCGAGCAACGAGAGCGAGAGGCAAGTCGAGGCAGCGCTGTTCATAGCCGGCAGACCGATCACCGTGAAGGATATCCAAGACACCCAGGACATCGACCCTCGGACGATCAGGTCGGCGCTGAACAAGCTCGAGGAAAAATATTCGTCCGAAGATTCCTCTATCGAGATCGTGAAGCTCGGCGCGAAGTACGCGATGCAGGTCAAGGGGAAGTACCATCCGAAGACCGTGAAGCTGGAGACCCCAGAGATCCCGAAGGAGGTCCTCAAGATCGCATCGCTGATCGGCTTCTACCAGCCGATACTGCAGAGCAAGCTGTCGGCTCTCGCCGGCCCCTCGGTCTACGAGGGCGTCAAGGTGCTCGCCGACCGAGGCCTCGTCAAGGCGAAGCCGAAGGGGAGAAGCGTCGAGCTCACCACGACGACGAAGTTCATAGAGTACTTCGGAATCGATGCGCGTTCAAGGGCAGAAGTGAAGCACTGGTTCGAGAAAAAGCTGCACAGTGTGCCAAGCAAAGATTAAATACACTCCTCCCGATGCCCAGATGTGATTTCAGATGGTGATGCCTCTTAGCCTTTTGGAGAAATCAGTGGACAAGAAAGTCTCTCTGTTGCTGAAGGACAACAGGGTCCTCGAGGGCACTTTGATCGGTTACGACGACTACCTGAACATGGTGCTCGAGAACACCGAGGAGACGACCCCCGACGCGGTCAAGAGGCTCGGGACCGTCATTCTCAGGGGCAACAACGTCGTGAGCATCACGCCGCTCTCTTAGAACTAGAAGCATACTACTTGTGCTGGATATTCTGATTATTCGGCCTGACGATAAAGTCGAGTGTCGCTTCGGCAAATCGATATCTTTCTTGATGAATGCGGTGACTTAGGTTTTAATGAGACTCGGTGCTCAAAGTACTTGATAGTGGGTGCAATGGCCACCTCGGAGAGTGAACTATTCAGTAGATTAACCAAGAGAGCTCATAGGCGATTTCATGTGAAAGGAAAGGGGGCTATAGAATTCAAATTCAACAACAGTTCCGACTACATTCGAAGGTATTTTCTGACCGGTGTAGGAAGGACAAATTCGCGAATCGTCTGGGGAGCAATAAACAAACAACAGACTCCTCATCGGCTCAGATTAGATAAGAACGAGCTCTATCTTCGGCTTTGCGGGATGGTCTTGGTGGATATGGCTAGAATCACTCCCACCAAGTGCATGCATATCACTGTCGATAAACGGAGCAACAAGAGGTCAGATAGGGATTTGTTCAATGAATATGTCGAGGCGCTTCTGTTGGAGAATCACGCTGGTTATTTCCCTCCGAATCTTAGAATCACTCACCTCGATTCCTGGAAGAGTGAGGGACTTCAAGTTCATGACTTCGTTGTGGGATCGATTTTCCAGAAGATTGAGAGGAAATGTCATTCATACTATGAGATGATTGAAAAGCAAGTCGAATCTGGAAGAATTTATTGGTAATAAGTGCAGCCCCCGGACGGATTGCTTTCTATGCACCGTCCGGTACATGTATACCGTCCGGGACTTACCTGCATTTCTTCAATCGGACTATTCAGACTTAAACCTTTTGAACAGAAGTAGCATCTTCCCCAATAATCGAACTTATCGGGTTATTTAGCCAAAACCTTATTGTCATGCTTCGACCAATACCCTGGCACAATGCAGGCAGTAATGTTGGTCGGAGGGCTCGGCACCCGCCTCAGGCCATTGACCTACCGGATCCCGAAACCGCTCGTCCCTGTGATGGGCAGGCCGCTGATGATGCATGTGATAGATGCACTTCCTCCGCAAGTGGACCATCTGATCATCCCGGTCGGGTACAAGCGGGAGATGATGGACGCCTTCATCGAGTCACAGGAATTCCCAGTTGAGATCACGATCGTCAACGAACCGGACCCCCTGGGCACGGGCGGCGCGGTCAAGAACGTCGAGAAGCTGATCAAGCGCGACGATACCTTCCTCGTCCTCAACGGCGACGTCGTCGCATCGGTCGATCTGACAAAGTTCGTTGAGTTCCACAAGGCGAAGAAGGCGGTCGCATCGATCACCCTCTGGGAAGTGGAGGATCCGACACCGTTCGGGGTCGCGGAGATCGACAAGAACGGCAGGATCTTGAGGTTCCAGGAGAAGCCGACGAAGGAAGAAGCGTTCTCCCGGCTGATCAACGCCGGCGCCTACGCCCTCGAACCGGAGGTCCTCGACCATATCGGTCCCGGCTTCATCTCGATGGAGCGCACTGTCTTCCCCAAGCTCCTCTCCAAAGGGATGTACGGATTCAAGTTCGAAGGGCACTGGACGGACTGCGGGAGCCGCGAGGGCGTGATCGCCGCGCATGTCGCACTGATGAGGCAGAACGGATCCTACCTCGCGGAGAGCGCCACCACATACGACACGAACCTGATGAACCCGTTCTGCGTGGAACCGGACTGCAGGATCGTCAACGCGAAGATCGGCCCGGGGACATACATCGGCCAGGGATCGGTGGTACTCGATGATTCGCACATCGAGAATTCCGTCGTCCTTCCCGGCGCGAGGATCGGGCGATGGTGCCACCTCGAGAACTGCATAGTCGACCAGAACTTCCGCGTGCCTGACAGCACGAGCATCAAGGACATGGTTTTCGCGAATGAACCTCCTGAGCCTGAAGACGACTGAGGCTCACATTAGGAAGTTCAGATAGCTCCAGAAGATGATCCCAGAGATTGTCGCTGCCGCTGGGATTGTAAGGACCCAGGCCCACACTATTCTCCTGCCGATTCCCCACCTCACCGCGGATGCTCTCTTCGCTGCACCCACTCCCATGATGGATCCTGAGATCGTGTGGGTCGTGCTGACAGGTATGCCGAAATGAGCCGTTGCCGCAAGCAGCATTGCCGCTCCCGTCTCGGCGCTGAATCCTTGGTAAGGTTCGAGTTTCGTGATTCTCGAGGCCATCGTCTTGACGATCCTCCACCCGCCGAAGAAAGTCCCGAGAGCCAGAGCCGCGTAGCATGAAATGGCCACCCAGATGTAGGCCGTGTCTGTTGCCAGAGCCGCGCCCGATGCGACCAGGATCAGCATGATGATTCCCATGCCCTTCTGCGCGTCGTTCGCGCCGTGCGTTATCGAATACGATGCCGAGGAGAGGATCTGCAGATGTCTGAACCAGCGGTTGGATTTCGTCCTGTTGACATGCCTCATCAGCTTGAACACTAGGGCGACGATTAGGAATCCAGCGACGAGACCGGCCAAAGGCGAAGCGACTATGAAGATGACGACCTTCTCCACGCCTTCCCAGTTCATCGCGGCAACTCCCGCGGCCGCCCCTCCCGCCCCAAGCAAGCCGCCGACCAGAGCATGACTGCTAGATGTCGGGATGCCGAGCCACCACGTGATCAGATCCCATATTATCGCGCCTAAAAGTGCAGAGACAACAAGCGGGAGTCCGTACGACGCCATGACGACGTCAGAATGAATGATGCCGTTCTGAATGGTCGCTGCCACGGCGCTTCCCAGGAGTATGAAACCGAGGAAATTGCAGAAGGCCGCCATCGTCACCGCCTGGACCGGATTCAGCACTTTTGTGGCGACGATTGTCGCGATCGAGTTCGCGGAATCATGGAAACCGTTGACAAAATCGAATCCCCAGGTCAGGACGATTGCCGCTATCGCAAGCAGGCTCAATCCGAACAGGTCAGCCATCCTGAGCACCCCCGCCTATGAATTCTTGATAACTACGTCTTTCACGATATCCGCTACGTCCTCGCACATGTCCGTCGCCGTCTCAAGGTGTTCATAGACTTCCTTCAGCTTCATTATCATCTTCACGTCATCCAGCTTGAACAGCCCCGCTAGCGCGGCATGCGTTATCTCGTCGGCGATATTCTCAAGTCTGTTCACCTCGACGCATCTTTCCAGCAGATGCGTCCTGTCGCTACGTTTCTCTAGCATGTGGACACCGGCGTGCACCACCTGGGCCTGCTTCATAAGGACGTCCGTCAGCTGGATCATCTGCGGCGGGATCTGCGTGATCTCGTACAGCCTTATCCTTGTCGCAGCCGCGTCGATGTAGTCAATGATGTCATCCATCTTCGAGCTGAGCTTCGAGATGTCGTCATGGTCTATCGGGGTGACGAAAGTCTTATTGAGAAGATCCATGATCTGATGGACCATCGCGTCGCCGTCGTTCTCTATCTTGTGAAGGCTGAGCGATCTCTCGACGATGTGCTCTGGGTCCTTGAGAAGCTCCGTCATCGCTTGAGCGCTCTTGAGAACTATGTCCGCCTCTTTGTTCAGCAAATCGAAGAAATGATGTTCCTGGGGAATTATCCATTCTTTGAATCCCATGCCTTCCTGCCCCCCTGCCAGTCAATCCGAGATAGGCGATGTAAATATTAATCCTTCCCAAGAACGGGTTTTGCATGTCACAATCATTTACGCAATCCTGAACCGGTAGGATTTATGTCCCCGTTGCGCTCTCCCTCTCACAATGGACGAGCAGGAGTTGGCCGCGCAGCGCAGACTGTTCGGCACAAACGGGATCAGGGGCGTCGTCGGCAAAGAGATGACGGCATCTTTCGCCATGGATATGGGGTGCGCGATCGGATCGTACTTCGACGGCGACATTGTCATCGGGACTGACTCCCGGACGTTCAATGAGATGCTGAAGAGCGCGATGATAGCCGGCCTGGCCTCGACCGGATGCGGCGTCATAGACATCGGCCTCGCGCCGACCCCTTCGGTCCAGCATGCAGTCATTCGCTCCCATTCCGCCGCAGGCGTAATGATAACCGCCTCGCACAACCCTCCTGAGTTCAACGGCATCAAGGCAATCGATTCGGACGGCACCGAACTTGACTTCTCCAAGGAGCTGGAAATAGAGAATATCTATTTCGGGAAGCGCTTCCGTAAGGTCGATTGGAAGTCTGTCGGAACGATCCAAAGCGACTCCGAGGCGAATCTGCGGTACACGCAGGCGATCGAAGACCGGGTGGACGGAGGGTCGATCAGGAAAGCGAAACTCAAGATCATCCTCGATTGCGCTAACGGGGTCGCCGGTCTTGTCACGCCCCGGCTGCTCGCCGATCTCGGCGCCAAAGTCACTGTCCTCAACGCCCAGCCAGACGGCAGCTTCCCTGGCCATCCCTCCGAGCCAACTCCAGAGAACCTCGTCGCACTCATGCAGATGGTGAAGGACGAAGGCGCTTCCTTCGGGGTCGCGCACGACGGCGACGCCGACAGGTCGGTCTTCGTCGACGAGAAGGGCAACTATGTGACCGGGGACAAGTCGTTCGCGGTCCTCGCGGGCTATCTAGTATCCAAGAACCCGGGGGCATCCGTCGTCTCCACGGTCGCGACCAGCGACTGTGTCGGCGACATGGTCGTGAAGAACGGCGGCAAGATCGTCCTGACGAGGGTCGGGTCGCCGGTTGTCGCAAGGAAGATGAAGGAGATAAGCGCGATTTTCGGCGGCGAGGAGAACGGCGGCTTGATCTACGCCAAGCACCAATACTGCAGGGACGCCGCAATGACGACCGCCTTGATGGCCGAGCTCGTCGCGGAGCGCGGGTCTCTCGCTAAACTGCTCCAGGAAGTCCCGGTCTACCATCAGGCCAAATTGAAGATAGGCTGCCCGAACGACAGGAAGAAGGAGGTCATGGAGACCCTTGTCGAGACCGCCAGGCATAAGAAAATCGACCTGACGGACGGCGTGAAGATCTTCGAGGACAAGGACTGGGTGATCATCAGGGCGTCAGGCACCGAACCTATCTTCAGGATATTCTCCCAATCGAAATCAGAGGACCGGGCCGAGGCGCTCGCGAAGGACTATCTCTGGAAGCTGCAGCAGATCATCGGCGATTCTTCTTAGCCGTGTATGTCGCCGCGATGACGTTCGTTATCAGTTTCGCTCCGAGAACGGCTGTCACCCCGTTGTCCAGCGGCGGGGAGACCTCGACCAGGTCGAACCCGACCATGTTCGGGGCGAAAGCGTCGATTATCTTCTTCACGTCGAGCGGTGCGAGCCCGTAGGGCTCAGGCGTGCCGGTGCCAGGCGCGTATGCTGGGTCGATGCCGTCGATGTCCAGCGTGATGTACAGTCTCTCGTGCGGAAGCTCCTTCTTGATCTGCGCGATGGTCCAGTCGATCCCGTTCTTCAGGATCGTGAGCGAATCCAGTATCTTCGCCGAGCTCTCGTGTTCCGGTCCCTCGAACGACCTGACGCCGATCCACATCACATTCTCCTCGCCGAACTTGTCCGCGATCCTCTTCATCGCGCAAGCATGGTTGTTCTTGTCGCCCTTCCAGTCCTGCCTGTAATCGGAATGCGCGTCTATGCCGAGGACTGTGATGTCATCGAAAGCCGTCACGCATCCTGGCGAGGTGCTGTGCTCCCCTCCCATGAGGATCGGGAACTTGCCGTCCTTGACGACCTTCTTCGAGAACTTGTGCACCACCTCGACCATCTCGGAGCTGCTGAGCCCGTCGACTGGCAGGTCCCCGGCGTCATGCATCGAGACCTCGCTCAGATCGAGCTTGTAGTCGAAAGCATAGACCTCGAAATCGAAGAAAGCCTCGCGTATGCCCTTCGGGCCATAGCGGGTCCCCTTCCTGAAAGTGCATGTGTCGTCGAAGGGCACTCCGAACAGCACGTATTCGGCATCCTCATACCGGGCTCCAAGCAGCGACAGCGGGCTATCGACATCGGGCATTTTTCCCACCTTTGTTCGTACGCTGAATGTCCTACTCCGATTTCAACATTCCCGCAAGACCCAGCAGGATGATTATGCCGACGGCT
>Ga0315297_10002656_pt1 | contig 11314 bp, 9 predicted proteins | sample YL17G15_0_MG_FD_203628 | JGI IMG/M metagenome (GOLD analysis project Ga0315297, IMG submission 203628) | Sediment microbial communities from Yellowstone Lake, YNP, Wyoming, USA - YL17G15_0 | ecosystem: Environmental > Aquatic > Freshwater > Lake > Sediment | place: USA: Wyoming | collected...
GTATCTTCTGCAATCCAACAATCCGTCATTTCGTGCAATTCAAGAAGTACAATATAACCGTCATTGCTCAGAGGGTAAGCCGTGAGGGAAGATGCGCAAAGTGTTTCTTAGCTAGTTGAGGAATACTGAGGCGTAAGCTCAAAAATCGTCGATCCAGCCGACAACCCCCGAACCCGCGTTCACGCAGGTGAGGGCAAAGTCCCCATTGGAAACCAAGTCTGACTCTGGAATGTCACTAAGGACGGCTACGGATTTTTGCCCCTTTATTATGGCCTCCTCGATTGCCGTTTTAAGAGTCACGAACTCGTCCTGGAGGCATTTTACTTCCATTTCCAATTTCTTACTCCCTCGATTGACTATCACCTTGAATAATGTTAACAATAGCTGCATAGCCTGTCTATCACCTAAAAGTCATAGACACCTGGACACCAAAATCTTCTGGCTATAGCCTAGAAGTACCAGGAGAGGAATTTTTCACTCTATAGATAGAATGCTTCTAATTGAAAAAGGTTGCAGGCTAAATGGTACTGGCAGCAAATCCCAAACAAATTCAAAAATCAAAACGCAAAAATTGAACAAACCCAAATATCAAAATCCAAATGACAATTGAAATCCAAATGTCTAAATGCCAACCCGACTTGTCTTTGTCATTTTAGCTTTGTTATTTGTCATTATTTAGGGCTTTGGGCTTTATTTGATATTTGAGCTTTGTAATTTGACATTACTTAGGATTTAATCAATGAGATTGCCACGCCCCGACACGTCGGGGCTCGCAATGACACACCCTTTTGTCATTGCGAGGAGCGAAGCGACGAAGCAATCTCCAGCACGAATGGAACTACTGAAGGGGTCAACCAAGACTGAGGCTGGGCACTACGTCCAGGTCATAACCGCTTATCTTGCCGGCTTGTAAATGATAATAGCCACAGGCAGCCACCATAGCAGCATTATCAGTACATAAGCGGGGAGGGGGAATAAGAACCGACACTGGTGAGCTGGCAAGGAAATGCTGGGTTAACATCTTATTGGCGGCCACTCCACCGCTCAGTAGAATCTGCTCCACCTTCAATTGCCTGGCGGCCTCAATTGTTTTGACAACTAACACATCGACTACAGCCAACTGGAAGCTGGCTGCGGCATCGGCGACTGAGACCCCACCCTTGTTAACAAGATGCCACAAGGCGGTTTTCAAGCCACTGAAGCTGAAATCATGGCTTTCCTTGAGCCAGGCTCGGGGGAGTGGTATACAAGGGGTTCCCGAGCTGCCTGCCTGCTCAATAGCCGGACCCCCGGGGTAGCCCAGGCCTAAGATTCTAGCGGCTTTATCAAAGGCTTCGCCAGCAGCATCATCACGGGTCCGCCCCAATTTCTCAAATTGCCCATGCCCCCTCATCAATACCAAATCGCTGTGTCCACCGGAGACAACGAGGCAAAGGCAGGGAAATTTCACCCCAAAATTCATCATCATTGTCCCCTCTCCCTTCAAGGGAGAGGATTCAGGTGAGGGTGCTAGCCAATTAGCATAGATATGTGACTCAAGATGATTAACCCCGATAAGAGGTAATTCTTTGGCTAAGGCAATTGCCTTGGCCACGTTGACGCCTACCAATAGCGACCCGGCCAGCCCCGGACCAAAGGTCACAGCAATGCCGCTGATATCCTGCCAGGAGACTTCGGCCATTGCCTGGCTGATAACCGGGATAATAGTGAGGACATGCTGCCTTGAGGCAACTTCGGGGACTATGCCGCCATAGCGAGCGTGAATGTCAATTTGTGAAGATACAACATTAGAGATAATTCTGCTGCCATCCTCCACTATGGCAGCGGCAGTTTCATCACAAGAGGTTTCAATACCCAGGATCTTCATATCCTGTTAACTTTATAGCAATTCTTGGCACAATGCCAACACTTAACTGAATAAGAACAAAGAGGCTAGAAATTTGGGGTAAAGCTTTGTCTCGTGCAATAACAGCTTGCCTGGTTTTGTCCAGTATGCTAACGTAGCTTTGTATTTCAGGCGTTTTGAGCATGACTTCCATTATTCTCGCCGGTGGCAAAAGTTTAAGGCTTGGCCAGAGCAAGGCCCTTCAGGTTATCGGAGGTAAGAGTCTTATCCAGTGGGTGGTTGACCGCCTGGCTATCCTCAGCACAGAAATCATCATAGCGACTGCCCATGGCGAAGCGATTCCCTGCTCCTCGGCTGTAAGGATAAGAACGGTAGCCGATATTTATCCGGGAAAGGGTCCGCTGGCGGGCATTTACTCAGGTTTAATAGCTTCATCAAGTTCGCGGGCTATCGTTGTTGGCTGTGATACACCGTTTTTGAGTGTGGGCTTGCTTGAATATATGACTCAGAACTTAGGGGAATCCGATGTTGCCCTGCCCAGAATTGGGGAGATGGTAGAACCCCTGTGCGCAGTGTATTCCAAGAATTGTTTAGCCCCCATCCAGGAGTTACTGGAGCAAAATGAACTGATGATTATCAAACTCTTTAGTATGGTCAAGGTAAAGTACGTTGAAGAGGACGAGATGAACAGCTTTGACCCGGAGCACTTAAGCTTTTTCAATATAAATAGCCAGGCTGATCTGGAGAGGGCAAGAAAACTGGCAACCGAGAGGGAATGGCTGCCCAAAGATAACTAAAAGTTATTTATGAGCCTGGACACCGGGTGCCTCAGCCTGATGGGTAACTTTGGCTAGCTCATGAGCGTCCCCCCTCAAGGGACTGGGGCCGAGTTTCTTAATTTCTGAAATGAAATCAGTGACCACCTGGGCAAATCTCTGCCCCTCGGCGGCGGAAACCCACTCCAGCTTTAGCCGCTCTGGCTCGATTCCAAGCTGGGGCAAGAGCTTTTTGAGAAGCAGAATCCTCCTCAATGTTTTGTAGTTCCCCTCCAGGTAGTGACAATCTCTAGGGTGACATCCTCCGATAAAAACACCATCAGCTCCTAGTTTAAAGGCTTCCAGGATATACACAGGAGCTACCGCTCCGGAACACATTAGCCTTATCATTCTCAAATTGGGCGGATATTGGAACCGACTTATCCCGGCAAGGTCAGCACCGGCATAGGCACACCAATTGCAACAGAAGCCAACAATCCTAGGCTCGAAGTTATCCATCTTCATACTCCTGCCAAAGCAGCTTCAAGCATTGCCGAGATTTCTTGCCTCGTAAATCCTCGCTGCTGAACAGCGCCGGAGGGACACGCAGCACAACAAGTGCCACAGCCCTTGCACAGAGCTTCGTTTACAGCAGAAACTCCCTTTTCTCGGTCCACAGCTATCGCCCCATAAGGGCAGAGGACTTCGCATACGCCACAACCACTACATAGTGCCTCGTTCACGGAAGCGACAATTCCTTCGCCAATTATGGCATCCTTAACCAATATGGTAGTAGCACGAGAGGCAGCAGCTTTGGCCTGGACAATGCTTTCCTCAAGGGATTTCGGCGCGTGAGCCAGCCCGCAGACAAAGACCCCGTCTGTGGCAAAGTCTACAGGACGAAGTTTGACATGCGCTTCCAAGAAGAAGCCGTCTTCATTCACGGGCACCTTGTATAGCATCGCAAGCTCCCTCACATCCGGTGAAGAGGCCATCGCTACACTTAGGGCAAGGAAGTCAGCATCAATAACTACCTCATCGCCAAGCACTTTATCCTTAACCTGAACCCTGAGCAGAAGCTGACTACCTTTCCTCTCCTGTCTTACCCGAGGTTTATCTTCTAAATCGTAATGCAGAAAGATAATCCCCTTCCGCCTTGCCTCCTCATAATACTCCTCATAAAATCCGTATGTCCTTATATCCCGGTAAAGGATATAAATGTTCATCTCAGGGTTCATCTCTTGGAGCTTCAAGGCATTCTTAATTGCCTCGTTGCAGCATACCCTGGAGCAATAGGGGCGTTCCTCATTCCGACAACCCACGCACTGAATCATTACTAGATTGTCACAGTCCACGATATCCGGGTTCTTCCTCACTATTTCTTCCTCAAGTTCAAGTTGAGTAAGTACCCTCGGGTCTCTTCCATAGAGATATTCGTCCGGTTTATATTCTTCGGCTCCGGTAGCAATTATGGCGACGCCGTGGTCTATCTTTTCTATAACCCTACCTCTATACCTCATTATTTCTGTGGTGAAATTGCCGACATACCCACGGACGTCCACAATCCAGGTATCAGTATATACTCGGATCTTGGAGTGTTCCCGCACTTTCTTAATGAGTCCGTCAAGAAATTGCTGGACGTCCTGACCATCAAGACTGTAATGTATCCTTCTTGCTACTCCGCCAAGCATGTTGCTCTTTTCAATCAGATGAACCTCGAATCCCTGTTCCGCTAACGTTAGGGCGCTGGTCATTCCCGCTACCCCTCCTCCAATAACCAGCGCAGAACGGTTGACCGGAAGAGACAAAGGCTTCAAAGGCTCAATCAACCTCGCTTTGGCTACCGCCATTCTTACCAGGTCCTTTGCCTTCTCGGTTGCTTTATCCGGCTCACGCATATGTACCCAGGAGCATTGGTCTCGAATATTCGCCATCTCGAAAAGATATGGATTCAGCCCGGCCTTTCTGATTGTTTCCCGGAACAGAGGTTCGTGAGTCCTCGGGGTACAAGAGGCGACAACAACGCGATTAAGCTTGTATTCCTCGATTACTTTCTTTATCCTCTCCTGAGTATCTTGAGAACAAGTGAAGAGATTTCTCTCAGCATAGACTACGTTGGGCAAGGTCTTGGCAAATTCAGTGGCATCAGGGACATTTACATACCCGCCGATATTGATTCCGCAGTGGCAGATGAAGACGCCGATTCTGGGCTCTTCTCCCAGCACATCTTTTTCGGGCGGGTATTCTTTTGCCCTGGTCAGAGTATTCCTTGCCGAAGACAGAAAAGCAGAAATCTCACCGGCAGCACCGCTCGCCTGCATCACCGTCTCGGGGATATCCTTAGGTGCCGAAAAGGCCCCGCAGACGAATATCCCGGGCTTGGAGGTCTCCACCGGCGAGAAAGGCTTTGTTTGACAGAATCCATACGGATTAAGCTGGATTCCAACCTCCTTGGCGAGCTCAACCAATTCTGGAGAAGACTGGAAACCCACAGAAAGCACCACCATACTGAATTTCTCGGTCTTTATTGCACCGTCCTCGGTAGTGAATTTAACTACCAGGTCACCCGTACTATCTACTGCTTCAACGCTGTAAACCTTCGACCTGACGAACCGCACACCGATTTCTTCCTTGGCACGTTCGTAGTATCTATCAAAATCTTTGCCGTAAGTCCTGAGGTCCATGAAGAAGATTGTTATGTCAAGCGGAACGGTGCTATGTTCCTTGGCAATCATGGCTTCCTTAATGGCATAAGTACAGCACACGGAGGAGCAATAAGGTCTGTTGTGCTTTGCGTCCCTTGAGCCCACACACTGAATGAAAGCTATTTTCTGTGGAGGAACTCCGTCAGAGAGCCGTTGTAGGACGCCCTGGAAGGGACCAGTAGCACTTAGTATGCGCTCGAATTCGATGCTTGTAACCACGTTGGGAAGTCTGCCATAGCCAAGCTCGTAAAGCTCGCGCGGGTTATAGCATTCATATCCTCCAGCGAAGACAACCGCTCCCACTTTCACTTCCTCAAAGGTATCCTGCATCGAATGGTCGATAGCCTTGGCTTCACATCTGTCGACACATTCCAGGCACTGGATGCATCCAGTGACCTGCCCGGCGAGACATCGGTTTGCCTCCTCACATGCTTCCTGCGTCGAGTAACCCAGACTGACTTCTTCAAAACCTTCCCTCTGTTCCAGGGGGATTTCTGCTATTTTATGCTGTGGATGCTCACCAACCCGATTCTTTAGTGTCTGGACTTCCTCTCCTGTCAGTTTCTGAGGCTCCACCTTTTCTTCTACCGGCAAAGGCATACCATGCAGAAATGAATCTATCGAGCGGGCAGCCCGCCTGCCTGCCGCCATTGCGTCCACCACGAACGCTGGACCGGTCACCACATCACCACCGGCAAAAACACCCTCAACATTGGTCGCACCGCTACCAGGGTTCACTTCAATAGTCCCACGCTTGGAGACTGAAACACTCAATTCCCTAAGAAAATCTAGTTTCGCTACCTGCCCCAGTGCAGCTATGACAGTATTTACAGGAAGCTGAAATTCGGAGCCTTCAATAGGCACTGGTCGAGGGCGTCCCGAAGCATCCGGAGCGCCAAGTTTCATCCTGATAAGTTCAATTTTCGAGAGTCTCTTATTCCCGACAAAACGGCCAGGAGCGACAAGATATTCAATCTTGATGCCCTCTGCCTCTGCAGCATCAATCTCTTCTACAGACGCTGGCATCTCTGATCTGGTACGGCGATAGAGGATGGTAACCTCTTCGGCTCCCAGGCGTTTAGCCGTCCTGGCACAGTCAAGCGCCGTGTTCCCGCCACCAATGACGGCAACCTTTCGTCCCACTCTTACCTTCTTACCCAGGTTCACATCGCGCAGGAACTCAACCCCCTGCAAGACGCCGGGAAGGTCTTCTCCAGGAACTTTTAGTTCCATCCCTTGATGAGCACCTATACCAATAAAGATGGCGCTAAATTCCTTTCTGAGTTCGCCTAGAGAAATATCTTTACCAACCTCAACGCCGGCCTTTATCTCAACGCCGAGTTTTGTTATGTATTCAATCTCCTTACGGACAACTTCCTTGGGAAGGCGGTATTCGGGTATTCCAACCTGGAGCATTCCGCCCGGCTTGGGAAGAGCTTCGAAGATAACTGCTTTATGTCCCTTAAGAGCCAGGTCATGAGCTGCCACCAGGCCCGCCGGTCCTGCTCCTATTATGGCAACGCTCTTTCCACTGGGTTCAACAGTAGGTATCTCAAGTTTCTCCAGATCGGAACAGTCACTCGCAAACCTCTTGAGTTCTCTTATGGCTAGCGGCTCATCAATCTGACCACGATTGCACGCTTCCTGACAAGGAGCATAGCATATCCTTCCACAAATACCGGGGAGCGGATTCGTTGCCCTGATGAGCTTGTAGGCTTCTTGATTCTGTCCTTCAGCTATCAGTTTAACGTACGCGGGAACGTTCATGTTGAGGGGACAAGCATCACGACAGGCAGCATGACAGAGCCGTTCCTCTTCCTTATCGATCACGCACTTCTTGGGAACCGCTTGAGGAAAAGGCGTATATATTGCGCGGCGAGGCCCGAGTCCCGCATTGAATTCGCTCTTCATCACTACGGGACACCACTCGCTACACACGTCACACCCGGTGCATTTCTCCCAATCAACATAACTCGCCTTTTTGCGCAGCTTCACATTGAAGTTTCCTGCCTCACCGTTAATGTTCTCGATCTCCGTGTAAGTACGGAGGGAGACGTTCTGATGCGAGGCGACCTCCACCAATTTCGGCGAAAGAATGCACATGGAACAATCATTGGTGGGGAAGGTCTTATCAAGCTGGGCCATTACGCCCCCGATGGAAGGTGACTTTTCTACAAGGTAAACGTAATATCCGGATTCAGCAAGGTCCAAAGCCGCCTGGACCCCTCCTATGCCCCCACCTATGACAAGAACCGCCCCTATTTTGCCGTTTCCGCTTTGCTTTTCCATAATGACACCTTTACATTACAGTTTCTGCAATGCCTCCTTAGCAAGCCCGGAAGGCTCTACCTCCACTCCCCGAGACCGCGAGTCAACAATTGTACTCACCATCCCATGGCGTAATTTCTGGCAAAAGACGTCTATTTCCTTTATCTTTTCCACAAAAGACGGCGCAACGTATCCTTCCTTGACTCCCATGTTTCTCAGAGCCTTCATGATATCGGCAAAATCAACATTCTGAGGACAGTGTCCCTGACAGTTGTAGCACTGAATACAGAACCAGATAGTGTCTGAAGAAAGGACTCCTTTCCTCATCCCCAGGAGCACCATGCGAATTATCCGGCGGGGATTGAATTTCTGGTCGATATCAGCGACAGGGCAGCTTGCAGTGCAGAGCCCGCAGGCGAAACAAAGCTTGATATTCTCTCCGCCTGGCTCATTAGCAACATCGTACTTAAACCTGGTATCCAGTTCACTCAAAGTTACAGTCATTTTCGCCTCCTTAACTCCCACTCGGGGAGGAATCTTACAGCAGTCCAGCAGCTCCCAGTATGTCGGGAACTTTTCCCTCCCGTCCGATAAACATGATGTGCACTCCATCACAGATTTTCTCTTCTTTCATTTGCCTTATCATCCGGGCAGCTATTTCTATTCCCTTGGCAACCCCTGTTCCCTTCGGAGCTTGAGCCAGCTCGTCAATGAGATGCTGAGGGATAAAAATACCCGGGACGTTCTCATTCATGTAGGCAGCCATCTTTGCGCCGATAACAGGTACTATGCCGCCAAGGATTTTGACCTTTTCATCCCTACCGCGGACAAATTCCGTAAATCTTTTCAGTTCATCAAGTTCATAAACCGCCTGCGTCTGAATGAAGTTCACTCCTGCCTTGACCTTCTTCTCAACCTTGATAAGCTGTGGCTCGAGGGGATCGGCTGAAGGGGTAGCTGTTGTTCCGATACAGAAGTCAATGCCTCCATCAAGTTCATTGCCTGCCATGTCTTTGCCGGAGTTCATCGTGTGAACAAGGTGGATGAGCTGCACCGAATCGAGGTCGAACACCTGCTTGGCTTCCTTATGGTCGCCAACATCAATGGAATCACCAGTCAGGCAAAGAACATTATTTACTCCTCGCGAGTAAGCGAAAAGGAGATCTGCTTGAATTGCCAGACGGTTCCTGTCTCGGCAGGTTACTTGAAATATCGGTTCACCACCATGTTCTTTGATCAGTAGGCAAACTCCCAGGGAAGGGTAGCGCATCACGGAGCTTTGATTGTCAGTCACATTCAGGCCATCTACCTTATCCTTGAGAAGCTCGATATGCTCTATTGCCTTGGATATGTTGGAGCCTTTCACCGGTCCCACCTCGGCTGTCACGACGAATTTCTTTGTTTTAAGAGTTTCCCTAAAAGGTTTTGCCATCCTTCACCCCCTTAGGCTTTTGCTGCCTGGACTTTGCCGGGTCTTTTCACCGCCCGATAATTCTTCGGCGGATAGTATTTCCGCATCACTTCAAGTCTACCTTGCTTTTCCAGCCTGCCATGAATCAGAACCCAGGCACAATCCTTGTCCGGGTCTATTTCGCACTTTCCTCCCTTTCGTGTACCGCCACAGGGGCCATTAAGCAGTCCTTTGGCACAGCGAACTATGGGACAAACACCTCCGGTTCGGTCTAGAAAACAATCACCGCAAGCACCGCACATTTCCACCCAGATTCCTTCTCTCTCCGGCATCCCGATAAAGGCAGTGTTAACCCCTGGAAACACCGGTTTGTCCTCAAACATCTCAGCCATAGTCTGCACTCCCGACCCGCAGGCTAAGGAGATGACTGCGTCAGCTTCGGCAACCTTATCCTTAATTTCTGCTACCATCTCTCTTTCGCATTGTCTTTCCACTGTAGCCTCAAGAACCGAAATCTCACCCCCTTCTGCACCTCGAGCTAGTCTGAGCTGCGAGGCAAGTATCCCCACTTCTTTCTCTCCCCCTGCCCAACAAACAGCCACGCAGGTCTCACAACCCGCCACAAGCACCCTCTTGTAAGGGGCAATCAACTGCTTGATCTCTTCCATGGGTTTTCGTTCGGCGATTATCATATTACCTCCCGGACTCTCTCATTATCTTGGCTACCTCATTTACTGCTCTGACGAACTTGTGGGGCGCATTAGGACTCAGGTTAAACATTCTCACACGTCCACCATCCACCCTCACCTCTTTCAAAAGCGTTTCGGAATACTTCACTCGTTCCTTTGCTCTTGTGTTACCCGTGATGTGATGGCAAGCTCCCTCCTCGCATCCCATCACCAGCACGGCTGCAGCGCCCTTCTCAAAAGCCTTCAGGATATGCAGCACATCCACTTGACCAGCACAGGGAACTCGGATTATCCTCACATCCTTCGAGTAGTGAAGCCTCAATCTTCCTGCCAAATCAGCAGCAGGATAGGCAGAATGTTCACAACAGAAAGCTAGATTGCGCCCATTCAACGCTTCTCCTACGGCCTCAATCTGGGCCAGAATCTCCTCATCTCTATAGCCTTGAAATCTTATGGCCTTAGCCGGACATATAGCGGCACAAATGCCGCAAGCATAGCAGGCGAGGTCTGAAATTCCAGCCACCTCCTTACTATTATCTGTTCGAACCAGTTGGATGGCACGATGCGGACAGACACGAATGCAAGTAAGGCACGCCACACATTTCTGAGGGTCAGCCTTTACTCTCTCCACATCCACCAGAGTCTTTCCTGAAGACAGAAGTTCGTGGACACTCATGACCACGCTGGAAATGTCTGTCAATACACGCCCAAGGTCTAAGTCGCCCCGACATCCCCCGACAAAGAATATCCCCTTTCTCTCCGAGCCAACCGGATAGAGATGCACATTCTCATCTTGCAAGAAGCCTCTGGAGTCTGTCCTGATGTCCAGCAGGTAACTCAGCTTTTCAACTCCTTCGGCAGGGAGATACAGCTCCTCAGCAACCAGAAGATCACAGGCCAGGGTTATGTCTTCCCCGAGAAAAACATCTTTAGCCTCGATTCTGACCCGCCCACTCTCTGAAGAAATCCTTGGCGGAACTTCGAACTTCAAGAACACCACTCCGCAGTCTCTAGCCTGTTGGTAGAGTCTCTCCACCCCTTCGCTATCTACCTTGACGCTTTTGTAAAAGACATAAACCTCGCTGCCCCACTTTCTCTTTGCCTGCAAAGCGTTATGTAGAGTAGCCAGTGTGGGAAAGCGAGAGTTTTCATCAGAAGAATCGAACATAAAACCTATGGTTTTGGGTTGTGCTTCCAGACCCGGGTTCCTAAGCATACTGAAGAACTGCTCCTGTGACACAATGTTCGGACTAGACTTCACCCCGGAATCCAGAGCAAGCTCGGTTTGATACTCTGTGGCAAGAACTATCGCCCCATAGTTGCGGAGAGTTTCCTCTCCATCTTTTCTTATCGTTACTCTGAAATCTCCTATGCTTCCCTCTACCGCAGTCATCTGAGCAGAGGTAAGTACGTTGACGTTCTTATCTTCCTTCACTGCTCTTATCATTGAGCCTGGGTCAAAACCGTAAAGACTTTCCAATTTTCTCGGCCCGCCTCCCAGAACCACACCTTCTTCCAACAGGGTCGTCCGCAAACCAACTCGAGAAAGCTGCAGAGCCGCGTTAATTGCCGAGAATCCGCCACCCACTAAGAGAACCTCCTCGTTCACAGGTAACTCTTTCTTCTCAACCGGCTGGAGC
>Ga0315297_10002657_pt1 | contig 11313 bp, 11 predicted proteins | sample YL17G15_0_MG_FD_203628 | JGI IMG/M metagenome (GOLD analysis project Ga0315297, IMG submission 203628) | Sediment microbial communities from Yellowstone Lake, YNP, Wyoming, USA - YL17G15_0 | ecosystem: Environmental > Aquatic > Freshwater > Lake > Sediment | place: USA: Wyoming | collected...
CTTCGAGGCGCCGGTGGCCGAGAGAGAGGCGTTGATGAGCCTCGTCCGGGAGGAGATGGAGGGGGTCCTGAAACTCCGCGTGCCCCTCCGGGTGGAGATCGCCGCGGGGAAAAACTGGGACGAGGCGCACGCCTGAGGGGTGTCTTCAGATTGCGCCTCCGGTGTGTAAATCGTCTCCAAAATGTATTTTACCTGTATTTTACCTTGACGTAAAACGGCCATGTCGCTATTCTCCTACATTATAAGCTGAGGATGGCAGCGTAAGGTCTTGTTCGGCGGTCATAGGGAATCATCCGAACGGATGGATCTTTCCGGTATGGGGAGGATCAGTGAAAAATGCTTGACTGTGTTCATTATTATGATATGTTCACTATCAATGAACATACAAATATGGTGAACATGTGACGAACCGTATCAACGGAAAGATGGAAGCGGAAATCTTCCGGCAGGCCGTCGAGGCGTTGCGAAATAACGCACCCGTAGACGCTGAGATCAAGACGTTGGAAGCGGAACCGACGCCCCCGGTTGTCCGGATGCGCCCGGACTGTCTTTTGAAAATCATCGTTCAGGGCAGGGAATTTCTTTATTTCGCCGAAATCAAGACCACGGTCGCGAAAACGAACCGGCTCCTGTTGCTCATGGGCAGGGAGCGCCTGCCGCATCCCCTTCTGATCGTCGCGAAGTACGTCAATCCGCAGATGGCGGAGCAATTGCGTGCGGACGGTCTGGAATTCATCGATGCCGCCGGCAATGCGTTTCTCAATCAGCCGCCTCTGTATGTGTTCATCAAGGGGAACAGACCGCCAGAGCTGCCCCGGGATGGACAGGCCAAAAGGGCCTTCAAAGCCGCCGGCCTCAGGCTGATTTTTATCCTTCTCTGCAATCCCGGGTTGGAAAACCGGACGTTCCGGGAGATTGCCGCAGCTGCTGGCGTCGCACTTGGGACTGTCGATTGGATCATCAGAGAACTGAAGGAACTGGGTTTCCTCCTGGCCATGGGAAAAGAGGGATATCGACTCATCCGGAAAGACCTGTTGTTACAGCGATGGGTTACGGCCTATCCGGAACAGCTGCGGCCCCGACAGATGATTGGGCGTTACCGGGGGGAGCGCGATTGGTGGCGGGGGAAAAACCTGGATCCCCTGAAGGCGCAATGGGGAGGAGAAGTCGCCGCGGCCAGGATGACCGGTTATCTGAATCCCCAGCTCCTCACGATTTATACGACGGCCCAGGAGCTCAATCCGTTGCTGCTCGAAAACCGACTCCGGAAGAATGCCACGGGCGACGTGGAAATCCTCGAACGCTTTTGGAAACCTTTTGAGAAGAGGCCGGAGGAAGCGCTGGTGCACCCGATCCTCGTTTACGCTGACCTGCTGGCGACGGGGAATCAGAGAAACATCGAGACCGCCAGGATGATCTATGAGCAGCATCTTCTTCGACTGGTCGGGGAAAATTGATCAGCCGACAATCAACGCCCTTTCCGCTTTGAAGAAAGAGGCAGACGCCTTGAAAATTCCCTTCTTTGTCGTGGGCGCCACGGCAAGAGACCTGATCCTGAAACATGGTTACGGGATAGAACCTTCTTGGCTGACGCGGGATATCGATTTGGGAATCAAGGTTGCCGGCTGGGAACAGTTTGACCGATTGACGAATGCCCTGATTGCTGCCGGATGTTTCGCTTCCACGCGGGAACCGCAAAGGTTCCGTTTCGACAATTTGTTGATCGATATCGTTCCGTTTGGCGCCATCGGGGATGAACGACAGAGGATCAGTTGGCCGCCCGAGCATGTGATATTCACGAGCGTCTTGGGTTTTGATGAGGCTTACGAATCCTCTATAACAGCGAGACTGAACTCCGATCCTGAACTCGATATCAGACTACCGACCCTTCCGGGCTTGGCGCTGCTGAAGGTCATTTCCTGGGCGGACCGATATCCCGAGCGCAGCAAGGATGCGGAGGATCTCGTCTTGATCATGCAGCAATACGACCAAGCCGGAAACCTGGAGAGGCTGTATGATCAAGAACGGAATCTGCTTGAGGAGGAGGCATTCGACACCCGGTTGGCCGGAATTCGGCTGTTGGGCCGCGACATGGCCATGATTGCCGCACCCGATACGGTGACCACGATCACAGAAATCTTGGATGCAGAAACGAAGCCGCATCGCCATACCGGTTGATCATCGATATGATCCGAGGCTTGCCGATGCGTAGTGAGAAGTTCGAGGAGATCCGGCTTCAGGCGGCGAAGCTGAAACAAGGGTTTTTCGAAGCGGCGAAAAAGGGTACGCGGAGAAACTGACCTGCCCGGGGATCATCACGGCCAGGAGGATGAATATGGATGATGCAATCTACAAAAAAGTGGCCAAGGTGCTCGATACCCTGCCCAACGGGTTTCCTGCAACGGAAAGCGGTGTGGAGATCAAGCTCCTGAAGAAGGTTTTTGCCCCGGAGCAGGCCGACCTTTTCTGCGACCTGAGGCTGACCTTCGAAACAGTGGAAGAAATCGCCCAGCGCACGGGACGCCCTTTGGAAGGGTTGAAGGAGAGGCTCGTCTCCATGGCGAAATCGGGACAGCTCTTCAGGATCAAGCTGGGGAGGACAAGATACTTCAAGATGCTGCCCTGGGCCCTTGGAATCTATGAATTTCAGCTGGGCCGCCTGGATCGGGAGTTTGCCGAACTGAATGAGGAGTACGGGCCGGTCTTCGGAAAACAGTTCTTTTCCACGGCGCCGCAACTGATGCAGGTGCTTCCCATCGAAGAAAAGATCTCCGATAAAGAAGAGCCTCTCCCTTATGAAAAGGTCTCTTCCGTGATCGAGAACGGCCAGTCATTTCTGGTGAACGACTGCATCTGCAAAAAGGAGCGGGGCCTCTTGGATAAACCGTGCGACCGGCCGCTGCAGGTGTGTCTCGCGATCGCCCCGATTCCCGGGATTTTCGATAATTCCCCGCTGGGGCGCGTCATCACCAAAGGTGAGGCCTACGAGTTGCTCAAGAAGACGGAAGAGGAGGGGCTCGTCCACCTGACCGGCAATGTGCAGTATGGTCCTATATACATTTGCAATTGCTGCAAATGCTGCTGCGGGGTCCTGCGTTCGATCAACGAATTAGGCATCCCGGCTGCGGATGTTGTCAATGCTCATTATTACGCCGAGATCGATCCGGACAAATGCATCAGTTGCGGGTTGTGTTTGGATGAACGCTGTCAGGTAGGCGCCATTGAAGAAGGGGAGGATGCCTATCGGATCATCCGCGATCGCTGCATCGGCTGCGGTCTTTGCATCACCACCTGTCCCGCGGAAGCCGTCAGTCTGGTCCATAAAGGCAAGGAGGAATTGGTGACGCCTCCCTTGACCGAGGAGGCCTGGTTCGAGGAGCGAGGCCGAAGGCGGGGAGTGGATTTCTCGACCTATAAATGACTCTCTCGTAGAAAGTCTTAAAAGCCTTGAATGGGGTCGGCTTCGTAAAAAGTCCGCAGGCAAGGCGCGCGAATCAGGAGGAATGAGGCGTACTGTGGCGTACGCCGCAATGACGAAGGATGAAGCGCAACGCAGCATCCGGACTTTTTACGTAGCCGTCAATAATCCGGCGCCACCCCGACGGGGTCTGCAGTTCTATGGGAAGCATCGACGATGAAAGCGTGCTTGCTGTTGGATTATTGCATGCTTTATGGAGGGGCCTTTGAAGACCGGTCTTGGCACATCGTGAAACAAACCCTAAACGATCACGAACGCATCCGGTTGGACCGGCGCATAGCGGACGCGGAAAAGCGGACGGGCGCTCAGATCGTACTTGCGGTCATCGAACGCAGTGACACGTACTCCGATCTGCCCTGGAAAGCCTCTGCTCTGGGAGCGTCCCTTGCGGATCCTCATCGGAGCGTTCATCTTCGGCATCATTGGCCTGTTCACGGCGATGGGCATCCTGACGCCCGGTGTCGGATGGTTCCTCTACTTCTTCCTCATCCCCTTCTGGGCGATGTTCCCCATTATCGTCGTCGGTACAACCGGCGCTCTCATTTTGCTCATCATCTACGTGGTAGGCTATCCCATTGCCAAGCTGATGCTCAGGAATAATGCCTGGTACAAGAAGGCAAAGGAGGACCTCCGCACCAAGGGGCGTGCCTCCATCGGCGGTTTCACGTTCTCCTCCGGGGGCTCTGGAGGAGGCTGGAGCTCGGGCGGCGGTGGCGGCGGCTTTTCCGGAGGAGGCGGGTCATCCGGCGGCGGCGGCGCTTCCGGGAGTTGGTGATGAAGTTCTCATTAGCAACAAAAAAAGAAAGGTGACATGGTAATATGTCATTATTCCGAAAAAAATCTTCCTGCCACACACCGCTCGCCGATGCGCCCTGCGGGGCGAGAAAGGTGGCGCTGGTCGGCAACCCCAATGTGGGGAAAAGCGTTTTGTTCAATGCCCTGACGGGCGCTTATGTAACCGTTTCCAACTATCCGGGCACCTCCGTGGAAGTCGCAAGGGGAACGGCGGTCATCGGCGGCGAAAGTTTCGAGATCATCGATACACCGGGGATGTATTCCCTCCTTCCCATTACCGAGGAAGAGAGGGTTGCCCGGAGAATCCTCCTTGAAGATTCGCCGGATATGGTCATCCATGTCGTTGACGCCAGGAATCTGGAACGGATGCTGGCCATGACCATGCAGCTTGTCGAGGCCGGGTTGCCGGTGATTCTGGTGGTGAATATCATGGATGAAGCGGAACGATTGGGGATCGCTATCGATATCCCCTTACTCGCGAAACGGTTGGGAATTCCTGTCATCGGCGCTGCTGTTGCCAGGAAACGGGGGCTGTTTGAAATACGGGAAAGCATCTCCTGTTTTAAACGGTCCGCCCACACCCTTCCCGATTACAGCAGGCGGCTGGAAAATGATATTGCGGAAATAACGGGGCTTTTTCAGAGCAGATTCACCCTTTCACCCAAGGCGGTCGCTCTCCTGCTCCTGCAGCGCGATCAGGAAATGATGGACCTGGTCCTGGAGGCGGAAGGGGAGGGCTTTGCCGCCGTGGAGGCAAAGATCAGGGAGAAAATTTATGCCAGGCGGGAATCGTTCCATCTGGATCTTTCCCTGGAAAGGAGGAAGATCACCGAAAAACTGTTAGATGGGGTATTCCGTGTTCCCGATGAGAGAAAGATTACGTTGAGCGAAAAGCTTTCCCGCTGGGCGGTGCGACCGCTGACGGGCGTGCCGTTGCTTTTCATAGTCCTTTATTACGGGCTTTATCAGTTTGTCGGCGTCTTCGGCGCCGGGACGATGGTTGATTTCCTGGAAAAGAAGGTCTTTGAAGGGTATTTCAATCCGTGGATAACAGGGATTGTCAAGGATGCCATTCCCTGGCCCGTACTGCAGGAACTATTTGTTGGAGAGTACGGCGTGATAACGCTTGGGCTGCGTTATGCCGTCGGCATCATCATGCCGATCGTGGCGACATTTTTCCTTTTTTTCTCCGTGCTGGAAGACAGCGGCTACTTCCCACGTCTGGCGCTTCTGGTTGACCGGCTGTTCAAGAAAATCGGCCTCACCGGCCGGGCGGTCATTCCCATGGTGCTCGGTTTCGGCTGCGACACCATGGCGACGATGGTGACCCGTACGCTCGAGACGGTGCGGGAGCGGATCATTGCAACCCTGCTTCTTGCCCTGGCCATTCCCTGTTCCGCCCAGTTAGGGGTAATCATGGCGCTCCTTTCCAAGGCGCCGGGAGCGCTGCTGATCTGGTCTATTTGCCTTCTGTTTATTTTTCTCTTGGTGGGATTGCTGGCGGCGCGGATCATACCCGGCGAGACTCCCATGTTCTATATGGAACTTCCCCCCCTGCGCCTGCCGCAGTTATCCAACATCCTGACCAAGACCTATTCGAGGATGCAGTGGTACTTTATGGAGATTATGCCGCTTTTTATTCTGGCTTCGGTGCTCCTGTGGATCGGGAAAATCACGTATTTTTTCGACAGAATGGCGGCCTGGTCCGCGCCGGTGATGGCGTCGATCGGTCTGCCCAGGGAAGCGGCGGTGGCCTTCATTTTCGGTTTCTTCCGCCGCGACTACGGCGCTGCGGGTCTGTACGATCTGCAGACCAAGGGGCTGCTTAATCCAAGGCAGCTCACGGTGGCCGCGGTGACGCTTACCCTGTTCATACCCTGCATTGCCCAGTTCCTTATCATAAAGAAGGAGCGTGGACTGAAGGTGGCCCTCGCTATCGGGCTCTTTGTGAGTTTTTTTGCTTTCGGCAGCGGTTATCTGCTCAATAAGCTGCTGGCGACAGCGGGGATACTGTGATGCGTTGCGATTTTTGCGGATATGAATTCAGGGAAGAGGAAGGAATCAGTGGGTGCAGGAACTGTCCCGTGGGCGCCAAGTGCAAACTGGTGAAGTGTCCCCGGTGCAACTATGAGATTCCTCTCGAACCCGGATGGATAAAGAAACTGAGAAAACTGTGGGGGCCGAAAGGATGATGGCCTCGCAAAAAGTCTGGAAACCCCATTTTCTGTCATTCCCGAGCAGGCGGGAATCCAGTCTTTTCAAGATGTTCCCAGGGTACTGGATACCCGCTTTCGCGGGTATGACGACTTTTTACGAGTTTATCAAAGGATGATTTTTCCGGCGGGAGCTGCTAAGATGCGGGAAAATTCTTAAATAGCTGGATTTAGTGGATGGAGCAACTTATGAAATTATCTGAAAAGGCGGAAGAGATACTGGAGGCCATGTGGATCGCTGCCGAGGAGGAGGGGCAGGGATTTGCCGAGATGGAAAAGATCAGCGTCGCCGCCGATGATCCGGCCTTTAAGGAACTTACGGGGCTCGCCTTTATTGAAATAAAGGAGGGGAGGGTCTATTTCCGTCCCGAAGGGAAACAGGAGGGACGCAGCACTATCCGGCGCCATCGTCTGGCTGAGAGACTTATGATGGACGTCCTTAATATCCGGGGCGAAAGCGGTGACAGCAAGGCCTGTCAGTTCGAGCATCTTCTGAACGAAGGGGTGGACGCAAGGGTTTGCACCATGCTGAATCATCCGGACACCTGTCCGCACGGGAAAGCCATACCCCCCGGTGAGTGTTGCCTGGAAGCTAAGCGGAGCGGTGACTTAGGAGTGGTGCGGCTTACTGAACTCAAGTCCAACGAAGAGGGAAAGATCGTCTATATTCAGACCAAGGACAACAAAAAGATGCAGAAACTGGTGGCCATGGGAGTGCTCCCCGGAAATCGCATCCGTCTCTTGCAGTCTTTCCCTTCCTACATCTTCCGGGTCGGTTATTCGGAATTTGCCGTTGACGCCGAGATGGCGCGGGAGATATTCATCAGTCATTTGCAGGAAAAAGTTTAGTCTCGCCGTGCTTGCGTGTCACGGATATTCGACTGCAAATACCGCGGCGGCTTGTCAACCCGACGCCCCCCCCAAAGTCGATTTTTTATCTTGACAATGGGAAGAGCATTATATTAGACAGTGTCCCGCCAGCGGACAGGCCAAACTTTAGCGCTTGCTCCATTTAGCCCTCCGGTTGTTCAAAATGACTGCTTGCAGTGGTTTTGCGCGTGCATTCTCTCGTGAGGCTATAAACGATGATTGAATACGTTCCCATCCTCGTCCTTATGTGTTTCGCCATTCTCATTGCCTTACTCATCGTTGGCGCCTCACATCTTCTTGGACCCCGTATTTCCAACAAAACAAAACTCTCCACCTATGAATGCGGCATGCAGACCATAGGGCCTACCAGGATGAAAATCAATATCCGCTACTACATTATCGCGATGCTTTTTCTCATCTTCGACATCGAGATCATGTTCCTCTATCCCTGGGCGGTGGTCATGGGAGGTCTCAAGCTTTTCGGTTTCGTCGAGATGCTGATCTTTGTCGTCATCCTCTTTATCGGTTATATCTATGTGTGGAGGAAAGGGGCCCTGGAATGGGAGTAGCTGATACGGCTGAGGCATCTTTGCAGGAAGTGATAAACTGGGCAAGGAAAAATTCCATCTGGCCCGTCACCTTCGGTCTGGCCTGCTGCGCCCTGGAGATGATGGTGGCCTCTTCGGCGACATACGACATCGCCCGTTTCGGCGCCGAAGTCTTCCGGCCCTCTCCCCGCCAGGCGGATCTGATGATTGTCGCCGGGACGGTGACGAAGAAAATGGCGCCCATGCTGAAGCGCATCTACGAACAGATGCCCGAGCCGAAATGGGTGATCGCCTACGGGTCCTGCGCCTCCAGCGGGGGAATTTTCCAGACCTACGGTGTAGTTCAGGGCGTGGATCAGATCATCCCGGTGGATGTCTATGTGCCTGGTTGTCCGCCCCGTCCGGAAGGTCTCCTGAAAGGGCTGATCAGCCTGCAGGAAAAGATCGCCCGGGAGCCGTCGGGAATGAGAAAAATCGTCAGCTTGCCGTGGAGGAGCAATGGTTAGGTGCATGGCTTACGATCTGCTCAAGGAAAAATTCCCGGAGGCGGTGCGGGGGGTCGAGGAATTCAGAGGCGAGACGACCGTCACGGTCGATAAAGGACAGCTTCGGGCAGTCCTGAAGTTCCTGAAGGAAAGCGAAACCCTGCTTTACGACCTGCTTGTCGACCTGGCCGGCGTCGACTTCGGAAGCGGATCGCCCCGTTTCCTGGTCGCCTATCTTTTGCACTCCACAAAGTTCAACAACAGGCTGAGGATCAAAATTAGAGTGGCAGAAGGCGCAGCGCTGGATACGGTAAGCGATATCTGGAAGGCTGCGGACTGGCTGGAGCGGGAAGTTTACGACATGTTCGGGATAAGGTTCAGCGATCATCCCGATCTGAGGCGCATTCTGCTGACGGACGATTTTGTCGGCCATCCCTTACGGAAGGATTTCCCCCTGAAAGGGGTTGACTTTGACAAGCCTTTTCCTGTCTGCCTGGAGGAAGAAAAAGGAAATCAAATCGATGCCTGAAAAACGCCTGATGACGATCAATATGGGACCCCAGCATCCGGCGACGCACGGGGTGTTGAGGCTGCTCCTGGAACTGGACGGGGAAATTATCGTCAAGGCTGTACCGCACATCGGTTACCTCCACCGGGGGATAGAGAAACTGGCCGAATCCATGACATACCCCCAGGCCTTGACCCTGACGGATCGGCTGGACTACACCAGCGGCCTCTCCAATAATCTTGCCTACTGTCTGACAGTGGAGAAACTCCTGGACATCAAGATCCCCCAAAGAGCCCAGTATCTGCGGGTATTGCTGGCCGAACTCCAGCGGATTGCAGCCCATCTCCTGTGGGTGGCCACGCACGCCCTCGACCTCGGGGCCATGACGGTGCTCTTCTACGCCTTTCGGGACCGGGAAACGATCCTCGAGACAATGGAACTGGTCACCGGCGCCCGGCTCACGCCGAGTTTCATCCGGATCGGGGGGCTGGCCGCCGATATTCCGGACACCTTTCTGCCGCGCGTCAAGGCTTTTGTAGAGGAGTTCCCCCAAAGGGTGGATGAATACGAAACACTGCTGACGGAAAACATCATCTGGAAGAAAAGGACGCAGAATATCTCGCCCATGTCCGGGGAAGAATGCATCAACTACGGCGTTACGGGACCGGTGCTGAGGGCCTCCGGCGTTTATTACGACGTCAGAAAGGCCTATCCCTACTCGAGCTACGAGGATTTCGATTTTGAGATCCCCCTCGGGAAAAACGGCGACGTTTACGACCGCTATCTGGTCCGACTTAAGGAGATGCGGCAGTCCAACCGGATCGTCAAGCAGGCTGCGGAAAGGCTTCCGGATGGGCCGGTGGCCGCCTCTGACGCCCCCCTGGTCGTGCCGCCGGCGAAAGAAGAGGTGGGCAGAGATATTGCCGCCCTGATAAGACATTTCAAGATCATGGAAGAGGGATTCAAGCCCCCCCGCGGCGAGGTTTACTCCTCCATCGAATCGTCGAAAGGCGAACTCGGTTTTTACCTTGTCAGCGACGGGGCCAACAAGCCCTTCCGGTTGAGGATCAGACCGCCTTCTTTCGTCAACTTAGGCGCCCTGCCGAAGATGATAGAAGGACAAATGGTGGCGGATGTCGTTGCCGCCATCGGCAGCATCGACATTGTGCTGGGGGAGATTGACAGATAGTGAGCTTTGAAAAACTATGAAAATTGGCTTCATGCAGCGCGATTTAAAGGTTTTTCGGGCACCATGCCGTCGCAGCGCAGCGATCGCAAAGGCAACTGTTTGAGCGCGTGAGCGCGAGTTTTGCCTTTGCTGCGAAGCGAGACGATGCATGGTCGAAAAAGATTTATGAGCGCCAATGAAGCCAATTTTCAAAGCGCTCAGATAGGGAACCCGATGGAAAATATCGTTTTCAGCTCCTGGCAGGAAGAACTGGTGGACAACAGAAAAGCGACTGAACAGGACCGGAAGAAACCGGGCAACGTCAAGTTGCCGCCGGAGTTCAGGCCCGGCGAGCAGATCAGGGCCTTCATGGGCTGGGACGGCATCATCCTGTGCGATGATGATGTGGACATCGTGGACATGTGCGCAGGCTATGCAGAGGCCGTGCAGAAGGAATCCTGCGGAAAATGTTTTCCCTGCCGCGTCGGCACCAGGGTCGTGAGCGACTGGCTGAAAAAGATCGCCTCCGGAGAGGGTTGGGAAGAATTACCGGCCCGGATCGGAGAACTGGCCCTCCAGGTCCGGGAAGGGTCCAAATGCTCTATCGGTCAGACAGGAATGAACCCCATTCTGCATGCGCTGAAATATTTCCCCCAGGCTTTCGCCGACGCCATCGCGCAAAAAAGGAAGGCGCGGGAGGGACGGTACCGTTTTGCCGTGACGGCCCCCTGCGTCAGCGCCTGCCCCAGCAGCCTGGATATCCCGACCTATGTGGAGCAGATCGGCGAACTGCGTTTCACCGATTCGCTGGCCACGATCCGGCAGAGCGTCTGCATGGCCGGGACACTGGGTCGGGTCTGCATTCGTCCCTGCGAATCGAACTGCCGGAGGGCGAATATCGATGAAGCCATATCCATTAAGAATTTGAAGAGATTTGCCGCCGATTACGAAATAGACAAAAACAGACATCCGGAAATCGAAGGCGTTAAAAAGGCCGGCGGGAAGGTGGCCGTCATCGGCGCCGGTCCGGCGGGCCTCTCCTGTGCCTACACTCTGGCCCTGAAGGGCCACCGGCCGACCATCTTTGAGAAACTCCCCGAGCCGGGCGGCATGGCAGCCGTAGGCATCCCTGATTTCCGTCTGCCCCGGCCGGTCCTCCGCCGCGAAGTGGACATCGTCCGGGAAGCCGGCGTGGAAATACGCTACGGCGTCGAGGTGGGGAAAGAGATCACCATTGCTGATCTCAGG
>Ga0315297_10002659_pt1 | contig 11307 bp, 5 predicted proteins | sample YL17G15_0_MG_FD_203628 | JGI IMG/M metagenome (GOLD analysis project Ga0315297, IMG submission 203628) | Sediment microbial communities from Yellowstone Lake, YNP, Wyoming, USA - YL17G15_0 | ecosystem: Environmental > Aquatic > Freshwater > Lake > Sediment | place: USA: Wyoming | collected...
CCGGGCCAGGAAAGCTATCGGACCTACCGTGTCTTCAGCCGCGCCGGCTACGAGTTCAGCGGTCAGACCCGGCTGGATCTCGATGCTGGCTGGGTGCGGGGCGATTCGCAGGTTTATTCCTGGATCGGGGAGATCCCCGTGAAGGGGATGGAAATGATTTATTACAACCTGCGGTTCCAGTCCGGGCCGTTCCGCCTCCAGAGCAATCTCCGCCAGCAGTCCACGGGCTTCAGCCTGGTTTCCCCGGCCATCTCCAACCTTTCCCCGGCGATAGTCTCCTTACTGAAGGGCATGGGGATAAACCTGGATTTCAATTTCCACGCCTTGATCCACAACTCCGAGACCCGGCTTGAGTATTCCCGGTTCCTGGGGCAGAAGAACCGCCTGACCGCGGGGATTACCTATCTCTTCAATCGTTTTGACACGAAGGCCATTGTCACCTCCCCGCAGTGGGAGCACCGCGGGGGCGTGTATCTCCAGGATGAGTTCCGGCCGGTAGAGGACCTCCTGGTTTACGTGGGGGCCCGCTACGATTACAACTCCGCGACCCAGGATCAGGATATCGCAGGCTCGGGGATTGAGGGTGATTTTTCCCCCCGGGTGAGCCTGGTTTATCTCCTGGGTTCCAACCAGTCGGTGCGCGCCTCCTTCGGGCGGGCCTTCCGCAAGCCCTCCTTCTTCGAATCCCAGATGCACCTGAAAACTTTTCAGCAATTTGAAAATCTGGAGGCGTTCAGCAGCTACGCGGACTTCTTATATTCCCCCGACGTCCGGAACGAGCACGTTAACAATTATGAACTCGGTTATTTCAACCAGTTCTCAAGAAGGTACACCCTGACCGCCGCGGTTTTCTTCAATCAGTATCTGGACACCCTCTATTTCGCGGAGGATTACCGCTACCACAATATCCCTTACTATGCCAACACCTACGGGGGGGAGGCCAACCTGGACATGATCCTCCCCTACCAGTGTCGGGGATTCGTCAATTACAGCTTCCTCAGGGTTTACGGGATTTCCCAGGACTCGAAAGACCGGATCGCACCCATATTTCCCCGCCACCATGTCAACCTGGGGGTCCGCTGGCTACCTTCCTCCGGGCCCACCTTCGCCCTGCTTTTCCACTGGGTTTCCGGGTACAAGGACTGGATGTTGGACCCGGAAAATAGCAATATCATGACCGGGCTGGAAAATTATCCCGGAGACCTGGGGAATTATTTCCTGGTTAACCTGCAGGCTAGCTACCGCTTCTTTCGGAACCGGCTCGAGGTCGGGGCCAAGGTTTTCAACCTTGTCGATGACCACACCCGGCAGTATCCGGGCGGGATCTTCGCCGATGCCGAGCACCCCGGCCAGCAAAGGAATTACGGCGGGGAAGAGCCGGTCCTGACCGCCATCGGTTTCGTCGAGCTTTCTTATTAATTAACAGGTTGGGTTAATCGGTTACGGTTGCGCGGCTCGTATCGGTTGGGTCATTCGGTTATGGTTTTAACAAGTCCGCTGGACGTTAACCGTTAGACGAAACGAGCAGCGCAACCGATCAACGTAAACCGTTTCTAAAAGCCCCCTTTTTCTGTCTTAGGGCTGCTTCAACTCCCCCCCGAGCCCGGTGAAGGAAATCACGACGGCGAAAAGGTCGTTTTTCGTTCCGGGCCGGTCGGTGTACCGGAAATTCAGGAGATAGCAATCGCAGAAGGAAAGGTAGGAAAGGTTATAAATCCCCTCCATGAAAGCTTTTTGTTTGAGCGAGAAAGTGACCCCTCCGCTGAGGTTAACATGCCGGTAAAGACTGAGGTTCAGGCTTCCGGTAAGGTCATCGGCGGCTTGCCGGCTGTATTCGGAGTTTAAAAAGTCCGAAAGCCAGACCCGGTCCAGGTCCCCCCGTCCCTGGCTTTCCGGAAAGCCCTTGATCTTCCGATACCCGAGGACGGCGTTGAGGGTGCTGGGGACGAGCGGAAGATTAATTGAGGCCCCGACATCGGTCAGGCCTTTCCCGTGGAGGTTATAAATCCCCGAGGAGCGGACTCCCCAGTTATCCCAGTTAAGGTTGATCCGGGAGAGGACGTCGGAAAACCCCCCTTCCTGGAGATCGTAAAATTCCCGGGCCTCGAGCGAGAATCTCCCCCGGGTGGCTCCGGGGCGCGACCGGTAGGCTAGCTCGGTGGCCAAGCGGTAAGGCAGGAAACGGCGGTCGCCGATCAGGTCCAGCTCATCGAGATCGGGGACCTGGGCTTTCCGGATCAGGGTCCGTTGGGAGAAACCCGCCTCGGCGCTAATCTGGTGGCGGAAGCCGGATCCGTCCGGGCGGAGGAAAGCCCGTTCCCAGCCGGTCTCGAGCTTGGCCTCCCCCGCGAATGCGGCCTGGTGGCGGAAGCTCCCCCCGCCGGCGGTCTGCCCGTCTTCCACCGGGAGCGGGAAAACCTTCTCCCAGCCGGCGTCGCCCGGTTTGACCCAGTAAGCGACCTCTTCCAGGCCGGCCTGTCCGGAAAACCCGACGCCCCCGAGGATCGGGAGGGGGATTAAAACCCGGGGAAAGAGATGCAAGCGCGGGGCCGCTTCGATCTGGTTCTGGAGATTGGTGAAGCTGACGAAGGAAACCGGCCCCTGAAACCGGATCGGGGTTTTCGGGATGGTGAAATCCACCAGTTCCAGGGTGAGGTTGGGCAGGCGGTGAATCTCGGGCGCCGTGCTGGGGAGATTATTAATGTAATAATCCGCCTCGGCCACGGTCAGAAGTCGGTCGCCCCGGTTCCGCCAGTATCCACTGGAATAAGAATATTGAGTGCTCCGAGTCTGGAGATTTCCGCCAAACTCAGCCTGGTAGCTCTGGTTTTGCATATTGACATCCACCCCGGCCCAGTCGCGGGGGGAAAGATCGTGTTCGTGGGTGAAATGCAGGGTGTACCAATCCTGCCTTTTGGCTTTCCCCTGGAAGAGCTCGCCCAGGTAGGCGGCTTCCAGTTTCCCCCCGGCGTAACCTTCCGGAAACCCGGGCGTCAGGCGGTAACGGAACTCCCCGAAACCCTGCGGGCCCCGGTTGGTCAGGATCTTGGCCCCGAGGGTCGCGTCCAGGGAGGGGGAGATGTTGATGAAAAAGGAATCCTCCGCCTGGAACCCGTCGCGTTGGGAATAATAGAAATGGGGAATCAGGAAACCGGTCTGCCTCTGGGTCTTGACCGGGTAGGCCAGCCAGGGGAAATACAAAACCGGCACGCCGAAGACACGGAAGATGAAGTGGTGGAAGCGGATGTACTCGCCGATGGTGAGGTCGGCCTGCCGGCAGCCGATTTTCCAGGGCGCGGGGATTTTCCCCGGGCAGGAGCAGGTGGTGAAATCCCCCTGGCTGATGTGATAACGGACCGGAGAACTTCGCTGGATCACCTCGCCCTCCACCTGGAGCCGGCCGTATTCTCCGGGGGCGGGCTCGAACTCGAGTCTCCCCTGGAAGAGGGTGCCGGTATTGTTCCGGAGATTGAGGGCCAGCTTTTCGGAGTTGATTGTGCTGGTTTGGTCCTGGATCGAGACGTGGCCTTCCGCCTCCATGATCAGGTTTTCCGAATCAAAGATCACCCGGTCGGCCCGGACGGTCCAGCCCGTCCCCTCGATGACGGCGTTTCCCTCGACGGTATAACTGTGGTCCGGGGTGGAGTAGATCAATTTATCCCCGGAGAGGCGGATGCCCTGCTCCTCGGTATCCAGGGGATTCTGAAGCCAGACCCCAGCGGAGGCCCGGGGCCCGCCCGCGGCCCAGCCGAGGAGGAGACCGAAGGTGAAAATAAGAGTCAAAAACGGCCGGAAAGCATGGCGGCGCCGGCCCGGCAAGGAAAGCAATCTCATGTTTTTTATCGGTTAAAAATTGTATTTCCTAAGAATCTTGTTGTGGGGTTGCCTTCTTTCCGTCATTCCGCATTCTGATGCGGGACGGGAATGACAAAACCAAAATGGTTAATCAATAGTTTCGGCCCGGTCACTCCATGGTATCGAAGGTTTCGGGTTCCTGGGAGTAAGGGATCAAACCGGCCTCGATCTCGGAATTGATGCGCTGGAGATTGTTCAGGAGATCCAGGTGGATAGCGCTGGTGTCGATGGACTCCTTCAGCCCCTGGTGCAGTCTCCGGATATGGTTGAGCTTGAGCCTCCGCTCCTCCGCGTCCAGCTCCCGGACCTTGGTCATTACCTGCTTGATCAGATCTTCCTCCCCGCCGGCAAAGGCGGTGACCGCCTCCCGGAGATTCTCCGAGACCCGCTGGTGATAGTTCCGGATTTCCTCCCAGCCCTCCGAGGAGAAAATCAGTCCCTTCTGGAATTTATTCTCGGCCAGGGCCAGGATGTTTTTCACCACCACGTCGCCCATGGTTTCCAGGCTCGAGACGAAGTTGTGCAGGCGCATTTCCTTCTCAGCCTGTTTTTCGGTCATGACCTTCTCGGAAACCCGGGCGAGGTAGAGCCGGACCTGGCGCTCCAGGCTGTCCACCTCCTTGTCCCGCTCCCGGATCCGCTCGATCTCCTCCAGGTCGCCCCGGAAAAAGAGGGGGAGGCTTTCCCGGAGCATCTCTTCCACGATGTCGGCGATCCGTAGGATCTCGCGGGAGGCGTTGACGAAAGCCAGGTCGGGAGTGGACGAGGCCTTGGGGTCCAGGTAGCGGGCGGCGAAGCGGTCTGAGATCTGATCTTTCCCCGGGAAAACCCGCTTGACCCCGGAGGCGAGCAGGCCCCGGAAGGGGAGGAACAGGACCGCCACACCCAGGTTGAAAATCGTGTGGGCGTTGGCGATCTGGCGGGGGAGGGTGTCCGCGGTGGCGACGGTGAGCCGCTCAAGCTCCGGGAGGAAGGGCCAGACCAGGATCACCCCCAGGATCTTGATCGAGAAATGAGCCCAGGCCACCTGCTTCCCGTCGCTGGTCGAGCCCGTCGCGGCCAGGAAGGCGGTCACGCAGGTGCCGATGTTGGCCCCCAGGATCATGGGGAGGGCCGCCTGCAGGGTGATGGCCCCGGAGAGGCCGAAGGAGATAACCAGGCCGATGGTCGCGGCCGAGGCCTGGACCAGGGCGGTCAGGAGGGCGGAGATGAAGAGGCCGCCCAGGGGGTTTTCGCCCAGGGTTTTGAGCAGGTCGAGAAAGATCCGGGAGTGGGCCAGGGGAGCCGCGCCGTCGGACATGAGCTTGATCCCGTAGAAAAGCAGGCCGAAGCCCATGATAATCCGGCCCAGGTAGCGGAGGTTCCGGCGGCGGATGAAGAAGCCCATGAAGAAGCCCACGGCCACGGGGAGGAGGGCGTAGTCCATGACCCGGAAGGAGATCAGCTGGACGGTCAGGGTGCTGCCCACGTCCGCCCCCAGGATTACCCCGACGCTCTGGAAAAGGCTGATCATCCCGCTCGAGGCGAAGCCCACGAGCATGACGGTGGTGGCGCTCGAAGTCTGGAGGAAAATGGTGATGATGACCCCGACCACGAGCCCGCGGACGGGCTTGTCGGTCAGGGAGTAGATGGCTTTCCGGAGCTTTTCGCCCCCGAAGAGGGAAAGGCCCTCGCGGGACAGGTTGAGCCCGTAAAGGAAAACCGCCAGGCCCCCGAGGATTTGGATCAGACTAACCACTGGATTTTAGTATACGGTTTTTCGAGGCCAATTTCCTCCCCTTTTTGCGAGGGAAGGATTTATCTTCCCCCTTAAATCTATAATCCCACTCCCCTATATCTATTTTCCCCCTCCCTTGAGGGGTGGGGGTGGGGGGGAGGGTGAAAAGAAGTTTGAGGGGGATTTTCAATCTGTGCTGTCATTCTGAGCACATTCACTTCGTTCAGTGTAAACTCCGCGAAGAATCTCTGTTTTTTTCCTCCCATTCCGAATTCCGAAATCGGCATTCCGCATTTCTCATTGCCGTCATTCCCGGCCTGACCGGGAATCCAGTCGTTTCATCTTGATTTCCATTGGTATTTCCAGCTTCCGAGCTCTGCGAGCCCAACGTAGCTCCCGTCCTTCGGAGCTTCAGCGTAGTAGGATGAGCGAAGTCTGAGCAGCGTCCTCGCGCCCTAGCGTTTATTTAATTTTCCTTGACATTCAAATAATTTGTAATATAAATGTTTATAAATAAGCGTAATAGCCATGAGAATTAAAGCTGGTTTCGAGGAGATCGGGAGGATATCACAAATTGTGATATTCTCATTTTTTTCACTATCCTTACTACTTCTTCCTCTCCCCTCGGGGGAGAGGGGAGAGTGAGGGGGAGAAGGCAGGTAAATATTCTACCCGACGGTGTTTTAACAGAACCCGGAAGATGTAATGGACTTCAAACGCCAAGATAATGACCAAACTCTGGAATTCGTGGGCGGAGGATCGGAAGCTGGGGAAGAAAATGAAGCAATTATATCCAATATCAATGGCTGACCCCTTATTCTTGGGGCAAATAGATCTTGGGGTTGATCTTTTTGGGGGTAGGGTTTAAGTGTCTTTAAAAAGGAGAGCATTTTATTGCCTGGCTTTCTTCGTCGTGGCGGCCGGACTGCCGGCCTCCGCCTCCGCCAGTTATTATGACGTGTACGGCCTGGGTTCCCGCGCGGTGGCCATGGGAGGGGCCTATGCGGCCCTGGCCAATGACGCGGTGGCGGTCTACTATAACCCCGCCGCCCTTGTGGAAGCCGGCCCGTACCGCACCGAGATGGGGGTGTCGCGAAACTTCTATAACCTGAAGGTATCGGTCGCGGGGGATTATTGGACCAAGAAACTTTCGGAATTAGGTTTCAACAGTACCGAGGATATCGAGGCGCTGTTTCAGGATGACCTTAAGGAAGTCCTTTATATGAACATAGGTACGGCGATGGCCCTGTGGAAGGATGCGGCGAAGAAGCCCCTGTTCAGTATGGGGTTTCTCTTAAACGCGCCCTTGAAGCCTTGGTTCAATCGGTTCTTTTTCCAGGATCCCAACGACCCGATCTTTCTCGAGTATACGAACTATCCCAATAAGTTCAGTATCCTCTTTGGGACCGGTTTTAATGTTTCCGGTATTCTCAAAAAGGTCTTTGATGTCGAAATCCCCGGGATTTCCCTGGGGGTAGGAGCCAACACTTTCTTCCTCGGGGTCGGCACCCTGGAGATGATGCCATCCTATACGGCGATTGAGTTACCTTGGGATTTTGCCCCGATCGCCGGGGTTCTGATCAAACCCTTCGAAGATTTCGATGATAACCGCCTGAAAAGCCTCAAGCTGGGCGTTTCCTATAATGGCGGGATGAACCTGGTATTTCGTTTCAATCAGATAAGCATGATGGGAATCACGGGGAGGATGAGCGCTCCCGATAGCTATTCGATCGGGCTCTGGAGGTTGGGCGTGGGTTTTGACCCCGTGGAGAACTTAACCGTGGGTTACGAGTTGGATAGAGTCTTGTGGTCCGAGTATCGGCCGCCTTTCTGGACGGCGGAGGGCTCCGTAAAGGGTTTGTTGGCTCAGGATTTCGAATTTACCCCTTTTAATGACATCTGGGTGAATCGGATCGGGGTGGAGTACCGGCTATTCAATTCTTCCCTCAATCTCCGGGGCGGGTATTTCTTCCGGCCCAGCGCGGTGCCGAGTCAGTCGGGCGACACGAATTTTATTGATTGCAATACTCACGTGGTTTCCTTGGGAGTGAGCTATCGGGTTCTCGAGAAACTTACGGTCGCAACTTTCGCGCAAAACCGAATCATGCCGAAGCGGACGATGGAGAAGATTGGCAGCGATCCTGCCCTCACCGGAACGATAGCCGGAAGCGGCAGTGGGTGGTACACCGGCCTGGAATTGATTGTGGAGGTTCGGGAGCCTTGATAATTTTTTTTAAGGAGATGAGAAGCTTGCTCAGAGAACATCAACCCCCCAAAAACCGAGGGAGGAGAAGGTTCGGAGGAGCGGCGCTGCTCTTCCTCAGCCTGTTGCTTCTGACTGGAGGGGTCCCCCGGAATGCCTGGCCGCAAGGCTACTTCGACATCTACGGCGTCGGATCCCGGTGTGTCGGGATGGGAGGAGCTTGCACCGCGGCCGCCAACGACTCGAGCGCGGTCTATTATAACGTCGGCGCTCTCACCGAAAGTAAAAGGATGAATATCGAATTCTTCGCAATAACAAATTTCATTAATTTGGATTTAGATCTATTAGGAGACTGGAGCACCCTGGAAGGCTTGCGGAAATTAAGTGCCGATCAGTTGGGGCAATGGTATGCGAACGTGGATGAAATCGAGCACGTGGGGTTTAGTGCCGTCATGCCGATTGTGCAAACCCCCGCGGGAGAAAATTTATTCAGCTTTGGGTTGATGGCCAGCTTTGGAGTGCAATATTGCGTTCGCTTTATGTTCGTCGACCCGGCCGATCCGTTGTTTCTGGAATATACCAACTACCCGAATAAACTCAACATGATCTTCGCCGGCGGTTTCAATCTTTCCGGGATGGCGGACCGGTTTTTCGATTTGGATATCCCCGGGATTTCAGTGGGAGTAGGGCTCGATGGATTCTTTGACGGACAGGGAGGCATGAATATTGAGCCGTCCCAGAGCGCGAGATTTAACATGGAAATGCCCTTAGACCAGGCGCCGGTGGCCGGGGCTCTGATTAAACCTTTCGAGGACTTCGATAACGACATCTTAAAGAGTATCAAGCTCGGAGTTTCCTACAGCCAAACCATGTCGATGCAATTTGCTTTGGGTTTGAATCTGACCGAAGCCATATCCGGTGATAGCAACGGCTATGATCTCTTTCATGTCGGGCAGTGGGGATTGGGGCTCGGTTTAAATCCGATGAAAAAATTAAACGTGGGTTTGGCCGCCACCCGATACGCCTGGTCTGATTACACCCCACCCTATATGGAATCGGATTTATTGGGCGGCGTCCCCATTGAAGTTGAAAAGTTCAAGGATATCTGGGTCCCCCGGGTGGGGGTGGAGTACGATTTGCTCTCCTTCCTCAAGCTCCGGGGCGGGTATTTCTTCCGGCCCAGCGCGGTGCCCGACCAGGTGCACGCCACCACGGTTATCGACCTCGATACCCATGCCTTATCGGTGGGGGCGGGCCTCAAGATTTCCGATTCGATCTCGGCAGGCATTCACGGCCAGTACCGGATGCTGGTTGAGCGAACCATGGTCAAAGAGGGGGGAGCTTCCTCGGTAACCGCCAGCGGGAACGTCTGGAACCTGGGCTTGACACTCTCATTTTATGAAGATTGATATTGATAAATCCGTTAATTGTTCGCTCCTCTTTTCTGAGATTCTCTAAGGAAGAAACCCCGCGCTGATAAGGAAAATATTTTTCCTAAACAGAGGATCGGCTCACCTAGAGAAGAATGGGCAGAAAGCGGAAGAATCGGCCGGGTGGCTGGGCAATTTCAATAGTCATTGCCTTTGCCCTTATGCTCCTTCCCTCCGTAGATTCCGGAGCGAAAGAAGATCAAGCAAGAGCCGCCTGCCCCTCAGCTCAAAAAAAGAAAACCCTAACCCGGCAGGAAGATTATATCATTGTTCGGGGCCGGGAACTGCGGAAGACCCGCAATGAAAAAATAAGCAATCTCTCCCTTTTTTCCTCGATTGCGGGAGAGATAAATCCCATCCCCTTTCAGGTTGACGAGGTTAATCCCGAGGGTGAGTGGGTATTGCCCATGATTTCCCCCAGCTTCAAAGACCGCCCCATTGAGCCGGATCGAGATGACGACAACGGGCACCTCGATGAAAATGACGAGCTGGTTTTTATGGTTCGGGACTCGGGGGACCGGCTGGCGCCGGACCATTACCCCCCGGGGGCGGTAGCGGTGGATGAAATCAGGCTTGAGGATCCCATTGATGGGGCTTTAGCCTGGGTTTATTTATGCTCCTTTTCCGGAAAACCTCCGCTCTCCAATGTGGACTACGTGATTTACCAGCCTCTTTTGGACAAGACGGAGCAGGTTAACAGCAGCAATTTCAAAATGATCTACTCCCCCGGGTTGTCCAACAGCCCGAGCTCTATGAGCATTCGGGGGAGCAAAAATATCCTCGATCGGATGAAGTTCCGTCTACAAGTAAAGATCTTGGGGATTCCCTTCTCCTTGGACGAAAACGATTTTTCGGGTGAATTATCCCTTTATAAAGACGGGCCAATTCGAGTTATCCGGCGGATTCGCAGTGCCATCCAGCTGACCAAGACATTCCGGACACCTTCGGCGGCGATTGAAAGTATCCTTTACGATAATGTTTCTATCGTCCCCGTTCGGATCAAAGTGTTGGTGTCCATGAAGTGGTTCAAGAAGATTCTCCGGGTAAAGACGCGGGTGGGGGCGGACTTCCAGAATATGCACGGCTGGCAGGTCTTGACCAATGTTGACCCCCACTGGCTCCAGGTTGACGGCAAAATGGACGAAACTGAAATGGGGATTAAGGGAGAGGGATTTAACTGGTTTCTGGCGAAGGGGCCCGAAGGCGCTTTTATCATCAGGGCGGTTCTCGACCGGAGGCCGGATGGATCCTTTCAGGAATCAACCCTTAAAGCCAGCCTATACTACATGGATGACGACACCAGGCTTGATCCCCCGGAGTCGGTTCCGGGCGAATCCCCCCAAATCGGGTATTGGATGGACGGCGTACAGGACTTAGCTAAGGGAACGTTTTATGTCTATGCGGTTATGTACTTCATCAAGAACTACCAAGAAGGGATCGAAGCGAATTATCTGAAGATTTCGGACCAGCCGATCAAGCTGTGTGTAGATTAATCAGCCTCAGTTGACTAAATCTAATTTTCGAATCTTGTTTAAATTATAAGGGATTATAAGGGACGTAGGTTACTTGTTGCCTTGTAAGTCTTGGATCTCCTTTTTACTTTCTGGCAAGAATTTCAAGATTTTACCGGCGATCTAAGATTCCCAAATAAATTCTGGATTCCCGTTTACACGGGAATGACAAGAAAGGATAGATTCACGCCCTGGCCGGACTTTCTATCATCTTGACTTTCTCTTCTTTGACCGCGGTCTGCGGCTTGTCCCGAGTTATATCGAGGGATCGGCCGTCGGCGGTCAAGCAGTTGGTCTGGGCTTTTAGCTCTTGGTTTTTTCCGGGGCTGCAGGCTTGCCGGCGCGGAGGACCTTGAGCTCGCGCTTCAGGGCGAGCCGCTCGTAGGCGCTGTGAAGCGAGGAGATGATGAAGCCGAGCAGGAAAAAGAGGATGAGGAGCATCCAGAGGTGGATCGGGCTCGAGGTCCAGGTTTTTAAATAAAAGTCCAGGCTCACCACCACCGGGTGCTGGAGCTCATTGTAGTTCTGGAAAAAGAAGATAAAGGCGATACAGATCACCAGGACCCAAAACCCCGCTTTGATCGTTCCCAT
>Ga0315297_10002660_pt1 | contig 11303 bp, 14 predicted proteins | sample YL17G15_0_MG_FD_203628 | JGI IMG/M metagenome (GOLD analysis project Ga0315297, IMG submission 203628) | Sediment microbial communities from Yellowstone Lake, YNP, Wyoming, USA - YL17G15_0 | ecosystem: Environmental > Aquatic > Freshwater > Lake > Sediment | place: USA: Wyoming | collected...
TCGTCACTGCTGCTGCCGCAGGCGGCGAGGACGAGCGGGACTGCTACGAGAAGTGCGATGACGATTGCGATGGACCAGCGCTTCATTGTGGACCTCCATCAATATGTGTCCGCAGTGTGGGAGAACGGTGACCACCTGCGGTGGTGAGCTCGACCGCCAGACCCCCTTGAGACGGTTGCCTCAGCGGCTAAGCTTGTTCCGTTCTTGCCCCATGGCGGAGACTATTACACATTCATGGAGTATCTCTAAGGACGAGTAGCTTTACCGGTGCGCTTCTTGCCCGGCCAGTCGCCCTCGCACGACCGAGCTTCACACCTCCGGCGGCTCGCCGTCCCAGTAGCCGCACAGCTCGAGGCGCCCGGTGACGCCGAGACCGCGAAAGCGCACCTTGCCTGAGCGCGGGTAGTACGTCATCTCGTCGCTGCGCCGCTCCCCATAGGCCAGAATGGTGAGCCCAAGCGCATGCGCAAGGAAGGCGTGGGCGATCCCGCTACCGGCAGGGCGCACCACGAGATCGCCGGCGCTGACGTTCTGGAGCCTCGGCGGCGCCTGCGGCCTCGTGTCACAGTCGTACACGACCAGGTTCCCCTCACCGTCAAGCACCACGAAGATCTCTTCTTCCGCGGCGTGGACGTGTGGCGGGCAGCTGTACCGGTTGGGCGCGACGAACACGTGGTTGAGCCCCGTGGTGACGGACCCGCCGGCGCGGCCCAGTTCACGTTGCTTGCGGTGCGTGTCGCCGTAGGCGGTCTCGACCTCATCCACCGCGAGGCCCGGCACCACGTTCGCCGGACGCTCGCCGGGCTCGGGGACCACCAGCTCGCCGGCTGCCGCCTCGCGACCCCAAGGGTGCGGTTCGCCGCCGATCTCGGCCCAGCTCTGTCCGAGCCAGGACACCCCGGCGCGCGGCAGGCGCGCCACTGGTGTTGCGCGCCGCGTGCCGAAGGCGAGCACGTCCAGACCCCCGGGGCCGGCGATCAGGGCGTGCGCCGCGCCTCCGGCGACATGGACGATGCAGTAGCCGGCCATCACCTCGGAGGTCTCGCCGTCCTGCCAGCTGAGCCCGTCTCCGGCCAAGACGTAGAAGATCTCCTCCTCGGCGTCGTGCACGTGGACTGGAGTCGACCGGCGGCCCGGCTCGATCTGGATGCGTTTGAGGCCGGTGGCGACACTCCCGCCGGCCTTACCCAGGTCGGTCCACGTGGCGCACATCGGGCCGACCTCGACCCTCCTGCCCGGGATCTCTTCCCACCGCACGACCTCGATCGTCACCATCACGCTTCCTCTCCGTCGCACGCCGCCGGCCCCGCCGACGACGGTCGGCCCACGACCGGAGTCTAGCAGAGCGGCCCGTGGGGTCAGCTGGGCCGCGGAGCCTTCTCGCGACGCCGCGACGAGAGCGGCCGCGACGGCGAGACGAACAGGGGGCGGCGGCGGCGCGCCGCCCCGGAGTCTCGCAGCCGCGGGCAGAAGCCCACAGCGGTTCAGGTCCTCGGCTCTTCCGGAGCCGCCGGAGCCTCCGGCGGCGCCGGGGCTTCCGTGGCAGGCTCACCGGCCGACGGCTCGGCTGCCCGCGGCTCGCCGCCGCTCACTTCCAGGGCGCAGGCCTGGCAGAACTCGTCCGAGCCCTCGATGAGGGCGCCGCACTGCGAGCAATGCTTCTCCAGGTGGCCGCTGCCCGAATCGACCGTCGGGGTCTCGCTCGCCGCATGCTCGTGAGATGCGATCGCCGGCGCCGCGAGAGGCGCCGTCGGGGCCGGCGGCGCCGGCGGCTGCGCCGCCAGTGGGTCGGCGGCGGCCTTCCACGCGTCCGCGTCCGCCTTCGGTGGCGCGTCGAGTGTCGCCGGCTGCGCCGGCAACTCAGGCGCCGCCGGCTGCGTCACCGCGGTCTGCGGAGCCGGCTGCTCCGTCACCTGCGCCTCGTCGGCGGACGGCGGCGGCGGACCGAGCGGCGGCGGGGCCGGCGCGTAGGACTGGCCCTGGTCGACGGCCGGCGGTGGCGCGGCCGGAGGCGCGCCGTACGGCGGCGCCGGCGGGACCGGCACCGTGCCGTACGGCGCCGCCGGCACGGAGAAGGCCGGCGGCCCGGTCGGCGCCTGCCGTGGCCAGCCGAGCACCGCGTCGACGAGCTGGCCCTCGCTCCGCGCCTGGAAGTACATGGCGACCACGTAGGTCAGCACGAACGGGTACAGGACGATCGTCGCGACCGCGCCGATGAGCGGAATCAGGCCCAGCGCGAAGCTCACGGCGCCGACGACGAGTTGCAGCAGGAACAGCACGAGGAAGGTCCACCACCAGCCGCTGCCGTGCACCAGGCGGCGGCTTTCGCCCATCGCCTCGGTCACTGCCAGGCCGCGATCGACGATGACCGGGAACACGTACACCCACGCGATCCCCAGGTAGACGTAGGCCACCATGGCCGCCAGGAACACGACCACGCCGACACCGACGAGGACGCGTGAATCCGCTGCGGCTCCTCCCACGATCACGGCGGTGGGCACGACGAAGATAGCCGTGAAGATGAGACCGAGCAGCACCGTGGCCCAGACCACCTTGCCGAACATGCTGAAGCCCGAGAACGCGTCGCCGTACGCCATCTCGCGACCCTCGCGGACGCGCCTGAACACCCCCGAGAGGATGCCGACGTACAGCGGCACCGAAAGGAACAGCGCCACCACGACGATGGCGACCGTGCCGCTGATGAGCAGCGCCCAGTTCATCGAATCCACGCCGGTCACGCCGCCCTGCGCGTCCACCTGCAGACCGCTGATGCTCGCGCCGACCGTTGCAGCAGCGATCACGACGGCTGCCACCGCAGGCACGATGCTCGCAATCAGCATGCCCACGATCAGCGGACCGATGTCCTTGACGAACAGCCCCCACGCGTCTCTGAACAACTTGCCGATGTCCACGACTCAACCTCCCGCGCCGGAGAAAGCCGGCGCCTGCCCGATGGCCGCGTCGACCAGCTGGCCCTCGCCGTTGGCCTGGAAGTACATGCTGAGCACGTAGGCCAGCTCGAACGGCACGGCCAGCAGCCCCACGATGAGACCGACGACGGGGACGACGTTGAGGACCGACACGATGATGCCCACGACGAGGGAACCGACGAGCCAGGTCAGGAACGTGATGAAGTACCCCGGGGCGGCGGCGAGTGTGCGGCTTTCAGACATCGCTTCGCCCACGCCGATACGGCGGTCCACGACCAACGGCAGCGCGTAGATCCACATCGTCGTCAGGATCAGGCCTGGGATCACGAACAGCGCGTAGCCGATCCCGATGAGAACGCCGAGGATCACGAAGGCCACCGCGAAGGCGCCGATCTGATCCACTTCCTTCATGTCGGCGTAGGTCGCCGGCCGACCTTCGCGCACACGGCGCAAGATCATGCGGAGCATCGTCGCCGCGGCCCAGGCGTAGACCACGAGCCCCACGACGAAGACCAGGAAGAAGGCGAAGAACGCCGATGCGGACGCGAAGATGCCGCCCGCCGCGCCGCCGAGCCTCATGAGTCCGATGCCTCCGGCGGTGACCGCGAGGAGCACGGCGCTGGCGACGCCCATGATCACAGACGCGATCAGGGCGGTCACCAGCAAGGGTCCCAGATCGAGCCTGAAGAGTCCCCACGCATCCTTGAAGCACTTGCCGATGTCCATGTCGTCGCCCTCCACCACGAAGTGTATCGTAGCGCTCGCTTGCGCCCAAGAAGAGTGTCTTCGCCCTCGCTCGCTGCTACCCTTGGCCCAGTCATGCGCGAATGTACCCGTAGAGACTTCCTGAGAATCGCCGGCGTGGCGGCCGCCGGGGCGGCCCTGGCCGGGGCCGGCTGCGGCTCGCAGCCGGCCATGGCGCCGCCTTTGAGCGACCGCCTGTCGTCGGCGCCACCCAAGCGTCACAGGCGGCCGCCGCTGGCCGTGGCACGGGGCGGCGACGCCGCGAGCATCACGGCGGCCGCCATCGCCGCCCTCGGCGGCATGAAAGCATTCGTCAAGCGCGGCGACGACGTGATCGTGAAGCCCAACATCTGCACGGGCTACCACGGGCCGGAGTACGCGGCCACCACCGATCCCGACGTGGTCGGCGCGCTCGTCGGGCTGTGCCTGGCCGCCGGGGCCGGCCGCGTGCGGGTCATGGACTCGCCCTTCGGCAGCCCGGCGGACGAGGCCTACAAGAACAGCGGTATCCAGGCGGCCGTCGAGAAGGCCGGCGGCCAGATGGAAGTGATGGCGCCGGCCAAGTTCCACGACTACACGATCCCGGCCGGACTCGACCTCAAGCAGTTGCCCATCTACTCCGATGTGCTCACCTGTGACGTGCTCATCGATGTGCCCATCGCCAAGGATCACGGCGCCACCCGGCTGACGCTGGGGGGCAAGAACCTGCTCGGCGTGATCCTCGATCCGGGCGCCCTCCACACGAACCTCGGCCAGCGCACGGCCGATCTGGTCAGCGCCTGCCGCCCCACGCTGACCGTCGTCGACGCCGTGCGCGTCCTCATCGCCAACGGACCCACCGGCGGAGACCTCAACGACGTCGAGCGGCTGGACACGGTGATCGCGAGCCCCGACATCGTCGCCGCCGACTCCTACGCGGCCACGCTCTTCGACCTCAGCGGCGGCGACATCCCCTACGTGCAGGCCGCCTACGACATGGGCCTCGGCGAGATGGACCTCGACAAGGTCGATGTCCGCCGCGTCTCGGCCTGACCCGCGCGGGCGGCGAAGCCGGCTGAACCGGCCTTCTGGGGCCGCTCCCCCCACGCATCTAGGTCGTTCACCCGAGCGGCATCCCGATTGCCGCTTGTGACGCGGGGCACAATATGAGTGTGCCCGCCGCCGCGCACGTTGGGCCGCCCGAAGGGGGGAGCCATGGAGTCCGTCGAGATCCTCAAACGGGAGCACCGGACGGTCCTGCTCGTCGCGAAGGCGGCGCGCCACGACCTCGAAGGCGCCGGCGAGAGCCACGAGGTCGCGGAAGACGAGGTGGAGCAGCTCCTGGACTTCTTCCGCTACTTCACCAACTCGTGCCACGACCCCAAGGAGGAGGACCTGCTCTTCACGGCGCTCCACCGCAGGGGCATGTCCTGGGACGACTACCCTCTGCGCGACCTCGTGCGGGGGCACCAGGAGATGCGCGTCGTCCTCGATTCGGCGTCCGACTGGCTGCCGCTGGTCAGAACCGGGGACATCACCGCGGTGATGTCGCTCGTGCACGACCTGGAGGTCTATCTCGACCTCCTTGAGCGACATATCGCCGAGGAAGAAGAGGCGATCTTCCCCATGGTGCACGAGCTGCTCACGGCGCGCGACCTGAAGGAGCTCAGCGACGCGTTCGCGGCGATCGCCTGCGAGGAGCTCGAAGAAGGCGTGCACGCCTACTACGCCGACTTCGCCCACGAGCTGGCGGGCACGGCGCGCGCCTAGTCCGGCCCGCGACGGGGCCCTTCGGGCCCGCGGGTCGCTCAATAGCGCTGCGCCGATCAGTCCGTCAGGACCTCGCTGCGCGCGAAGGCCTCGAGAAGCTCCTCGCTGCGGGCTCCTTCCGCTGACCCGAGCTTGAGCGCCTCTGAGCCCGCCACCATGGTCGTGAGGAGAAACGCGTTCACCGCCAGCTTGGTTGCGCTGCCGGCGCCGCTCGGGCCCATGTGCAGTGTCGCCCAGCCGAGGACGTCGAAGAGCGGCATCGCCGCCGCGACGTCCTCGGCGGCGCCGCCCACGAGGAGCATCAGCATGCCCTTGACGACCACGCCCAGGCTGCCCGAGACCAAGGCGTCGAGCACGCTCACCCCGTGACGATGGGCCTCCGCGGCCAGCTCCCAGGACTCCGCCGGCGATACCGTCTACATGTCGACCCACAGCGGCTCGCCCGCAGCGGCGAGAAAGCCGGTCTCGCCATGCGCCGTGGCGCGCTCGGCGGCCGCGTCGGCGTGCATAGCGATCAGAGACTCGGCGCCTTCGGCGGCGGCGCGCGGCGTGTCCGCGACGGCCGCGCCGCGGCCTCGAGAGCGGCGGTGCGCCCGTGTGCGACCGTCCACGGCGTGCTCGGGGCCGGCGTCCAGCAGCCGGCCACGCATGCGCTCGCCCATCATCCCCGTGCCGATCAGCGCGATCTCCAGGGCTGCTCAACATCCTGTTCCTCGACGTAGTCGTGCCAGCGGCGCCGCGTGCCGATCTTGGCGCGCCAGCGCCAGGCGCGTGTCTTCGGCGCCGCCTCGATAGACTGGGTCAGACGCTCCAGCGCGGCCCTCACGCGGTCTTCATCCGCAGGCTCGAGCCCGTAGGCTGCGAGCGACTCCGCACAGCGTCGCAGGTTCCGCGTGACGTCGTAGTAGAGTCCCCAGTCACGCGCGCAGAGCTCGGCCAGATACGCCGTGTTCACCGTGCCGGGGGCGTCCTCGCCGGCCAGCTCGTCGTCCTTGAGGAGCGTCACGATATCGCGCAGGTCGCGATCCTCCGACCTGAAGATCTGCAGCTTCGTGAGCAGCAGATCGGCGGCCGACACCGTGTACGGCTCGATGGCGAGCCGGTCGCGGAGGTCCACCCTGTGGTCCATGCGGAACACGTCGAGGAACACGTCCACGTGGTCCTCGCCGTGGACGGCGTAGGCGCCGTCGGAGCTTTCGTGGGCGCACTCGCGCACGAATTGGGCCTGGCCGCCCGCCGTCGCCACGTGCACGTGGTGGCGCTCGCGATAGCCCAGCGACTCGAAGAGGCCCACGAGCCTCCCGACCTCGCGGGCCAGGCCGACCATGTCCAGATCCGAGTGGTCCCGGCCGCAGAAGGCCAGCACTTCGCAGTGATCGCGCACGGCGAGGCCGCCTATGAGGCGCAGCGTGAGGCCGCGCTCACGCGCGGCGTCGACGATGCGACGCCCTTCGGCGGCCATCTGTGCGCGACTCACGAGGAGCGTCTCGGTGCGATCGCTGGTGCTCATCCCCTGTCTTGTGCCCGCAAGAGGCGGGGGCGAAGCCCGACCGCTCTCGGTCAGCGGCCGGGCGTGCGCTGGCCGCGACGCGGCGGCGGTGGTATCCTGCCGCTCCCGTCCCCGGTCGTACGCCCGGGGGCGCAGCCACTCATGAGCATCGTCACCTTCAACAACGTCGAGAAGTCCTTCGGTGGGCAGCGCCTGTTCACCACCGTCGCCTTCGCCATCGACGGGCACGACCACGCCGTGCTCGTCGGCCGCAACGGCACCGGCAAGACCACGCTGCTGCGCCTCATCTCCAGCGACCAGCACGCCGACTCAGGGACCATCGCGCGCGCCCGCGGACGACGCGTGTGGCTGCACGAACAGGCGCCGGAGCTCGAGCGCGACCGTCCCGTGCGCGACTATCTCCTGGAGGCGTTCGGCGAGGCCGTGCAGCTCGAGGAGGCGCTGCGCGTCACGGAGGAGAGCCTCTCCGGCCTCGCCGAGCACAGTCCCGAGCTGCGCGACACGATGAAGACCTATCAGCAGCTGCAGCGCCGCTTCGAGGCTGCGGGAGGCTACGCCTACCGCAGCCGCCTGAGCGGCGTCGTCGAGGGCCTCGGCCTGCCCGACGAGATGCTCGAGCGCGACCTGCTGTCTCTCTCGGGCGGCGAGCTCACGCGCGTCACGCTGGCGCGCGCCCTCCTCGCAGACGCCGACCTCTTGCTGCTCGACGAGCCCACCAACCACCTCGACATCGACTCGGTGGAGTGGCTCGAAGGCTTCCTCGTCGAGTACCCGCGGGCCTTCGTCCTGGTCACCCACGACCGCAGGCTGCTCGAGAAGGTGGGCCAGCGCGTGCTTGCCGTCGAGCACGAGCACGTCGAGGCTCAGGGGGGCGACTTCGCCACCTATCTGCGCGAGAGCGAGGCGCGCCTCGACCTCATGCGGCGCGAGTACGACCAGGACCTCGAGAAGATCGCCCAGCTGCAGCGCTTTTACGACCGCTTCCACGCCAAGAAAGACAAGGCGAAGCAGGCCAAGGCGAAGCTCACGCAGATGGAGCGCATCAAGCGCGGGCTGCGGGAGCCTCCGAGGCAGACGAAGAGCTTCAAGCTCGGCCTCCCACAGCCCAAGCCCTCGGCACGCGTGGTGCTCGAGATGAAGACGCCGGCCCTCTGCGTCGGCTCCGCCGACGACCCGGCCGGCGTCCGCACCCTCGTGCGCGACATCGACCTCGTGCTGGAGCGCGGCGAGAAGGTCGCGCTGCTGGGCGCCAACGGCTCGGGCAAGACGACGCTGGTCGAGACGGTGGCCGGGCTGCGCAGCCTCAGCGACGGCGCCGCGCACCTCGGCCACAACGCGCGCGTCGCCTACTACTCCCAACAGGGCCGCGAGCTCACGGAGACGGATACGTGCCTCGAGAGCGTACTCCCCCTGGTCGGCCACGAAGAGGAGCAGGCGCGCAAGCTCCTCGGCCGCTTCCAGTTCGGCCCCGACGAGGTGGAGAAGCGCGTCGAGATGCTCTCGGGCGGTGAGCGCAGCCGGCTCCGCCTGCTGACCCTGCTCGTCGGCGACGCCAATTTCCTCCTCCTCGACGAGCCCACCAACCACCTCGACATGGGCTCCGTCGAGGCGCTCGCCGACGCGCTCGAGGATTACACCGGCACCATCCTCCTCGTCACCCACGACCGGCACCTTATCGACCGCGTCGCCTCGCGCGTGCTGGAGATCCACGACGGTGAGCTGCTGAACCATCTCTCGTCCGGGCGCTACTGGGAGGCTCGCAACGCTCGCCTCCTCGGTGGCGCCGACGAGGAGGCCGCGGCCGGCGGCGAGGCCGCCGCCTCAGGCGGCCGGCCCGCCGGCCGCACCACCGCCGCGGCCGCCGGCGAGGCCAAGACCCGCCAGACCAGGGAGACCGCGGAGGATGCGCGCCGCAGGCGCGCCCGCCTGCGCGGCGTCGAGGCCGCCGTCCTGCGCGCCGAGAAGCGGCTCGGCGAGATCGACGCAGAGCTTGCCGAACCGCACACCTACGCCGATCGCACCGTTCTCAACCGCCTGCTCGACGAGCGCGGCATCGTCGAGGGTCGGCTGCAGCGCGAGTACAAGACCTGGGAAGAGCTGGTCGACGAAGCGATCTGAGCTGCGCCCGTCGCGCACCGGGGTCCCGGCGCCGCGAACCACCGTGGTACGCTGACGACGATGGCCCGGCGCACGACTCCTCACGACCCGCGTGACCTCGATCGGGCGACCGTCGCCGAGATGCAGGAACGCATCCTCGGCTGGTACGCCGTCAATGGCCGTGACCTACCTTGGCGGCGCACCACCGATCCGTACGCCATCCTCGTCAGCGAGATCATGCTGCAGCAGACGCAGGCGCCGCGCGTGATCCCCAAGTTCGCGGCGTTTCTCGCGGTCTACCCGCGCCTCGAGGACCTGGCGGAGGCGCCTTTGGACGACGTGTTGCGCGTCTGGAAGGGCCTCGGCTACAACAACCGCGCCCGCCGCCTGCGCGACTGCGCGGTGGTCGCCGCCGGCCGCGGCGGTCCCACCGAGCTCCCGCGCTCCTTCGACGGCCTGCGCGAGCTTCCGGGCATCGGCCCATACACGGCTTGCGCCGTGCTGGCGTTCGCCCACAACGACGATGTCGCGGCGGTGGACGCCAACGTGCGCCGCGTGCTCACGCACGAGTTGAGCCTCCCAGCCGACCTCGGCGATCGGGGACTTCAGACGATCGCGGAGGCCGTGCTTCCGCGCGGCCGCAGCCGCGACTGGCACAACGCGCTCATGGACTATGGCGCCCTGGTGCTCACGGCGCGAGCCACGGGCATCGCACCGCGCACCCGCCAGGGCGCCTTCGTGGGGTCGCGGCGCTGGTATCGCTCGCTCCTCCTGCAGGCGCTGCTCGAGCGCGGGCCGCAGCGCCTCGACCAGCTCGCCGTCGCGCTCGACGTGACTCCCGACGTCGCGGCTGAGCTGGCCGACCTGCTGACGCGCGACGGCCTCGTGCGCCGCCACGGCGACTGTGTGCGGGTGGCATGAGCAGAGGCGCCGGAGGGTAGCTTGGGCGCGAGCAGCGCCGCCGGGGAGGTCACGTGATCTACGACGTCGATGCGGCGCGCCCCGACCTCGACTACGACGTCTGCCTCCCGGTGCGCCCCGGCGCGACACTCGGCTGCACGGCGTCCGGGCCGTTCGCCGAGGTCTACGTGAAGGGCCGGGAGAGCGGCGCCGACCCGGCCGGGTTCGTCACCGAGGTGCGTCTGCCCTACGCCCGCTGAACCGCTTCGTCAGGTGCGAAACATGGTGAGGAGGAACACCAGCTCCTCGCGCGCCTGCACGGCGTGCTTGAGATCGGCCGGCATATAGTAGAGCTTGCCGGGGCCGGCCTCGTACTCCACGCCGTCGAGCACCACGGCGCCGCGCCCTCGCAGGATGTGGATCACGGCCGGCACGCTGGCGGTGTGCTCGCTCAGCTCCTGCCCCGGCGCGAAGGTGAAGTGGATGATCTTGTGGTGTTCGTTCTCGACGATCGACTTGCTGACGATGCCCTGATCGGCGACCTGGGCCATCGCCTCGAGATCGGCGACGATCGGCTGTGCTGGTTCCATGAGTGCCTCCGTGATCCGCTGCGTTGCAGTCTCTCCACGGACCGTACCCGGGGAGCGCGGCGCGCCACCTTGACCTTGGTCAGGTCCCCCGTTTGACAGAACCTGTAAGCGGGCATATAGTTTGTGTCGCGTTACACAATATGATTGTTTTTCATTCGAAGGAGGGTCGCCATGACGGTTCGAGTTCTTCCCACGATCAAGCGCTTCTTTGAGGGTACCGCCAACGTGGTGTTCGCTCCCTCGGGCAGTGAGCGTGAGCGACGCACCAAGGATTTCATGAATGAGGACCTGACCGGCAGCGCCCGGTTCTACGCGCGCTGAGCAGAGAGACGGTGAGCATCATGCGGAATCGAGTAGTCCGTTCGATCAGTCGTTTCTTCGAGGGCACCGGCGGCGTCGTCGGGACCCCGTCAGGCGATGCCCGCGGGCTCATCCGCGTCTACACGCACGACACCGTGACGCGCGGGCGCAAGTTCTAGATCCGCAGACCTCCCCCAGACCCGCGAGCGACTCCCCCCGTTCGCGAGCGCTGCGACATAAGGCCTCCCGCTCCCTGGCCCGGCCCCGAGATGCCAGGGGATCAAGCGGGAGGCCTTCTCGTGTCTTGGCAGCGGCGCACGGTCCCCGCGACCACGCGCCGTGCCGAGCGCCCGCTCACGGCTACAGCGAGAAGTACGCCGGGAAGCGGCGCGGCTTCTTCTTGCGCCGCTGATAGGTGTGCGCCAGCTCGATGAAGATGCCGACGTCGCGCTCCAGGTCGCCCTGGGTGCCGTCGAAGTAGAA
>Ga0315297_10002661_pt1 | contig 11302 bp, 10 predicted proteins | sample YL17G15_0_MG_FD_203628 | JGI IMG/M metagenome (GOLD analysis project Ga0315297, IMG submission 203628) | Sediment microbial communities from Yellowstone Lake, YNP, Wyoming, USA - YL17G15_0 | ecosystem: Environmental > Aquatic > Freshwater > Lake > Sediment | place: USA: Wyoming | collected...
CCTGGACGCGGATCTTCTTGCCCTTGACGTCCGCGACCGAGTTGACCGGGAAATGCCCGTAGATGCCCCGGTAGCCCGCCGCGTAGAAGGCGATGAGCTTGAAACCCTTCTTGTCGAGGACCGGTTCGTAGTACTTCCGGATGAAGTCGCTGCCGTCGAGCGCCGCGTACACGTGCTGGTAGTCGCGGAAGATGTATGGCAGCTGGAAGGCCGACATCTCCGGCACCAGCGTGGACAGCGGCGCGGTCGTGATCGGCGTGAGGTCGACGGTCCCGAGCTGCACCTGTTGCGCCACCTCGCGTTCGCCGCCGAGAGCGCCCGAGTGGTGGTGGACCACCTTGATCTTGCCGCCTGTCAGCTCGGTGAGCTTATCGGCAAACTGCTGCGCCGAGAGGGTCGTGCCGTGTTTCGCGGGATTGACGTTGCCCATCACGAGATCCTTCGACTGGGCGAAGGCCGGCGTGGCTCCGACGAACACGAGCGCGGCACAGACCAAGAGTCTGAAAGCGGTCATTGCTGGCCTCCTTGGGGATGGTGAATGCCGCCGATGATCGTCCGGGCGGCTCGCCGTGTCAAGGGCGCTCAGACGCGCGCGGGCGCGGCCGACGCGTGCCGCGAGAACTTCGGCATCACGTCGTTCGCGAGCAGCTCCATGGACCGCTTCCAGAGCACGGGCTTGTCCCAGTCGTGGCCGCCCATGAGGAGCGTGCCGAAGTGGCCGGTCTCCTCGCGCAGCGCCACCAGTTGGTCGAGCACCCGGCGCGGGCTGCCGGCGATGATCAGCGCACGCTTGATGGTGTCCATGGTGATGTCTTCGTCGGGCACCTCGAGATCGGGCTTGAGCATGAAGAGCGCCTTGCGGCCCTGCGAGAAGCTGTGCCGGAAGAAGGTGTAGTAGAAGGAGAGGCCGTTGTCGGGATCGGCGAGATAGTCTTCCGCCTCCGCGTCCGTTTCCGTGACGAGGATGCTACGCGAGACGCGCCAGATGTCGGGATCGGGGCGCCTACCGACGGCCTCGCACCCCTCGACGTACTTCTCCCAGTGGCCGCGGAGGTAGCGCCGGTGGAAGAACTGCCCCGAGATGGGAATCCAGCCGCGCTCGCCGGCGGTCTTGGCGCTATTGGAATTCGGCGTGAGAAGCGACAGCGCGATGGGCGGGTGCGGCTTCTGGAACGGGCGCGGGATATAGCCCACCTTGAACTCCGGCCAGATGCCCTTGGTCAGCGAGATCTTCCAGAACTTCCCGTCGATCTCGTAGGGCGGGTCTTGCGACCAGAGCTTGAGCACGGCCTCGATGGACTCGATCACCATCTGCGGCCGCAGCTCCGCCTGGCCCACGTCGAACATCTCGAGATCGCTGACGAGCCCGCCCGGGCCTATGCCCATGATGAAGCGTCCCTGGCAGAGCTGGTCGAACATGGCCGCATGCGCCGCCACCGTCGCCGGGTGCAGCTGCGGCAGGTTGATCACGCCCGTGCCGAAGCGGATCTGCTTGGTGCGGGGGATGAGCGTGGCGAAGAAGATCAGCGGCGAGGTGATGCGCTCGCTCCAGGAGCTGAAGTGCTCGCCCACGAAGGCTTCGGTGAAGCCCAGGCGGTCCGCCAGGACGACGGCTTCCTGGTCCTCCGCGAGAATGGTCGCGTAGTCACGATCGGGGTGGTGAAAGGGCATCGTGAACATGCCGAGCTTGACGGTCACGGGCGGGCTCCTTTGCTGGATTTCTCGCGATCCTATCACATCAGCTACGGGTGATCTGCCCGAGCCCGGGCAGGCGGCCGAGGAAATTTCCGGTCACCCCGCCGTCGACCACGAGGTCGTGGCCGTTGACGTAGCGGGCGTCTTGACCAAGCAGGAAGGCGACGACGTCGGCCATGTCCTCCGGCATCGCGACGCGGCCCAGCGGCACGAGGGCGTCGCGCTCGGCGGCCACGCGCTGGTCGGTGTAGACCTTGGCGGTCATGCCGGTGCGCACCATGCCGGGCGAGACCGAGTTGACGCGGATGCCGTCGCGTCCGAGCTCCTGGGCCAGCACCTTGACGAGCATGATGATGGCGGCCTTGCTCGGCCCATAGGCGCCCAGGTTCGCGTGCGCATTGCTGCCCGACATGGACGCGATGGCGACGATGGCGCCGCGCGAGGCCTTGAGCGCCGGGTAGGCCGCCTTGGCGAGGAGCCACGTGGCGCGCGTATTCACGGCGAACATGGCGTCCCAGTCCGCGAGGGCATAGTCCATGAGGGCGCCGGGCCGGTTGATGCCAGCATTGCTCACGATCCCGTCGAGCCCGCCGAAGCGCGCGACGGCCTCGCCGACGGCGCGCGCCGGCGCGTCGGCCGAGCCCATGTCGGCATGAAGCGGCAGCCCCTCGGCGCCCAGCGTCTTCATCTCGGCGACCAGGCTGTCGAGCCCGGGCGAGGGCCCGAGGTCCACCGCCGCGATCCTGGCCGCGCGGCCCTGCGCCTTGGCGTCACGCGCAAGCCGGAGACACGTTGCCCGTCCAATCCCGCTGGCCGCGCCAGTCACGAATACCCGCATGTATGCCTCTCTGATCCCCTCGCCCCCGCCGAGGGGAAGAGGGTAGGGTGAGGGGGAAGTTTCTAGAGCCGCTTCTTCAGGTGATACAGCTTGTGCTCGATCAGCACGTGGTCGTCCACGCCGACGATCTGGTAGCCGTGCTTCTGGTAGAAGAGCGGCGCCTGGAAGCTGAACGTGTCCAGGAGGAGCCGGTCGCAGCCTCTCGCCCTCGCTTCCTGCTCCGCCGCGGCCAGCAGGCGCGTGCCGTATCCGTGGCGACGGAGGTCCGACCGCACCCAGAGGGTCTGGACCCGGCCGCCGCCGCCCCATGTCCAGCCGTGGAGACCGGCGGCGATCACGCCAGCGTCGTCGCGGACAAAGATGGACAGCCACTGCCCGTCGCTGAGTCCCGTCCGCTCCACGCTGTCGTCGTAGAGCCGATCTTCGAGGAACCGGATGTCTTCCAGCCTGGGCTCGACCTCGACGGGCGGGATGGGCAGGTCCATGGTGCTCCGAGATGCTAGACGAAGGCCAGTCCTGCTGCAAGGCCCGCTGAGGAGTGGAGAAGGCACCGCGATCTGCGGTACGCTCGCGACAAGGTGATCAAGCTCATGGGCGAGCAGGCGACGTGGCACCCGGCCTTCTGGGCGCCCTTCGTCCTCGTCGGCGATGGGGGCAAACCGTGACGCCTACGATGGAGGGCGTGGTCGCCTGTGTCGCCTATGCGGAAGGCCGGCGCGTGGGCGATGTCGCCATTCCGGACATCAGCGAGGCCCTCAAGCAGCCCGGTGTCTTCGTGTGGATCGGCCTCCACGACCCCGCCCCCGAGCTGCTCAAGCAGATTCAGCAGGAGTTCGGGCTCCACGACCTGGCGGTCGAGGATGCCAGGGCCGCTCACCAGCGGCCGAAGCTCGAGCAGTATGGGGACTCGATCTTCGTGGTCCTGCGCCCCGCGATCCTGGCATCCGATCAGCAGCGCATCGAGCTTGGCGAGACGCATCTCTTCGTCGGGTCGCGGTATGTCGTCTCCATCCGGCATGGGGCCACGCCTTCCTACGCGGCCGTCCGGACGCGCTGCGAGAGCAATCCGGGGCTCCTGGCCAAGGGCCCGGGCTTCGTGCTCTACGCCGTCATGGATTTCATCGTGGACCAGTACTTCCCGGTCCTGGACACCCTGGGGGACCAGCTCGAGCGCCTCGAGGACGAGATCTTCAGCGAGACGTTCGACCGCAAGACCGTCCAGCGCATCTACGATCTCAAGCGCAACCTGGTCGAGGTCAAGCGGGCCGTATCGCCTTTGGTTGACGTGTGCAACCGCCTCGTGCGCTTCGATATGCCGCTGATCCCCGAGGATACGCGGCCGTACTTCCGCGACGTCTACGACCACGCGATCCGGATCAACGAGCACGTGGACACGCTGCGGGAGCTGCTGACGGGCGCTCTCGAGGCCCACCTCTCGCTGACCGCGGTGGCGCAGAACGACGCCATGAAGAAGCTCGCCGGATGGGCGGCCATCATCGGCGTGCCGACCATGGTCGCCGGCGTCTACGGGATGAACTTCAAGTTCATGCCGGAGCTCGAGTGGCGCTACGGCTACCCGGCGGCGGTGGCGGGCATGGGCGCGGTCTGCGTCTACCTCTACTACCGCTTCAAGCGCTCCGGCTGGCTCTGAGCCTGCTCACGGTTGCGCATGCGACGCGCTGAAGGCCGGTGATGAAAGGCGCGCGGGCGTGACGGGATGGCGCATTCGAGATGCTCGTGGAAGCGATCGCGACGCGATCGAAGCGGTCACCCTGTCCGCGTATCAGCAATACGCCGCCATGATGCCGGCGCTCTGGGAAGGCTACCGCCAGAACATCGTGGCCACGCTCGCCGCGGCCCAGCCGGAGGCACAGATCGTGGCGGAAGAGGACGGGCGGATCGCCGGCTCGGTCCTCCTTTATCCGACGGGAACCGTGATCGCCAGGCCGGGCGGCGGCTCACTGACCCTGGCGTCACCGGAGGTGCGCCTCCTGGCCGTGGCGCCATCGGCGCGGGGGCGAGGCCTTGGCGCCGCGCTCATGGACGAGTGTGTCCGGCGAGCGCGCGACTCCGGAGCGCAGGCCCTGACGCTCCACACCACCGATATCATGCAGCCAGCCATGAGGCTCTACGAGCGGATGGGCTTTCAGCGCGCCCCCGAGCTCGACTTCCAGCCCGCCTCCGGCGTGATCATCAAGGGCTATCGGCTGGCGCTGGAAGAAATGGTGGGCTGAGAGAGGGTCAGCGGATGCCGGCGCGCATGAAGCTCTGGACGAACTGGCGCTGGAAGAGCAGGAAGCCGACCAGGAGCGGGGCCGAGGTCATGAGGGTCGCCGCGGTGATGATGGACCAGTCCACGCCCTGATCACCCGAGGAGAATACCTGTAGCCCCACCGTTAGCGGCCGCGAGTTCACCGAGTTCGTCACAATGAGCGGCCAGAGGAAGTTGTTCCAGTGGTAGCTGACCGAGACGAGCGCGTACGCGACGTAGACGGGCCTGGCCAGCGGCACATAGACCTTCCACAGCACCTCGAGCGCCCCGGCCCCCTCCACCCGCGCGGCCTCGTCCAGCTCCTTCGGCACGGTCTTGAAGGTCTGGCGCAGCAGGAAGATGCCGAAGGCCGAGGCCATGTAGGGCAACCCGATGGCGCCGAGCGTGTCGAGGATGCCGAGCCGGCTCATGGTGCGGTAGTTCTCGACGATGAGCACGTCGGGCATGATCATGAGCTGCACCAGCACGAGCAGGAAGGCGATCTCGCGTCCCCTGAAGTTGAAGCGCGCGAAGGCATAGGCCGCCAGCGTGCAGAGGACGAGCTGGGCCGCCAGGATCATGGTCACGAGCAGCGTGGTGTTGACGAAGTAGCGCGCGAAGGGCGCCGCGTCCCAGGCCTTGGCGAAGTTCTGGAGCGTCAGCGGCGCGTTCAGGACGAAATGCGTCGAGAACTGCGCCGGATGAAAGGCCGTCCAAACCGCATAGGCCAGCGGCAGGGCCCAAAGGAGGCCGAGGAGCCAGGCGGCCGCCGTCTCGAGCGCGCGGGCAGGCTTGCTCACTGGTAGTGCACTCGGCGGTCGAGAAAGAGGAATTGCCCCACCGCGAAGGCCGCCAGGATGACGAGCAGCACCAGAGTGAGCGCGGCGGCATAGCCCGCGTCCCAGAACTTGAAACCCACGTCGTAGATGTAATAGAGAAGCAGCGACGTCGCATTGTCCGGTCCACCCTTGGTCATCACCACGATGTGGTCCACCAGCCGGAAAGAGTTGATCACGGCATTGATCAGCACGAAGAGCGTGGTCGGCATTAAGAGCGGGAAGGTGACGCGCCGGAAGAAGTACCAGCGCCCCGCGCCCATCAGCGCCGCGGCCTCGTGAAGGTGCGGCGAGACGGACTGGAGCGCCGCCAGGTAGAAGATCATGAAGAAACCGGCTTCCTTCCACACGGTGACGACGATGAGGCAGGGCAGGGCGGTGCTCTGGCTGCCGAGCCAGTTGTGGCTCGGAAGTCCAAAGAGTCCGGTGATCTGCTCGAGGAGACCGTAGCCCGGCGTGTAGAAGAAGAGCCAGATGTTCGCGACGGCGATCATCGGCAGCACGGTCGGCGTGAAGAAGGAGAGGCGCAGGAGCCCGCGGCCGGCGATCTTGCCATTGACCCAGACGGCCATGAGGATGGCAAGGGCGATGGAGGCCGGAATCGTCCCAAGCGCGAACCAGACATTGTTGCCGACGACCTGCCAGAACACCGGGTCCTCGACCATGGCCCGGTAGTTGTCGAGCCCAACCCACACCGACGGCCGGCTCGGCTTGGCCGTCGAGAAGAAGCTGTGGTAGAGCGTCGCCGCCGTCGGGTAGTGAGTGAACGTGACCAACAGGACCGCAGCCGGCAGCAGCAGCAGCCACCCCTGCACGTGTGCCGATGATGTACGCCCCCTCACCCTACCCTCTCCCCCTCCAGGGGCGAGGGGATCGAAATGGCTCGGTACTGATTCCCTCTCCCCTGGAGGGGGAGAGGGTAGGGTGAGGGGGCGTGCAGTTCACGCTACTTCCGGTACGGCCGCAAGATGCGGTCGGCCTCGCGCTGGGAGTCCTTCATCGCCTGCTCCGTCGTCTTGGTGCCGGTGAGCGCGGCCTGCAGGCCGTCGTTGAGCGCCTTGGTCACGCGCTGATTGTCGTGCGTGGAAAGCTCCGCCACCGCGTACTGGAGCTGATCGCGCGCGACAACCGCGGGCGGAAAGCCCGCCACGTAGCGCTTCATCTGCCCCGTCTCCCATGCGTCGGGGCGCACGGCGACATAGCCCGTGTCGATGCCCCATGAGGCCGCGCGCTCCGGCGACGTGATCCACTTGATGAACTTGAGCGAGGCCGCCTGCTGGGCCGGCGTGCTCTTCTTGAAGATGTGGAAATTGCCGCCGCCCGTCGGCGAGCCGCGCCGCTTGCCCGCCGGCAGCATGGCCACGCCGAACTCGAAGCTGGCGTTGGTCTTCACGTTGGTAAGATTGCCGGTCGTGGTCCACATCATGGCCATCTGGCGCTCGAAGAAGTCCTTCGGCGTCGTCCCCCATTCGATGATGCCGGGCGGCATGACCTTGTGCTTCTGGCTCAGGTCGACCCAGTACTGCAGCGCCTCGATGACGGCCGGCTTGTCGTAGTAGGTCTCGGTGCCCGGGGGGTTCATGAGCAGCACGTCGTTCTGCGTCGTGAAGCCCTGGAAGAGCCAGTAGGGGAACCCCGACGATGGGACCTTGAGCCCCCACTGCGTCACCTTGCCGCTCGCGTCGCGCTTGGTCAGCTTCTTCGCGTACTCGATCTGCTCGGCCCAGTTGGCCGGCGGGCGATTGGGGTCGAGCCCCGCGTCCCTGAACGATTCCTTGTTCCAGTACAGCACGATGGTCGAGCGCTGGAAGGGGATGCCCCAGGTCTTGCCACCCGTCTGGCTATTGAGCATGAAGGCCGGGAAGAAGCTCTTGAGCCAGGCCTTGTCGTCCGCGCTCTTCGCCATGTCGTCGAAGGGGATGAGGGCGTCCTCGTCGATGAGCGTGAACATGTCGGTCGAGAGCAGCACCGACATCTGTGGCGGCTCGCCGCTCTTGAGCGCCGTCAGCACCTTGACGATGGTCTCCTGGTAGGTGCCGGCATAGATCGGCTTGACCTTGATGCCGGGATTCTCCTTCTCGAAGTCCGCCGCCAGGCTGTCGATGATCTTGGTCACGGGCCCGCCCACGGCCACCGGATAGTAGAAGGACAGCTCCACCGGTTGCTGGGCGTCTGCCGGCATCACACCGCCGGCAAGGCAGGCGAGCAGGGCGACGGCGGCCACGGTTCGGATGCATCTCGCGATCATGCGCGTTCTCCTCGTTGTTGAAGTGTCGGACACAGGGATCAGCCGCTGGTACCGGCGGTGGGGATATCGTCGCGACGACGGCCGCTCTGCTCATCGAAGACGTGTACGTGCTCCTTGTTCCACGCGAGGTGCAGCGAGGCGCCCGCCGGCCGCTCGACGCGCCCGGGCGCGCGCACCGCGAGCGCCTGACCACCGGCTTCGCAGGTGAGGATGGAATCGGCGCCGAGATACTCGATGGTCTTGACCGTGGCACCGAGACCGCCGGGCGCCGCGAGCGTGATGTCCTCGGGCCTCACGCCCAGCAGGAGCCCGGCGCCGCGGCCCGGCAGGAGCGTCGGCCCGTCGGTGCCGGCGACGACGGCGCCGCCCGCTCCGTCCGCGAGCTTCAGGATGTTCATGGGCGGCGTGCCGATGAAGCGCGCGGTGAAGACGGTGGCGGGCTGCGCGTAGAGATCGGCGGGCGAGGCGTCCTGCTCGACGCGTCCCTCGCGCAGCAGGATCACCTGGTCGGCCATGCTCATCGCCTCCGTCTGGTCGTGCGTGACGTACACCATGGTCACGCCGAGCTTCTGCTGGAGCCCCCGGATCTCGCGCCGCATGTCGAGCCGAAGCTGGGCGTCGAGATTGGACAGCGGCTCGTCCATGAGGCACACGGGCGTCTCGGCGATGATGGCGCGGCCCAGCGCCACGCGCTGCTGCTGGCCGCCCGAGAGCTGGGAGGGCTTGCGCGCGAGGAGCCCCTCGAGGCCGAGGAGATCGGCTACACGCGAAAGCCGCGCCTCTCGCTCGGCCGCCGGCACACGACGCACGCGCAGCCCGAAGACAATGTTCTCCGCGACCGACAGGTGAGGGAAGAGAGCATAGGACTGGAAGACCATGGAGATCTTGCGCTGGGCGGGCGGCAGGTGCGTCACGTCCGCGCCGCCGATCAAGACCCTGCCGGTCGAGACCTGCTCGAGCCCCGCGATGAGCCGGAGCGTCGTGGACTTGCCACAGCCCGAGGGACCCAGCAGCACCAGCATCTTGCCGGCGGCCGCCTCGAAGCTCACGTCGTCCACCGCGCGTGTCGCGCCCCAGAACCGGCTGACGTGCTGGGCGGAGATCGCCGACACTTAGGACGCAGCGCGGCGCTTGTTGCTGACGTAGTCCACGAGCACGTACTCGCCGAGACGCTCCGGCGTGGCGAAGAAGGCGCGGCCGCGGTTGATGCGGGCCATCTGCTCGACGAAGGCGGTCAGCATCTCGCTCCGGTCGAGCATGAAGGTGTTGATGGTGATGCCCTCGCGGGTGCAGCGCTGGACTTCCTTGAGCGTTTCCTGAATGGTCCGGCGCGTCGGCGGGTAGGAGAACTCCGCCTCGCCGCCCTCCATGTGCGCCGTCGGCTCGCCGTCGGTGATCATGATGATCTGCTTGTTGCCGCCCTTCTGCCTGCCCAGCAGCGTCCGCGCCAGCATGAAGGCCGCGTGCATATTGGTGCCGATATTGGTCCCGCTGGGCGAGAGCCGGGGCAGCTCCGCCGCGCTGAACTCGCGCGCGTAGAGCGAGAAGCCGACGACGTGCAGGCTGTCGCGCGGGAACTGACCGCGGATCAGCGCCTGGAGCGCGATCGCCACCTTCTTGGCCGGCACGAAGCAGCCGTTGTAGAGCATGGAGCGGCTCAGGTCGAGCAGGACCACCGTGGCCGCCTGGGTCGACAGCTCCGTCCGCCAGACTTCGAAGTCGTTGGGCGCGAGCCGCACGGGCGTGCCGATCCCGCCGCGCTCCACGGCATTCATGAGCGTCTGCTTGAGATCGAGCAGGAAGGGATCGCCGAACTCGTAGCGCTTGGCGTCGTCGGTGCGGTCGCCGCCCGCGCCGCGGCGCGAGACGGCATGGCGCCCGAAGCGGTCGCGCTTGAGATGCGAGAAGACGTCGCGGAGCGCCTTGTCGGCGATCTTGCGGATGGCCCGCGCTGTCATCTCGAGGCGGCCGCCCTTGTTCTCGAGGTACCCGGCCTCCTCGAGCTTCTTGGCGAGCTCTTTGAGCTTTTCAAGATCGCGCGCGGCCTCCTCGCCCAGCAGGCGCTCGACGTCCTCGCGGTTGATATCGTCGAGGTCGCCCGGATCCTTGGCCCGGCGCAGCTCGCGCTCGAGCTGGTCCATCTGCTGCAGCTCTTCCATGACGCGCATGGCCTCTTGCATCGACAGGTTCTCGTCGCCCTTGAAGTCGTAGGGACGTCGGAGCGCGTCCATCGGCAAGAGCTCCTCGAGGTTCATGGCCAGTTGGGCCATCTCGGCCTCGAGCCGTTCGTCCCTCGCGAAGAGCGACTGCATCATGCCCTGGAGCTCTTGCCGCTGCCCCGGCGTGAGGCTTTGCATCAGGGACTGCATCTGGCCCATCTGCTTGCCCATCTGCTCGAGGAGCTGGTCGAGGCTCTCGGCGCCGGGGAAGCTCTGTCCCCACTTGTCCTTGAATGCTTGAAAATCCGGCTCGCCCCCCTCGGCGCGCTCGCGCAGCATGCGGTTCAGATCCCGCATCATCTCGCGCATGCGCTGGAGGTCTTCGGGTGTGAGGTTCTGGAGCCCCTGCTGCATGCCCTGCATGAAGGGCTTGAGCATCTGCTCCTGGAGCGACTTCATCAGCTCGTCGAACTTCTGTTTCGCGTCGGCGCTGGTGAAGGGATAGCTCTGGAGCGCCTTGATCTGCCCGGCGGGGTCGGGCGGGAGCTGGTCGAGTGCGTTCATCTTCTGCTCTTGCTTGGCGCCCGGCGGTACATCGCGCTCGATGCCCGCGCGCTCGGTGTCCCGGATTTCCTTGAGCTTCTGCTTGATGTCATCGAGAGCCGAGCCCAGGTCGTACTTCTCGAGGCGCTGCTTCCGCTGCTGCTGGAGGCGCTTGAGGAGGTCCTGGAGCCCCGGCATGCGGCCGCCCTGCGGATCCTGCGCGCCGCGCTGGAAGAGGCGGCGGAGCGCGTTCCAGAGGTCGCCGTCGGCGAGCAGATCGTCCGACATGGCCGACAGGAGCTGGTCGGCGTCGAGGTCGGGGACGGCCTGGGTGCCGTCCCAGCGGGAATATCGGCTGAGTCTCGCCATGGCCAAAGTTGACGTATGCTACCACCCATGACCACTCCAACGAACCCCCGTCTCGACGACCTCCTGTCCACCCGCGCCCGCATCGGTTGGGGCGTCTCCGCCCCGCCCGCCCGCCCCGTCGCCGAGGCGCTCTTCGAATTCGGCGGCGGCCACCCCGACCCCTCCTCCTTCCCCTACGAGGGCATGGTCGAGGCCACGGCCGACGTGATGAGGGCCGAGGGCGCGCCGGCGCTGTCGTACGGCGAGCCGCAGGGCTACAAGGGCCTGCGCGAGCTGGTCGCCCACAAGTACCGGCTCTTCGAGAACCTCGAGGTCCCGACGGACGACATCATCATCTCGAACGGCTCGGGGCACGCGCTCTCC
>Ga0315297_10002663_pt1 | contig 11301 bp, 10 predicted proteins | sample YL17G15_0_MG_FD_203628 | JGI IMG/M metagenome (GOLD analysis project Ga0315297, IMG submission 203628) | Sediment microbial communities from Yellowstone Lake, YNP, Wyoming, USA - YL17G15_0 | ecosystem: Environmental > Aquatic > Freshwater > Lake > Sediment | place: USA: Wyoming | collected...
AAGAGGCCGCGCGTCCGGCGAAACCAGACGGGGTTCGGGATTCGGGGTTCGGGATTCGGGAGAACCAGCAAGAACCGTCGTCTCGCTGGCTGGTTGCCGCGCATCCGGCGTGAGGCGCGCCAGCGCTTCTTCGACGATGAACTCGGTCTCGGGCCGGGGGATCAGCACTCCGGGTTCGACCTCGATCTCGATGCCCCAGAACTCGCGGTGTCCCGTGATGTAGGCCGTGGGCTCTCGGCGTTCGCGCCGCTCGACCAGCGGGTCAAACCGTTCACCAAACCCAGCCGGGGCCGGCTCACGCCAGTTGGCGATCAGTTGCCCTCGCTCCCACCCGCCAAGCGCATGCCGCGCCAGCAGTTCCGCGTCGAGGGCGGCCTCGACCGGCTCGATACCGGCGCGCTCCAGGCGTCCCCGACCCTCGAGGATCACCGCGTGGAGTGTGTTCGTAGCGTTCATTCCTTCGCGCCCTAGCGGCGGCGATCGCCGGGGCTGCCTGCCCTGAGCGCAGTCGAAGGGAAGCCCCGGCCTACATCTGGACAGAAACTGCACTCTGATGCCGGGCTGGAGCCCGGCGATCCCAGGCTTCCAACCGAATCCCGAAGCCCCGAACCCCCGAACCCCGACCCCCGAATCCCGACCCCCGACCCCCGACCCCCGAATCCCGCCCATCGCCTATCGTCTACTGGCTTTCTCCGACCGTCGTGACTTCCTTCAGCTGCTCGGCTGTGTAATACGTGACGACCTCGTCAATCAATTCGGTCACGTTGCCGTCGAGCACGTCGGTCAGCCGGTGCGTCGTGAAGTTGATCCGATGATCCGTAATCCGGCTCTGTGGAAAGTTGTACGTCCGGATCTTCTCGGAACGCTCTCCGGTGCCGACCTGGCTGCGTCGGTCCTTGGCGATGGCTTCCTGTTGCTTGCGCATCTCCATCTCGTAGAGTCGCGCGCGCAGCACCTTCATGGCCTTCGACCGGTTCTTGATCTGCGACTTCTCGTCCTGCTGCGAGACGACCAGCCCTGAGGGGAGATGCGTGATGCGCACGGCCGAGTACGTCGTGTTGACGCTCTGGCCGCCGGGGCCGCTCGAGCAGAACGTGTCAATGCGGAGGTCCTTCGCCTCGATGGCGACGTCGACTTCTTCGGCCTCCGGCAGCACGGCCACCGTTGCCGTCGAGGTATGGATCCGGCCGCTCGCCTCGGTCGCCGGAACCCGCTGAACCCGGTGCACGCCGCTTTCGTACTTCAACCGGCTGTAGACCAGCTTGCCTTCGATGCTCGCGACCACTTCCTTGGTGCCGCCGATGCCGTTCTCGCTCGTCGACAGGACCTCGACGCGCCAGCCCTGCCGTTCCGCATATCGGCTGTACATCCGGAACAGGTCGGCCGCAAACAGCGCCGCCTCGTCGCCGCCGGTGCCCGCCCTGATTTCGAGGACGACGTTCTTATGGTCGTTCGGGTCCTTGGGCACGAGCAGCAGCTTGATCTCCGCGATCAAGGTCTCGGCTCTCGCCTTGAGCGGCGGCACTTCCTCGAGCGCCAGTGCCCGCATCTCCTGATCGTCAGTTGTCGCGAGCTCCTCCGCCTGGGCGATCTGCGAAGTGACGCTCTTGTACTCGCGAAAACGGTCGACGACGGGCTCGATCTCGGCGAGCGCCTTGGCGTTGGTCCGGTACTGGCCCGCGTCTGACTGCACCCCTGGCGCTCCCAGCAGCGCGAGCAGTTCCTCGTATTTCGCTTCGACGGAATTCAGCTTATCTAGCATGTGGAGCACCACTCAATATCCGGTAGACGGTAGTCGATAGACGGCAGACAGTTGGAGAGAAGTTGGGCAACCACGGGGGGTTGCCCCTACCGCTCCCTCGAGGCTCCGCAGGGGTGGGCCCCCGTGCCCGCCCGAATGGCGCCTCTACCGGTGGCCGGCTCCTGCCAACATTCTCATAGCTGAAACCACTCAAGAACCGGTGGATGGGCGACGCGAGGCGTCTCTCAACTGCTCTCTACTGGCTACCGCGTACTGAATACTTGCTTCCGACAGCCTCCGCAGTCCATCCCTCATCCTCCCGACACCGGCGGCAGGAAGACCACCTCGTCCCGGTCGGCCAGCGCCCGGGTGAATCGCGCGTACTCCGCGTTGACAGCGGCCGACAGGGAGGCGCGATGCGGCGCCATCGCCGGAAACTCGGCGGCGAGGGCCTGCCATGCCGTTTCCACGGTGGCGTCTTCAGGCACGTCACGCACCAGATCGGCTGCGCCAGCGATGTCGCGCAGCCGTGCGAACAGTCGAATCGTTATCTGCACGCGCGCTCCACGGCGGCCTGCCGAGCCGCCGAATCGGAGGGGTCGGCCGTCGCGCCTTCGATCCACGCCTCGCCGCCCTCAAAGATCTCACGCTTCCAGATCGGCGCGATCTGCTTCACGCGCTCGATCGCGTATCGGCACGCCTCGAAGGCCTCTGCGCGATGCGGCGATGCCGCCGCGATCGCGACGCTGACCTCGCCCGGACGCAGCGTCCCAATCCGATGATGCAGCCCCAGCCGCGCCTCGGGCCAGATGTCGGAGACCTCGGCGCCAATGATCTCAAACGCGCGCACCGCCAGCGGCTCGTACGCCTGGTACTCCAGTTGTACGACGCGCCGGCCAAGGTTTTCGCCCCGGACCGTCCCGAGAAACGTCACGACGGCGCCGTCCCGGCCCGGCGCTTGGTCGCCGCTTTCGGTGACCAGGCGCACCAGCGCCGCAAGGTCCAGTTCGTCGCGCGAGATGCCCAGCAGCGTCGGCGGCATTGGAGTCAACAATCCAGTATAGCAGGGCGGGATTCCCGCCTTCGCCCGCAGGCAATCCGGTGGCTTCGGCGTGGCTGGCGGGATTCGGGAGCCGGGAGTCGGGAAGCCCACGGCGACGCCGTCAGTTGCCCCGCTGGCGCGGGAGGGCGGCTTCCTAAGCAACAAGACGGGAGTCTGGAGCCGGGCTACCGTCCCAGCGGGGCGACCCCGTTCCAGAAGTGATTCAGAACACCCACACCCCGGCCGGCCGCGGCGCCGTGGCGGATCGCGCCCTCCACGTACGCCTGGGCAAGCGGAACGGCTTGCGCAAGCGTCCTGCCGAGCGCCAGGTTCGCCGCGATAGCGGCCGCAAACGTGCACCCGGTACCGTGCGTGTTGGTGCCCGGCACGCGCACGTGGCGAAACTCCAGCAGATCATGGCCATCAAACAGCACATCCACGACATCGGCCGTCTGCAGATGTCCGCCTTTGACAATGACCGCCGCGGGACCCATGTCGTGAATCCGCCGCGCCGCCGTCCGGCTGTCTTCCACGCTCCGGATCGGGAGTCCGGTCAGCACCTCCGCTTCCTCCGTATTCGGCGTCACCACGGTCGCCCGCGGCAGCAGTTGTTTGCGCACGGCATCAACCGCGTCGCCGGCCAGCAGGACGGCGCCGCTTTTCGACACCATCACCGGGTCGACGACAACATTGACCAGCGCGAATCGCGCCAGCGCCGCGGCGACCGCGTAGACGATGGCGGAGGTGGCCAGCATGCCGGTCTTGACGGCATCGGCGCCGATATCGCTCGCGACGGCCTCAATCTGCGCCATGATGATGTCGCAGGGGAGCGGGAGCGCGGCGGCCACCCCGAGCGTGTTCTGCGCCGTGACGGCCGCAATCGCGCTGGTGCCCCAGACCCCGTGCGCGGCGAACGTCTTGAGGTCGGCCTGGATACCTGCTCCGCCTCCCGAATCACTCCCGGCGATTGTCAGGGCCTTCTTCATACGCTAGAATCCGAATGACATGATGAATGCGTCTTTGCTGAATGCACTCACTGACCGACTGGCGTTGCCGTCTTCGCGCGCCATCCGTGTGGCCAGTGTCCTGTTCATCACCGTGCTGACCGCGGCCGCGGCCCAGGTCAGCATCCCGGTGCCGTTTACGCCGGTGCCGTTCACGATGCAGCCGATGATCGTGCTGCTCGGTGCGGCGGCGCTCGGTTCCCGACTGGGTGTCGCCAGCCAGGTTCTCTACCTGGCGGCCGGCCTGGCCGGGCTGCCGGTGTTTGCCGCGTCGCCGGCGCTTCCGCACGGCATCGCCCGGCTGTTTGGCCCGACCGGCGGGTTCCTGCTCAGCTACCCGCTCGCGGCGTTTGTAACTGGCCGGCTCGCCGAGCGCGGATTCGATCGCCGCTACGCAACATCAGTCGCCGCCATGGCCGCCGGCCTCGCCATCATCTTCGCCGGCGGGGTGTCGATGCTCTCGCTGCAGTTCGCACCCGCGATGGGTAGTGGCGCACTCGTCGCCGCGCTCGCCGCCGGCTGCTATCCGTTTATCGCCGCCGATCTGGTCAAGCTCCTGATCGCCGCGAGCATCCTGCCAGGCGTCTGGAAACTCGTCGGGCGCCGGGTCTGACCGCCTCCGCCAAGGCTGCGGCGGTCCGCCGAAGCTTTTGCGAAGGCGGAAGCCCCGGCCTCCAGTGCGCGGCCCCTGCTCCTACAGCCAAGATAGCAGCTGAAGACTCGGCGGACCCGGAGCCGGGCTGGAGCCCGGCGATCCCAGGGGTGTCACGCTGCACATCTGTCCAATCTGCGGCGAGCCTGGGATCGCCACCCCTCGACGCTGCTCGGGGTGGGCTGAGCGCATCGAAGCCCACGCTCCAGCGTGGCCCTATTCTGGCCCGAAGGCCGAAGACTGCGGGCTCCACCAGCACACGCCCACACTGGTCAACGGCTCGAGCAGTCACCGGACTCAGATCGCTCGCCCCTACTTCCTCACGAAGATCAGAAAGAACTGGTACGGGAGAAACGTCTCTCGCCGTGCCAGCCTCAATCCGGCCGCTTCCGCGTCTCGTACGATGAGGTCCGGATCCAGGCGTTCCTCGATCGGCGGGCCAGGGCCCAACCCATCCTTTCGGAAATCCACGACGCCAACCCGTCCTTGTGGCTTCAGCGACTTCGCGAGGTTGCGGAGCAGCGGCACGGGGTCGTTGATCTCGTGATAGGTGTCAACCACGAGCACCGCATCGATTTTGCCAGCCGGCAACTTCGGATCGGATTCCGTCCCAAGCACCGGTTCCACGTTGCGAAGACCCTCGCGCGCGATGCGGCGCCGCGTCGCTTCGAGCATCAGGCGCTGGATGTCCTCGGCGTAGACCTTGCCGTTGGGGCCAACGCGCCGCGCAAGGCGAATCGTGAACCAGCCGCCGCCCGCTCCCAGGTCGGCGACCACCGACCCGTCGGCTATGCCGAGCGCATCCATGATCGGTCCCGGCATCTGCCAGAGATCGCGGTCGGGCCCCTCGAGCAGGCCCAGGTCGAGAGGCAGGAACAGGTTGCCGTGCCGCACCCGGTCCTGCGCACCGACGTGTCCCGCGCCGGTGGCGAAAAGAGCCACGGCACACACCGCCGCCGCGAGCCGTATCCTGCTGAACATGAACGGGTTAATCCATCATATGGAATCGGTATATACTCTGGCGTCATGTTACCAGAATTCTTTTCGAGCATGCTTGAACTCATCGTCAAGACGTCGTCCGAACTGCCTCCCGACGTTCGCGCGGCCATGAAGGCCGCAACCGATCTGGAGCCAGCCGACACCCGTGCTGGCCAGGCCCTGTGCATCATCAACGTCAACATCGATCAGGCTGCCGACGGCGAAGGCGCGATCTGCCAGGACACCGGCATGCCGACCTTCGAGATCCACGTGCCGCGAGGGGCGGACCAGTTGTGGATGGCCGAGGAAGTTCGAAAAGCCATCGTCGAGGCTACCCGGCGCGGGAAGCTGCGTCCCAACTCGGTCGATTCAATCACCGGGAAGAACTCCGGCAACAACCTCGGCCCCGGCACGCCCGTCATTCACTTCAATCAGTGGGCGTCCGCCGACCAGATTGAGGTCAAGCTGCTGCTCAAGGGCGGCGGCTGCGAGAACTGCAACGCCCAGTACGCGGTGCCGGTGGAGTTGGCGAATCTCGGGCGCGCGGATCGGAATCTCGACGGCGTCCGCAAGTGCATCCTCCACGCCGTGTGGCAGGCACAGGGCAAGGGGTGCGCGCCGGGTGCGGTCGGCGTGTGCATTGGCGGCGATCGCACCAGCGGCTACGCGGAAGCGAAGGGGCAGCTGTTCCGGACGCTCGACGATGTGAACCCGGATCCGCAGCTCGCGGAGCTCGAAGCCAACATCATGGGCACCGTCAACCGGCTCGGCGTTGGCACGATGGGGTTTGGCGGCAAGACGACGCTCATCGGCTGCAAGATTGCGGCGCTCAATCGTCTGCCGGCCAGCTTCTTCGTGTCGGTCGCGTACGACTGCTGGGCGTTCCGCCGGCTCGGCGTCGTGCTCGACGCGACCACCGGCGCGATCAAGCGGTGGCAGTATCGCGATCCGTCGAGCCCGATCGCGCCGATGGCAGATCAGGCCGGGTTCAAACGGACCGGGCGCGAGGTCGTGCTGACCGCACCGCTCACCGAGGCGCAGGTCCGCTCGCTCAAGGTCGGCGACGTCCTGCTGCTCAATGGCCGCATGTTCACGGGCCGCGACTCGGTACACGCGTATCTCATGAAGAACGACCCGCCGGTTGATTTGAACGGCGGCGTGATCTACCACTGCGGACCGGTGGCGCTCAAAGACGGCGACGGGTGGAAGATGAACGCCGCCGGGCCGACCACCAGCATTCGCGAGGAGCCGTACGAGGCCGACGTGATCCGCAAGTTCGGCGTGCGCGCCGTCATCGGCAAGGGCGGAATGGGTGCGAAGACCCTCGAGGCCCTGAAGGAGTGCGGCGCGGTCTACCTGAGCGCGATTGGCGGCGCGGCGCAGTTCTACGCCCGATGCATCGAGCGCGTCGATGGCGTGTCGCTCTTCGAGTTCGGCGTGCCCGAGGCGATGTGGCACCTGCATGTAAAGGACTTCCCGGTGATCGTGACGATGGATGCGCACGGAAACAGCCTGCACAAGGACATCGAAGGCGATTCGGCGAAAGAGCTGGCGGCGCTGAAATGAAGCAGAAGAGGGGTCGGGTCACTTCTTCGCCGGTCGGCGCCTGAAGACGTGCTCCGACCCCTTTTCCGGCGGCCCCTTTTTCTGGACAATCGAGGCTCCTGATGACTGATTCACGCACAACCCCCGCTGCGTCCGCGCGCCCGCAGCCGCCGCGCGCCTACCGCTGGCTGGTGCTGGTTTTCATCAGCCTCGCGATGTTCGGCAACTACTACGTCTACGACTGCATCGGCCCGCTGGCCCCGCTGCTGAGCAAGCAGGGGTTCTCGGACGCGAACATCGGCCTGCTGCAGGCGATCTACAGCTTCCCGAACATTCTGATGGTGCTGGTGGGCGGCGTGATCATCGACCGCATCGGCACCAAGAAGTCCACGATGCTCTTCGGCGTCATCTGCTTCCTCGGCGCCGCCGTCACCGCCTTTCCCGACACGCCGGCCCTGGCGCCGCTCGGCTGGGCGGTGAACCGCCTCCTCACGCTCTTCGGCGCCGACGCCGTGTCGCCGCTGATCAGCGTGATGGCGGCCGGGCGCCTGGTGTTCGGAATGGGTGCCGAGTCGCTGATCGTGGCGGTGACGACAGCGATCGCGCGATGGTTCAAGGGCAAGGAGCTCAGCTTCGCCTTCGGCGTCAACCTCACCATCTCCCGGTTCGGGTCGCTCGGTGCCCAGGTATCGCCGAGTTGGGCGGGGTGGGCCTATACGAGCTGGAAGATGCCGCTCCTCATCTCGGTAGGGCTCGGCGCGTTCTGCATCATCGGCGCAGTGTTCTACTGGGTCCTCGAGGGGTACGCCGCGCGCCACTACAAGCTCGGAGAGGCGGGCAAGACCGACAAGGTGGTGTTCCGGGACATCGCCGGTTTCGGCCGCTCCTACTGGCTCATCGTCCTGCTGTGCGTGACCTTCTATGCCGGCATCTTCCCGTTCCAGACCTTCGCGCAGAAGTACTTCATCGACGTGCGCCACACCGGCGCGGAGCTCGCATCGTGGCTGGTGGGGATGCTCACGACGTTTGCGATGTTCGGCACGCCCGCGTTTGGCGCGATCGTGGATCGGGTGGGTCGGCGTGCGCAGTTCATGATGTTCGGGTCGCTGCTGTTGATCCCCGTGTACTTCCTGGTCGGCTACACGACGATTTCGATGTACCTGCCGATGGCGATGATGGGAATCGCCTTCTCGCTCATCCCCGCGATCATGTGGCCGTCGGTGGCGTACGTGGTGGAAGAGAACAAGCTCGGCACGGCCTACGGTCTGATGACGATGATCCAGAACATCGGGTTATTCGGCTTCAACCTGATGGTGGGCTGGGCCAACGACCATTGGGCCGCCAGCGCGACGAACCCGGCTGGCTACCGTCCCGGCATGGTGTGGCTGTTCTCGTCCGTGGGCTTCTTCGGCCTGCTGTTTGCGTTCCTGCTCCGCCGGCGCGAGACAGGACCGCACGCCCACGGTCTCGAGACCATCAAGGCATAGGCCCGCCATGGCAACGCTGATCAATCGCGCGTGGAAATTGGCGGCGCGGCCGCAAGGCCGCTTCAAGCCCGGGGATTTCCGGCTGGACGAAGAACCGGTGCCCGACCTGGCCGATGGCCAGGTGCTCGCGCGCGTCGTGTACCTGTCGCTCGATCCGACCAATCGCGGTTGGGCCAATGCCACGGCGACGTATCTGCCGCCGATTCCGCTCGGCAGCGTGATGCGCGGCTTTGGCCTTGGCATCGTGGAGGCATCACGTCACCCGGCGCTCAGGCCTGGCGACTACGTGCAGGGGATGCTCGGCTGGCAGGCGTACGCCGCGGTTGACGGAGCCGCGGTCACGCGGTTCGAGCGGCAGCCCGGCATTCCACTCGACGCCTACCCGGCCGTCTTCAGCTACATCGGGGCGACAGCGTACTTCGGCCTGCTCGACATCGGCCGGCCGAAGAAGGGCGAGACCATTGTCGTGTCTGGTGCCGCCGGCGCTGTGGGCTCGCTTGCCGGTCAGATCGGCAAGATCCTCGGCTGTCGCGTGGTGGGCATCGCGGGCAGTGACGAGAAGTGCCAGTGGCTGACCGGCGAACTCGGCTTCGATGCCGCGATCAACTACAAACGCGAATCCGTCCTCCGGCGGTTGAAACAGCACTGTCCGAACGGGATTGATGTGTACTTCGAGAATGTCGGAGGCGAGATTCTCGACGCGGTGCTGGCGCTCGTCAATGAGCGCGCGCGTATTGCGCTCTGCGGTCTGATCTCCCAGTACAACGAACCCGTGCCGCCGCCAGGGCCCCGCTTCTTCGGCAACGTGCTCATCAAGCGGGCGCGGATCGAGGGCTTCATCATCCTCGACTACGCGACCAGGTTCCCTGAGGCGTTTACCGCGCTCGGAAAATGGATGTCCCAGGGCCTGTTGCGCTACCGCACCGACATCGTCGACGGCCTCGAGCACGCGCCGGTCGCGATCAACCGGCTCTTCGACGGCGCGAACACCGGCAAGTTGCTCGTCCGCGTATCAGCCGACCCCGTTTCCTGACGAGCCGGCCGGTCGATTACAATAGACCTTTCAGGACTAGTCCATGGCCAAATCCACCGTTGCGATTCTGCGTACGCGCCCCGGGACTGTGCTGAGGGACTACCACGAGCTGATGAACCTGGCCCGCTACCAGGACGTCGTCGCCAAAGACGCCGACACCGCGCTCAAGGTCAATATCTCCTGGCACTTCTTTTTCCCGGGCAGCTCGACGGTGCCGTGGCAGATGGATGGCGTCATCCGGGCGCTCAAGGCCGACGGGTACAATCCGGCGCTCGTGCACGCCTGCCACAACCGGACCGTCGTCATCGACGCGCACCTCGGCGAGCGCGAGAACAAGCAGGTCAATGTTGTCGAGGCGCACGGGCTCCGGAACGTCCACCTCTACGAGGGCGAGGAGTGGATCGGGATCAAGGACGCTGTCGGCGACCTGACGAAGAAGTTCCTCTGTCTCAATGAGGTCTACCCGCAGGGATTCATGATCCCACGGCGCTTCATCGGCGAGAACATCATCCATCTGCCGACCGTGAAGACGCACATCTTCACGACGACCACCGGTGCGATGAAGAATGCGTTTGGCGGACTGCTGAACGAGCGGCGGCACTGGACGCACCCGGTCATCCACGAAACGCTCGTGGACCTGCTGATGATCCAGAAGAAGATCCACCGCGGCGTCTTTGCCGTGATGGACGGCACGTTCGCCGGCGACGGCCCGGGGCCGCGCTGCATGATGCCGCAGGTGAAGAACGTGATCCTGGCGAGCGCCGATCAGGTCGCCATCGATGCCGTGGCGGCGAAGCTGATGGGCATGGACCCGATGTCGATCAAGTTCATCCGCCTGGCGCACGAGGCCGGGCTGGGATGCGGGGATCCGCGCGACATCGAGATCGTCGGCGACCAGTCGGCGGCCGCCGAGAACTGGCACTTCGTCGGACCGTTCAAGAAGATGACGTTCGCGTCCCGGATGCAGCACCAGATCTACTGGGGACCGCTCAAGAAGCCGATCGAGTGGAGTCTCAAGACCGTGCTCGCGCCGTGGGCCTACATCGCCAGCGTCATGTACCACGATACCTTCTGGTACCCGATGAACGCGGATCGGATGATGAAGGACGTCCTGTCAAGTGAGTGGGGGCGCCTGTTCCAGAACTGGGAAACCGCCAGCACGAAGGCAGATGCTGACGGTTACCCCGACGTCGGCGCGGCCCCGGCCGAGGTGTCCCGGCTTGGTGCACGCGCCTTTGCCCAGTCATTCAGGATACTTGGCACCTGCGTGCGCGACGCGCCGGAATTCGCCAACAAGAAGCGCAAGGTCGTCACGCGCGCGTAGACTCACTTCTGCTTCTCCAGCCAGCGGTTGAACATCCACAGCGACGCCGCCGAGGCGAAGCCGATGCCCATCAGGATCAGCCAGCCCATGGCATTGTTGGCTGGCACGAGTTCGAGCAGGCCATCAGCCTTGACCGTCGCGCCCTTCGCCATGATGTCGTTGAAGATGTAGGCGCCGACCGGGCCACCCAGGATAGCGCCGAATGCGAGCGGGAGGTTTGCATATCCCAGGAACAGCCCCTCTTGTCCCTTGGGCGCCAGCGCGCCGATGTACTCATACATCCGCGGCGAGGTGAACAATTCGCCCAGCGCGATCAGGACGACCGTGAAGATGACGAAGACCGAGGCGACGGGCAGCCAGTTGTTGACCAGTGCCTGCGGCCCGCCCGCCATATAGATCGGGGCGATGTTGATGAGCCACGCCATGCTGATGATCACGGTGCCGGCTACCATCGAGCGGATGGGCTTCATCTTGCCCCACGTGCTGACGATGATC
>Ga0315297_10002665_pt1 | contig 11299 bp, 17 predicted proteins | sample YL17G15_0_MG_FD_203628 | JGI IMG/M metagenome (GOLD analysis project Ga0315297, IMG submission 203628) | Sediment microbial communities from Yellowstone Lake, YNP, Wyoming, USA - YL17G15_0 | ecosystem: Environmental > Aquatic > Freshwater > Lake > Sediment | place: USA: Wyoming | collected...
ATCTACTATGGTGACCAGTCCGCTTGGTTCACCAAGACCAAAGAATCGAACGACTACTACAAGCGGGTCAACCGCTCGAGCGCCCAGGCGACGATGAGGCGTCTCGAGAAGTCCTTCAGGAACTTCTTCCGGAGGATCAAGAAAGGGACTGGAAAGCCCGGCTACCCGCGCTTCAAGGGACGCGACTACTTCGATTCGGTCGAGTTCCCGGCCTACGGAGACGGAATCAAGCTCAAATCCGGCAAACTCTATGTCCAAAACATCGGAATGGTCAAGATCAAACTCCACCGAAAGATCGAGGGGAAGATCAAGATCGTTACCCTGAAGCGGGAAGCAGGCTGCTGGTACGCGGCCTTCTCCTGCGAGCTTCCGGCTTCCAAGATCAAATCCAACAAGCCCCCGGTTGGAATTGACGTTGGACTCGAATCCTTCCTGACCAATTCCAATGGTGACCATGAACCCAACCCTCGGTACCTGAAGGTCGAGCTTCCTGAGCTTCGCAGGAAGCAACGTTCGGTCTCCAGAAAGAAGAAGGGAGGAAAGAACAGGCGAAAGGGCGTAAAGCGAGTCCAGAGACTTCATGCCCGCGTTCGAAACAAGCGGCGCGAGCATCACCACCAAGTCGCTTTGAAACTCGTTCGTCGCTTCGGACTCATCGCGGCGGAACGCTTGAACATCCAGGGGATGCTCAAGAACCGCCGGTTGGCCCGAGCGATCTCAGGTGCTGGCTGGGCCGGTTTCCTGAGTACGTTGCGGCACAAAGCTATAAAAGTCGGTGCCGCTTTCGTAGAGGTCGATGCCAAGGGAACAAGCCAGGAATGCAGCGGTTGCGGGAAGCTGGTTCCCAAGACCCTCAAAGACCGCTGGCACTCATGTCCTCATTGTCACTTGTCCCTGCATCGAGATCATAATTCGGCGCTCGTGATCTTGAAACGAGCACTGGCTCGGACGGAGCCAACGGGACCGGAAACCCGGGCGCTTGTAAGCTCGGGTGTCCCGAGAAGCCGCCGCCTTTAGGCGGTGGAGTCGTCACCAGATTTCCCTTCCATTTGCCAAAGCCCTTAGCTATAATAAAGGCGTTGACCGTGGAGGATGTCCCCTCCCAGTAGGACAGGAGAAGCGTATGATCGTCAGCGACCGGATGGGCTTCGCGGAGATCGATTATCTTGGGCAGACCACGGTCGCCCGCCGTGGTGCCGGAAACATGTTCGGTCCCGGGCACTTCTCGTCCAGCGCCTTCGTGACTGGGGGGAGGTCCGGAATGTACGACCCTGAGGGCGAGGATGAGTTCCTGGCCCCCGGCGGCGGCGCCAGCAAGAAGGGCACGACAATGATCGAGACCAGCCTTCCGCCCGGGCAGGTCAGCACAGGCGGAGGCGTGCGGGTCAAGAGCAAGAGGAGCAAGGTCCAGGCTTCGCCGGTCGCTCCGGTCGCCGGGATCATGTAGTTCGGGCTCCTTCCGGGCCGTCACTCTCGTCTTTTTTCTCTCCAACCACACCGGTTGGAGAGTCTACACAGATCTCGACCGGTTCCCCATTCCGGTCATGGATCGAAATCCTGAATCCGCGGTAAGAGGAATGCTTCACCGCTCTCATCAAGACTTCGAAAATGTCCTCCTTGTCGAGAGGGGAAGGGCGGGTCGTCGAGATCGTCCCCCTGTCGGTGAGAAGCCCGTTCTTGAAGGTTGCGATCAGGAAGTCGTAAAGCGTGTCCTTATGGCGGATCATCTCGTCGATCCTCTTCTCGGCCCGTTTCTTAGCCTCGATCACGGCGGAAAGGAAGTCCCCGTCGTGCTCGAAGATCTCAACGTCCACGGCGCCTTTTACTTCAAGACGGGTGGCATCGATCCGCATCTGGTTGGCCGCCGTCCAGATGTCCGTCTTGAGGGAGTCCTCAGGGAAGACCATCGTGAGCGGCGAGTTTTCTCCGCTCGGATCGAAAAGAGAACTGCGGATATACTTCATTTTTTTATCCTCCTTGAACCCAGAGGAAAACTGTATTATGATCAATTCAATGCGGCTTCCTCAGCTTCCAGGACTTGGCGCCGTCACCATTCCTCCAGGGGTGAACCCGAACGATCCGGAAAGCCTGCTCTCCCACGCTATCAGCCTCTCCAAGATCAAGGACATAGATGGTGCCGGCCATTTCTCTTTCCTTTCCATGAAAGTTGCCGACGCCTTGGCACGGCGCCAAGCAGATCCACGGGAAAGAGAAAAGTTCAGGAGGATGTCCGAAGCCGCAGAAGCCTTCCGGGCCAAGCTCTTCGAAGTAAAAGAAGAGCGTCTTGTCCCAACCGAAGAAGCCACGTTCCGACCCCCAAGTGAGAAATGGGCCCCATTCTCCTCCAGAATTCCAAAAACCCTTCTCCGCGAGGGAATGAGAAGAATAACAGTCGGCCCCGGAACGATTCCCGAAGAAGAGGAAGTCGCCGCCGATTTCGAAAAGAAGGCCGTCCGGTCTCTCTTTCTTCTCGACACGGCGGAAAAACAGGCCCAGACGGCGGTGACCCAAGAAGAAGTCGACGTCGCCCTCGAGACCGCCTCCAGGGCCATGAAGGACGTGTTCGAAGCGCAGACGACGGCCCGGATCTTTGCTCCTTGGTTTCCGAAAGACGTCACCAGGAGACGCTCTTGGGTTGCGTCCATCGGAGGAAAAACCAAAGAGCTGATCGATTCCCTGATGAGGAAAAAGATCGAGCTTTCCATCAGTGAAGCCACAAGGGCGATGGCCACATTCTCGAAGGCAAGCCAGGAAACCATTCCCCTGATCATTTCCGGAAAAATCTCGTCGCCCCTGCTCAGATCTTTACTGACGAAGGCCGACGAGGTCATGGGGCCGGCGCTTGCCGTTTCCGCATCTCCAATGGCGACCAAGAGCCAGAAGAAACTGGCCGAAGAGATCCTGGCCCCCGTCAGAAAAGTTCAATCCATAATCGATGCCGCAAGGAAAAAAGGAGTCATCTCCTTCCTGGATCCCAGAAGATTCATCTGGGATTTCCCGCGCTCCGTCGACAGCCTGGAAAAGGCGGACGAAGTCATCCGGACGTCCATGGCGATCAGCCGAAGCGTCGCCGAAAAGAACCTCCCGCCCGCGTCCCTCGACCTTGTCGAACTCGGCCTAAGAAAAGTCGCCGACTTCGTTTCCAAGGTCGCCATCACAGGGACTTTCCCGGAACGATGGGAAGCCGAGAGGATACTCCTCTCTTCTTTGGCCCTAAAGAAGTCGCTCGGAATGGAATATGAGACCCCCATTCCTGCTCTCATTGACGCCGCCAGGGAATTCGCCAAGGAGTCCCTGCGGACGATCCACGGAACCAGGCCCGAGGCTCTCGACCCGAGCTTCTTCCAGATGGCCCAAAGGGGTCTCGAAAGGATCAAGGAGCTCGCGCTCAAAGTGGAAGCAGGAGGAACCGAGGAAGAAAGAAGAAAAATGGCGACCATCATGGCCTGGTCGCGCCACCTCAAAGAGCGAATCGAGAAGTCGAAATCCTAGCTTCCGGGCGTCTCCACTTTCTTAGCCAGGGCGGCAAAGAACGAATCCACCGTGGACTTGAGCATCTCGAAGTATGCTCCCTCGTCCAGCCTCTGGCTGGGAACATCCCCCATGGCCAGGACGGTCTCCATCACCTTTTCCCCCAACATGGAGACTCCCATGACGATGAAATCCAGGTCATAGAGAATGAGCCCGAACTTGATGCACGTCTCCTCGTCCATGGCCTTGACTTCTTCCCGGCGGCTCCGGGTGAGATCGTACCACCACTGGGAATACTTGGAGTTGCCATTGAGACGCGACTCTTCGAGATACTTCTCGAGCGTCCACGACTTCTTGCAACGGACTCCGGGACAGGCGGCCGAGGCCGGGTACCAGATGTACTTGGGGCTCAGCTCCTTGCCGTCCTCGGTCAGTTCATAGGTGCGCCCGAGCGGAGAAAGGCGGCAGATGGCCGGCTTCAATCCTTCCTCGTGCAGGCTGCAGACGAAGTGGACACCGTTCGAGGTGTAACGGCGGACTCCGTTGAGATCGAGCCCGTTGAGCAGGCCCAGGTCATGCCGGTCGGGATACTTCGGAACGAGGAACGGGCAACGGGTCGTTCCTTTCCGGCCCGTCGATCCGAATCCGATCGTCGCGATCGGGAACCTGGAGTCCGGACCGCGATTGAGGCGGACGAGACCCGCCATCAGAAGGTCATGAGTCCAGCGGACCCGGTAGGTGTTCTTCGCCATCCTGGAGCGGGACATCATGTAGACGTCCATCGGATTGAGAAGAACGACGAGCCCGAAGCAGCAGCCACCACACGCCGCGCAGCCGAACTCGAAGGAGTCCTGCGGCTGCAGGAACCGGATGTTCCCGGCCTCGAGCTCCTTGGAGAGATGTTCCCTGGCTTCCTTGTCCATTAGAGTGGCTCCTCGTGTTTTCCGCCCCAGAAGCGGGCCGCCAGCTCGGCAAATCCCTTCGCCACATTGCTCGTGAATTCATCCTGCTGACGGGTAATGACATCGATGCTCTTCGAGTCGACGTAGACCTCGAACCACCGCCCTTTGTAGTGATCCACGAAGGGGTCATGCTTCTCGAAGCCCTTGATCCGACGAAAAGGAAAAGACGCTTTCCCCGGAAGGGTCGCCAGGAGCCAGTTCTTCCTGAGATCGACCCGGCCTATCCCGCCAAGGTAGTCCTCTAGAACGGTCCTGAGCTGGGCCTTCGTCGGCTTGTTCTTCTTCCAGTAGACGAACCGATCCAACCCCATACCATCTCTCCTAGTTCTTCTGGATCTCTTTCCTGATGTGGTTGGCTGCTTCCTCGAGCTGACCTGGAGTAACGACGAGCTCGTGGACCCTCTTCAGCTCCGGGAGGATGCAGGGAATACAGACGATCTTCGCTCCCGCGCGGATCTTCACCTCCATGGTCTTCGGCGTGATCCAGACCTCGAGACCGCATTTGGAACAGCGTTCCTTTGTCGATCCTTCGATGGGAGTCGGATGGCCTTCGACGCGGTTGCAGATGATCGCATCGATCTTGTCGTCATTTTTCTCGATCACATTACCACTCCTTACAGGGCCCGGCCTCCGAGATGTGGGGCCCATGGTCTGGAACACGCTCCCTGCACTTGCAGCAGATGTCCGGAACGGGACAATTGAGAAGCCCGTACGCCATCCCGCCGCCCTGGAGCGCCTCGAGCGTCACCTTCCGATAGAGGTTCCCATGAGCCGCACAGTACCCCAAGGATCCCTCCGTGATGAGTCGCCGCTCGTCCGCCGTGAGATCTTCCGGAACGACCTTGGCCAGGGTCTGCTCAAGTTCCGAAAGGTGCTTCGTCGTGAACCCCATCGGCCTTTCCTCCTTCCTGCACGATACGGCGGCCTTTCCCCTCCGGGATCTTGTAGGTCGTGTGACACGCCCGATGCGTTACCCCACAACGCTCGCACTTGCAGATCACCTCTGGGGTGACCACCTCCAGATCGACACGTCCGCAGATGCATTCGGAGTGGTCGGTATCGTCCTCCCAATTCCATTGGGTGCCGTCCGCCTTCATGCACCCATTTGTCTGGTCGACGTTGTTGCACCAGACCGGGGGCTCCTTGCAGACGGGACAAGCAGTTTTTTCTTCCGCGGCGTCGACTTCATAGACGTCCCGGTCGAAGGCATGCCCGTTCTTGCACAGGAACTGGATGTAGCCCTCATAGCTCATTTTTGTCCTCCCTTCGCGGCCAACTGCTCGGCAAATTTTTCGGTCTCCTGGACGACGTCCTCGATTGTCCAGATTTTTCCGGGGTGTTCGGTTCCGTAGTTTTTCTCCTTGTCGTAGTACCCCCACCAGTCGTCGAAGTGAGCCGTGTCGAATCCGAACCACCGCCCGCCCCCCATGGCCCTGCAGGTGAAGGTGATCCCCCCGTGGACGCTGACGTCCTCGACATCGTCGTAATGGTGGTTCTCATCGGGATGGCCGGAAGGGACTCTCACATACCCGCAAAGCGCGGTATGTCCCTTGGCTACGGCACAGTCGAGACCATGGGCCTTCCATTCTTTCACGGTGTTTTTCCGGGGAGGCCATTCCTGTTCATCCTCCATGTAATGGCGACGCATCTCCTTGGCGCGCATGGCCATCACCTGTCCGGACTTCTTCATGGCGTCGCAGGGGTTCTCGAGACTGTGCTCGCCGGCCTGCTTGCAGAAAGGGCAGATCCGTTCGTATTCATTCATGATGCCTCCAGAAATCAGAAGCCCCCGGAGAGGTTTCCCTCCCCGGGGGCTTCTGTCGAAGGAAAACTGGATACCGTTTTATAGGTCCAGCCCTAGTCCCGGACGTTCCTCCAGGAACGGCCCTCGGCCTCGCGCTGCACGCGGACCTCGTAAGAGCCAGGCGGGAGATCGACACGCTTGTGTTCGCCGTGCAGGATCCCCACGCCCTCCGGGCCGATGATGTACCGCACGCCGTCGAGCTCGTAGAAGACGGCGTTCTTGGTCTCCTCGGCGATGGCGTGGATCCCGCCATTCTCGCCGCGCCGGATGGTGCGGGTCCTCAGGACCTTGGCCCCGGACTTCGCATCCCGGCCCTTGAGCGTCTCGACCTCCGCCACCGACTTCGGGAGGTCTTCACGCGGAATGAACGCCAGGTCGCCCTGGCGATAGACCTTCTGGCCCATCTTTTCCTCCTTTCAAAGGTTGAGGGCCATCTTACAAGAAACCCAGTTCATAGAAAAGCCGATTTTATCCGACAGACCTCCTTTCTCCGTGACTCACGATAATTGTATTTATTTGCCCGCAAGGAGTATATACTGTAGGCATGCACGAACACGGCGTCTACATCCGCGGCGTCCCTCCCGACCACGTCCTCGAGTTCTGGTGGTGCGGGGAGAAGGTCGACGTCGCCGACTTCAACGAGCGCCTTATCAATCAGACCAAGTCCGTCCTCAAAGACACCCATGCCTTCTTCGATGGATTCTTCCTGAAAGAAGACATCAACGAAGGGGAGAAAGTCGTGGCCAAGATCGACCAGATCGAGGACGTCCTCAAGCTTCCCCTCTGTCCGAAGTGCCGTTCGATGATCGGCGGAGAAACGACCTGATGCCAAAGAAACCTGAGCCCCGCGGATTGGTTCCGGCCAAGCCGGCAAAGCATGAGATCACGGTCACCGAGCCCGCCAGCGATGCATTGACCGGATACCTCTCCGGGAACACGAAGCGCGCCTACGCCAGAGACATCAAGGACTTCTTCAAGATTACCGACCTCTCCAAGCTCACCATGGGGCAGGTGAAGGCCGTCAATCCAAGGGACGTGGCCGCCTTCCGGGACAAGCTCATCGCCGACGGGATGAAGCCGTCGACCATCCAGCGGAAGCTTTCGGCCATCCGCTCGGTCTACAACTACCTCATGACGGTAGGGGCGATCACGGTCAACCCGGCCCACCCGAAGCTCGTCCGGGCCCCCAAGAAGCCCTCCGTCCGGAAAACCGACATCATCACCTGGGACGATGCCATCAGGATCCTCAAGTCCGTCGATCAATCTACGCCGATCGGAAGAAGGAACTACACGCTCCTCCTTCTCAGCCTCAACCTCGGGACCCGCCGCAGCGAGCTTCTGAAAATCCAGCTCGACGACATGAAGCATGGTCCCGAGGGCGACTACGTCTACATCAAAGGCAAGGGAGAGAAGGAGCGCTTCATCTTCCTCCGGCCCGACATCAAGGCCTCGATCAACGAATACATGAAGGATCGGGGAGACGAACCCGGGCCGCTCTTCCCCGGCCGCAAGAAGGAGCTCGACGGCTCCCAGTTCTGGAGGATCGTCAAGCTTTACGCCGAGAAGGCGGGCCTCAAGGACATCCATCCGCACAGCCTCCGGGCGGCCTTCATCACGCTGGCGCACCAGAAGGGGATTCCCGTCGGCGACATCCAGAAGACGGTCGGCCATTCCAGGGGCGAGACGACGCTCTCGTACGTCCGCGACCTCGAGATGATCAAGACTTCGGCGACGAAGGCCCTGAAGGGCTTGAGTGCGGATCGAGAACAATAGGATCCCGCGCGAAGGCGAAGCACCGCCTGAGGCCGAGAGCCTGAATTCCTTCCGATATGCCTCCGAGGAGGAACTCGAGCCATCGGTCGGCGGCCTTTTCTCCACGGTCACGAAAAGCTATGCCGTAGGCAGATGCAGCCAAGACCGACAGGAGGGCTCCCATGACGACTTCCTTCTCTTCGTCGCTGGGATGGTGACACTTCTCTTTCATGAGCTCGACAACTTCATGGGCGAGCTTTTGTCCCTCCAAGACAAGCTCTTTGAGATGGGCATCGCCTTCGCCCAGGTTGTTCATGGACTTTCTCCCTTCTCGCGGCAGTCTTCGAGGTATTCCTCCCAGCTCTCGAGCCTGCAAAGAGAATATTCTTCACAGGAGGGACAGACAGTATTACCCCGAATGTTCCCATTGGGAAAGACAATGCCCGTACGGAGCTCGATGATCTCGTTGCAGTGAGGACACCCGATGTAGATCATCTTGACGCCCAGGTACCGGGCGATCCGCCAGTGTCCCTCTTTGCGCTCCCTCCGACTGGACAGGTCTCCGACCTTCAGGAGATAGCGCGTTCTTCCGTTCTCATCCAGGATCGTCTGAACCATCCCTTCCTCCTAGTACCAAGACCCATACAGATCGCTGGAGCCCGACTTCCAATCCTTGCCCCAATTGGGGTATTTCTTGTCGAACTCCTTCTTCCATTCCTCGGATTTCTTCTCCCAGGCTAAATCCTCGGCGGTTTTGGTCTCTTTGTGTTCGACGCCCGTCCATTCCTCGAGCCGGATCCACGTGTGCTCGTGGCACTTGACACAGACGATGCAGGGATTGACCTTGCCGTCCTTTTCGATGTGATGATTGGTGAAATCATTCACCGCCGCGCACTTGACGCAAGTCACGTAGAAGTGCTCCTGGCCGTCGGCCGTCTTTTCGGTCTGCCAGACGGCCTTCTGCCGGGGCCCAGACCCTCCGATCTCGCCCTTCTTGCAAGGGTGATAGCCGAACTTGAACCAGTCGGTCCAGTCCTCTTTACGATACGGTCGGCTATTCCAATATCGGTCGTCTTTGTCAGGCCACAGGTAGAGGTCGGTCTTGGGCCGATGACGGTGCCTCTTGGGGGCAGGCATCTCAAAGGCCGGCTTCTCATCCGTAGAAAATCCGAAACGCTCTCTGATCCATTCCCACCAGTCAGGCTTTTTTGGCTTGCTCACGCTTGACCTCCTTGCGTTCCCCGAAAGTCCACCCGGCGAGGCAGACGAACTCGTGATGATCGCATTTCCGGCAGACGACACAGGGGAAGACGAAACCGTCGGCCCCCACTTCATGATCGGAGAAATCGTTCACCGCCCCGCACCAGTAGCAGGACATGTAGACGTGATTGGCGCCGTCGGCCGTCCGCTCCACCTGCCAGAGGCCGGCCTTTCGATCTTCCGGGCCGATGGACAGGCTCCCAGGCCTCAGGTAGTAATGGGAAACCTTCCGCCATTCGTACCTGTCCTTCTCCTTCGGATCTTTCTTTTCGATCCTCTGGAGCAGCCAGCGGAAGCGAACCTGGACATGACGGTTCAGCTTCTTGTAGTAAACGGTCACGGGAACGGAGTCGGAAAACATAGGCTTCCCCTTGATCTGTTTCATTTTTTGGGATAAGATTGAAATCACATGACCAGGTATCGGGTGACCGAAGAAGACCTCGCCAAGAGGATTCCCGGCCGCCGGACGATGGCTCTCAAGCTCCTCATGACCCAGGAGACCACCCCGGCCGATCTCGCCCAGCTCTGGAGCGTCCATCCCACAACGGCCTACCGGCTCCTCGAACGGCTCTCGGGAGCCGGGTACGCCAAGCGCCAGGACGATACCAAGGGATTCGGAGGGATCTACTCCATCACCGAGAAGGGAACCAAGAAGGTCGGGTACCTCGATGGCCTGGGCTCCGTCAAGAAGAGCGACCAGACCCTCGCCGACATCTATCCCGACATCAGAGACCTCGGGGCTGATCTTTTCAAAGGCCCCGTTGCGCTCATGAGGCTCGTTGAGGTCTCCGAGCTCGACTTCCGGCGGGCCGGGATCGATGCCCTTCCCACGCGGGTGACCCTCACCGAAGACGACCTCTTCATCGAGAAGAAGTTCGACGGGTGGCTCACCTCCTCGATCGGGGGCCGGCTCTTCAGCCGCCGAGGAAAAGAACTGACGGAGAAGTTCCCTCCCGTCGTCGAAGTCCTCCAGAATTACGAATCGGACTTCCTCGTGGGGGAACTCACCTACTGGGATCGCGGCCAACAGGATGAGGGAGCCGTCACCTCGATCGGAGGAACCGCTGATCCCGAAGAGGCCGTCTCGAAGCTCGAGGCACTTCCTGGGGTCTTCAAGTTCGTCGCCTTCGACATCATCGGCCACGAGGGGCAGGACATCTCCAAGAAGCCCTTCGCCGAAAGGCGGGGCATCCTCGAAGACCAGGTCACCGAAGAAGAGAACCTGATGCTTTCACCCACATCGGACTTCGACGACTGGGAGAAGACGTTCTCCCGGGCGATCGCCGAAGGGGGCGAGGGCATCGTCGTCAAGAACCGCAAGGCTCCCTACATCTGGAGACCCCTCGGGCAGCCCGAAGCCCGTCCCGTGGGAACCCAGTGGAAAGTGAAGCGCGTCCACTCGGAGAATTTCGTGGCGCTCCGGCCGCGCCTCTCCGACAAAGAGAAACTCATGGTCACGATCGCCCAGTTCCACAAGGGCGACCTCATCCCGGTTCAGGAGATCGACAATTTCTCGGCCGAAACCGAGAAGGAGATGGCCCGGAGAATCGACCGCAAGGGAATGACCCTCATCGAAGTCTCCTACCAGGAGCGCTTCGGGGCCCCGCCCTGCAAGCTGAGAAATGGAACTTTTTTAAAGTTTCGAGATGACGCACCTATCGAATCAGCAAATCTGCCTCCTGAGTGCTCTCCAAAAGATTAAAAGCGCCCCGAAGGACTAGGGCGCAGGTTCTTCCGCCAGAACCTTGTCGATGGCCTGGTCGATCATTCCCACGCGGCTGATGTTGTCCCCCTTGTAGGGGACGATCTCTTCTCCCTCCTTTGTGCCTTCAATGGGCTCCAACCAGGCCTCGTCTTCCGCCCGCCTGATCTTGTAGATCAAGTTGGCCGAGAGCCCCCGACAGCGGCCGCGGATATAGAGAATCTCCATCCGGGTCGGCATGTTCTTAATGAACCCATAGTTCTCCTTGGCGGACTTGTACTGGTCCATCGTGCCCTGCATGTCGCTGTCCGGAAGGGACATCATCCCCCATCCTTCGCCGATCTCGAC
>Ga0315297_10002666_pt1 | contig 11299 bp, 9 predicted proteins | sample YL17G15_0_MG_FD_203628 | JGI IMG/M metagenome (GOLD analysis project Ga0315297, IMG submission 203628) | Sediment microbial communities from Yellowstone Lake, YNP, Wyoming, USA - YL17G15_0 | ecosystem: Environmental > Aquatic > Freshwater > Lake > Sediment | place: USA: Wyoming | collected...
CCCGACGAGCGCTCGCGACGCTCTTCCTGATCGTCTTCACCGACCTGGTGGGGTTCGGGATCGTGATCCCCCTGTTGCCGCTCTACGCGGAGCACTACCATCCGGCGCCCTGGGTATTCGGGCTGCTCATGGCCACCTACTCGGCGATGCAGTTCGTCTTCTCGCCCATCCTGGGGCGCCTCTCCGACCGCGTCGGCCGCCGGCCGGTGCTGCTCATCTCGCTCGCGGGGTCGGTGGTTGGGTTCGTCATGTTCGCGCTCGCGGACTCGCTCCTCTGGCTGTTCGCCTCGCGGCTGCTGGCCGGCATCGCCGGCGGAAACATCGCCACGGCGCAAGCCGTGATCGCCGACACCACGAAGCCCGAGGACCGGGCGCGCGGCATGGGCCTCATTGGCGCCGCCTTCGGGCTCGGCTTCATCGCCGGCCCCGCCCTCGCCGGCCTGCTGGCCCCGATCAGCCCCGCCGCGCCCGGTTGGGGGGCCGCCGCCTGCTCCGCGGTGGCTTTTGCCATGACCCTCCTCTACCTCCCGGAAACGCGACCGGTCGGGATCGTGGCTGCGCGCTCGACCCCCGCCTCCGGCGTGGCGCGCCTCGCGTTTGCCTGGCGCCACCCCGAGCTTGGCCCGCTGATGCTTATCGGCTTCGCGGTGGTCACCGGGTTCGCGGCGTTCGAGGTCACGTTCGCCCAGTTCCTCCACGACCGACTCGCCCTGCCCCACTCCGGCGTCAGCTTTCTGTTCGTGTACGTGGGCGTGCTGGCGGCCGTGGTGCAGGGGGTTCTGGTAGGCCGGGCGACCCGCTGGCTGGGTGAGAGGAGGCTGGTGATCGACGGCCTTGCCCTCGGCGCGGTCGGCCTGCTGCTGCTGGCCTCCGCGCACAGCCTAGGCGTCGTGCTCGCGGTGCTGCCGGCCCTCTCGCTGGGGATCGGCATGGTGATGCCCTCGCTTTCGGCGCTGGTCTCGCGCGGCGCGGCCGCCGACCAGCAAGGGATGGCGCTCGGGGCCTTCCAGGGGATCTCGTCGCTCGCCCGGGTGGTGGGTCCCTTCGCAGCCGAGGTGGCGCTCGGCTCGTGGGGGGTCGCCGCGCCGCAGGTGGGTGCCGCGGTGCTGGCGGCGTTGGCGGCCGGTGGCGCCGCAAACGTGTTACGACACCGCCGCGGCGAGCTCCACTAGAGTTCCTCCTCAAACAAAGGCCCTGCGCCCGTTTCCGCTTGTCGCCGGGGTGGTGCTCGTCAAAGCCACTCATCACGCTTAGGAGCCCTCCGGCTGGTCGACGAGCCCCGCGGTCGGGCTTGGGCTACGCCTGCAGTGACGCGAGGTCCTCCGGAGAGTTCAAGTTGCGCCAGCAGGGCCAGAGGCGTCGTGGAGGTTTGGGCACAAAACTCTTCGGGTGGGCGGCGACGAGGCGTGGCGCCAGGACGCCCCCTGCCGCCATCGCCTCCAGAACGCCGCGAGCCTGTGGCTCGTAGAGCGCAAATAGAGGCTCGACACCTGCTCGGGTAACGCGCGGGATGACCGTCCAACGTCCCGGCGCGCGTTGCCCGATCAACCACTCCACTGCGGCGGGGGTTACCAGAGGAAGGTCGCATGGACAGAACAGCCACGCCGAGCCAGGCGACCAGCGCATTGCGGCGAGAATGCCCGCGAGCGGTCCGGCGAGGCCCGGCACATCCGAGAGGCGGGAGAGTGCCTCGCAGCTCGGCGGGACACGTCCCCAACCGAGGAGGACTACGCTGCTAACGTGAGGCTCCAAGGCGGCCACCGCTCTCTCGACCAGGGAAAGCCCCGCATGTCGCAGCAGTTGTTTCGGAGTACCCAGCCTCGAGCTCACGCCACCAACCAGAACGCCGCCGAGCACCGGCACGCTGCGCCAGGCCTCGGGCAACCAGGCGCGAAGGAACGACAACAGATCGTCCACCGGCGCCGCGTCACGTTGGAGGAACATCTTGACGTTGCGGCCGGTGACGCTCCTCTGGGTCCTCTTGGCCGACTCGAGCCAAACCGATGGCAACTCCGTGGCCCCGCCACCCTCCACGAGGACAAGGTCGTAACGATGTGAAAGGTTGGACACGGCCTCGGCCCACCGATCGTCATCGTTTTGCCCGCGTTTCCGAGCCAGTGCCAGACCGATGAGGTGCACGTCGCAACCCGTGCGAGCGAGGCGTCCGCAGTCCGCGACCGCTCGCGCAGCGTCCCCACCACTCGCGGCAAGCCTCACCAACCCGACCTCCAGCCCTTGCGCCCTCAGCTCGGGGATCACCGCTTCGAGCAGCGTCGTTTTGCCCGATCCCCTCGCACCGCAGATCGCGAGAACGGGGCACGCGCAGGAGAGATCAGCCGTGGTGGTCACGCTCGGCTCGGATCGTACGCGATGGCGACAACGGTCGCCAGACCCTCACACCATCATGCAGGGCACCACCCGGTTACCGCGCGTCCCTCGCACCGTGGTAGACGGTCAACATGGCGTCGGCCGCAGCGAGCGCATGGCCAAGGGCATCTGCCGCGGCGCTGAAGTACGGCGCAGGCCTGAGTTCCCCCAGCCTTGACCGGAAGGTGCCGGAGAACGGCAGGAGGTGATCTTCCAGCAGCTTCCTGGCGATCCGCCGCACCCCGAGGTTTGCCTCGCCGTGGGCATGCGAGGTCAATACGCCCCGGAGCAGGAGGGCGAGGAACTCGAGCTCGACCCCCAGGTGGTCGGGCAACACGGAGCCCTTCCGCGGCTGCACGCCGGCTGCTGCGTAGAGCGCGTCGAGGCCGCCCAGACATTCGGCGTCCATGAGCTGACCGGTGCGGTAGAACGACTCGTACGGATGCGCGGTCGCGCCTTGCCCGTGCAGGAACAGGCGCACGTACTCGATCTCTATATCCCCGGTGCCCGCATCGGTCAGGTCCCGAAGCGGGCGTGCAAGAGCGGCAAGCGGCGGCAAGGCGAACGAAGGATCGCTGAGCAACACCGAGGCCCGGCCGCGCGCGTCGCTCGCAGGCCCGGTGAAGACCTCGGCCAGAAGGTCCAGCACGGCCGCAAGCGCCAGCATCGAGCCACCGAGCGATTGGGGCTCGCCCGGCCTCTCGTAAGGCCCCGACTGCCGAGGAGCGGTCATGAGAGCCGCCTCCAGGCTCCCGAGGTTGGCACACGCGTCCTGGCGAGGGTGGCCGCGATCATTCGAACGAGGTCATCTGGCCCGCGAAGACGAACACGTACCGGAGAACGAAGCCGCCAAAGATGACGAGCAGCGCGGTGACGGCGGCGAGGATTCTGCTTGCATGAAACTCGCCGCGATCGAGCAGGAGGGGCCTGATTTCCCACAGCTCGAGCAGCAGCGGCGCGAGGAGCCCGAGGCCGACGAACAACCCCCAGAAGGCAAATGTGAAGGGGCCGCCGAGGATGAGCCTAAGCGCCTGCTGCGCGGCCAACGGCGACAGCTCGCCGTGGATCACGTAGGGGACCACCAGGAAGAACTCCAGGAGGATGAGCGAGATGTCGACGCCGTAGAGTAGGCGCGCCCCACGCGAATCCAGCGCGGTGCCGCCGAGGCAAAGGGCAAGGATGGCGGTGGCGCAGCCGGTCGAGAGGGCCGAGAAGAGGAAGATCTGCGCAACCAGGTTGGTGTTCCAGAACGGCCTCGACTGCACGGCACCCAGGAGCACCCCGGTGTAGATCCCAACGCCGAGGCTCAAGGGGAAGCCGACGGCGGCCAGGCGGCGGCGGAGCCCCTCGCGCCCCGGCCAGTCGAGGATGCGCAGGAACCGCAGCCTTCGCGGGACCGAGGCCGCGGCTCGCGCAACGAGGTCGCCCGGCAGCCAAGCCCAGAAGTAGGCGAGCGCGACGACGGTGAACAGCAGGAGGAACCACGCGCCGATGGACATCGGGCTGTGCCACGTGAAGGTAGTGAAAAGCTTGTAGAAGCGGTACCAGCGACCGAGGTCGAAGACCAAAAGGAGGGAACCGAGCGAGATCGGCCAGGGAGCCAGCATCGCGCCCACCCGGGCGATGCGGGGGTAGATGGGTGATCCGGTCTCCTGCAGGTAGGTCGCGAGGCCGGAGATGAAGAACAGTCCGGCCGAGATGCCCCCCAGAAACAGGTAGCTGACGATAAGCAGTCCCCAATGGATGTGATCCATGGTGCCCCCTAGAGCAGGTAGAAGAGATGCGGATCGTTGCCCGTCTGTTTCTTCTTCACCTCGTACCGGTGCGTGGACAGCAGCGTCCTCGGCGCCCCCTTGGGGTCCTCCAGGTCACCGAACACCCGCACCTTGGTCGGGCACGTCTCGACGCACGCCGGCAGTTTGCCCTCGTCCACCCGGTGGGCGCACATCGTGCACTTGTCGACCACCCTGGTCTCTCTGTTGAAATAGCGAGCGTTGTACGGGCAGGCGATGATGCAGTACCCGCAGCCGATGCAGTCATCGGCATCGACGAGGACCAGGCCGTCGGAGCGCCGGTAGGACGCGCCGGTGGGGCACACCCGCACACACGACGGCCGCTCGCAGTGGTGGCACTGCTCCGGCTCGAACGACGCGAACAACCTGGGGTAGTCACCGCCTGTCTCGCCGTTGATCCAGTTGCGGAACTGGCCGATGGGCACGCCGTTCTCCGCCTTGCAGGCCACCACGCAGGCCTTGCAGTCGATGCACTTTCGTGTGTCGAGGACGATCACCCACCGCTTCTTCTTCAAACCCAGCCGCTCACGCATGGGCCGCCTCCGCGAGCCTGCGCACCCGCACGAACGTCTCGTGGAACGCGGCGTTTCCGGACACCCGGTCCATCGAGCTGGTCAGCAAATCGGCGTCGCATGCGCCGACGTTGTACGCGAGGTGCTGCATCCTGGACTTCTTCCCGAAGCCGTGCAGCATGAAGACGCAGTCCGGTCGGATCTCCTGTGTGACGCGGGCCTTCAGCGTGACGACGCCGGCATCCGATCTAACCTCGACGACGTCACCGGTCGCGATCCCAAAACGTGACGCGGGCTCGGGGTGGATCCAGAGGTCGTTCACGGGAGCGAACTCGTGCAGCCAGACGTTGTTGGTGTTGTTGGCGTGCGTGTGGGTCGCCTTGCGCCCGAGGATCATGCGGAACGCCCCGGGCGGCGGCTGAACCGGCGGCTCGTACGCGGGAAGCGGGTCGTGCCTAGCCTCGGCGAGACGGTCCGAGTAGAGCTCGATCTTGCCGGTCTTCGTGAGGAAACGGTGCCCCGGTTTGCGCGTGGTGCCGTAGAACGGCGCATCCGGGGGAGCGTACACACCGTGCTTCTTCAGGTACGCAAGGGGTTCCGGCACCGGCAGCTCGTTCGCTTGCGCCTCGACCCACTGTTCGATGGTGTAGTCGAAGTAGTCGCTGAGGCCCAGCCGCTTGGCGAGGCCCTGCACGATCTCGAGGTTGGGCTTCGTGTCGTGGATGGGTTTGATCACTTGCTGGCGCAGCGTCACAACAGGCCAGATGCCGGGGAGCATGTGCAACGGGTCGAGTCGTTCCAGGTAGGTCGACTCGGGGAGCACAACGTCCGCAAACCACGCCGTATCGCTCATCTGCGTGTCGATGACGCCCACGAAGTCCATCTGCTCCAGCATCGCCTGCGTGCGGCCGCGGTCCGGGAGGGCGCTCATCGGGTCCTGCTTGTAGACCATCCAGCCCTTTACCGGGTACGGCTTTCCGGCGAGCACGTTCTCGCGCGCCTGGATGAAGACCCCATCGCCCTTGGCGGCGAGGGGGAAGCGGGTCTCGAGTTCGTCGACGCGGGGAGCCGCGGGCTCGTCCCACGGGAGGTAGAGCAGCTCGCCGAGCGCGATCTTGCTGTTCGGCACCATCCCGCCCTCGCGGTCCCAGTTGCCGACCACCGCGTTTAGGATTGCTTGGGCCCGGCGCATCTGGAAATCGTTCGAGTACCAGGACGACCGGCGCCCCGCGTAGTACACGGCGCGCGGCGCCGCATCCGAGAACTCCCTCGCTATCCGGACGATGTTGCGCGCAGGGATCTCGGTCTCGGCTCCCGCCCACTCCGGCGTGTAGCGCTGAACGTGGGACTGAAGCCGTTCAAATCCGTAGCAGAACTCGGAAACGAACTCCTTGTCGTAGCGACCCTCGCCGACGATGACGTGGAGCATCGCCAGGATGAACGCCATGTCCGTACCCGGCTTGATTGGGTACCACTCGTCAGCCTTGGACGCGGTCACCGTGAAGCGGGGGTCGAGGTAGACGAGCCGGGTCTTGCGGTTCATCGTGCTCTCGACCAGGTCCATGGTGTCAGGGGTGATGATGGACTCGAACCGGTTGGCCCCCGAGATGATCACGTAGTTGGCGTTGCGGAGGTCGAAGGAGGGGACCGTGCCGAAGGTCATCGAGTAGGCGAGGTTGACGGAGGCCAGGCAGAGCGTGGGGTGGCGCAGGATGTTGGGCGACCCGAACGCCAGACCCAGGTTCTTGAAGAACTCCTCCTGGAAACCCTCGGTCGAGGACCACATGACGCCCTGTGGGCCATGGGCGTCCTTGATGGCGGCGAGTTTCCTGGCGCTGAAGTCCCACGCCTCGTCCCACGAGACGGCGCGCCACCTCCCCTCGCCTCGCCTCCCGGCGCGGATGAGCGGCTGTTTGACGCGATCCGGATCATAGACCGCCTTCACGGCGGCGTTCCCGCGCGCACACAGCATCCCCTGCGACTTGGGTGAGAGCGGGTTCGGGTTGAGCTTGCGGATGACCCCGTCCTCGACCACCGCGATAACGGCGCACTTGTTGGGACACACCTCACAGGCCGTGGCGACCTCGCGCACCCCGCCCCTGACCGCCCGCCCCTTCTTGAGGAAATTCGCACAGCCGAGGTGCGGCGCGACGGCGGCCGCCGCGGCGGCCGCGGCGGCTCCGCTGACGAATGTCCGCCTCGTGATGGGTTTGGTCATGACACGCTCCGTGAACCGCATTGGTTCACTCTGCGGGCGGCATTACCCATGGGAAGCCGCCACCTTGAGGGCCTGGATCAGGTTGTCGAAAAGCGCCGAGTAGCTCGTCGCCCCCGGCAGGTCCGCGATAGAGGACGGGACCGAGAGCACCTTCGCCTTCGTCTTGGTGCGGAACACCTCGGCATATCGCGGCGGCGTGTTCGGGTCGACGAGGACGATGTCCACAGATTGTGCGTCGATCTGGGCCGCCAGAGTCTCGGGGGCGTCAAGGACACCCGGTCCCTTGCGACACGTGAGGAACGTGGGACCCCCGAGCTGGGCCAGGTTCTGCCACCCGCACTGGGCACTGAAGATCCTGAGCGACGAGAGCGCCTGAAGGTCCTGCTTCCAACGGGCTATGTCCTTCTCCAGCTCACGGGAGAAAGCCTCTGCGTTTGATGCGAAGAACGCGCGCCGATCGGGGCGCAGGTGGCCCAGTCCCTCTGCCACGTTGCGTGCGATGACGCCGCCGTTGTGGGGGTTGAGCCAGAAGAACGGATCGCCATGCATGAACTGCAGCTCGACGTAGCCCTCGCAGCTCGACGTCGGCACGGCGACGCGCGTCGCATCCTTCGAGACGTCGATCCACGCCGGCTGCCGCAGCGCCTCCTTGCGGGTAGACGGCAACTTCTCGATGCTCGCATAGATGGCGCTCGACTCGTTGAAGAAGCCGGTCCAGACGATGGCGTCCGCCGCCTCGAGCCGGCGCATCACGGCGTCTTCCACGAGGAGGTCCTTGCGCAGGATGCAGCCCCTAAAGAGAGGGAAACTTTCGACATCGCTCCCACCGACAGCGTTGACGATCGCGCGGATGTCCGCCGTGGTCGCGGCGACGGCGAGCTTCGCACGCCTCTCCGCTGCTCCTGGGTTCGAAGACGCCGGCCCGAGAGCCAGGAAAAGGGCAGCACCGAAGAACAGGCCCGGGATGATCTTGCTGCGTCGCATCTCTCTCCCTCCCTGCCCCCTGCCAACTCGACGTGAGCCCGATTCCCGAGTCACCGGGCCCGCGGCTGCGAGGTTGTGGGAACCGTCTCCTCTAACGCCTCACCCGCCGCACGTCTCCGGTTGGGGTGAATCGGCTGCGTGGTTGACCAGGAAAGTCTGGACGTCGATGAGTTGCTCCGGCGTCAGGACGTTGATGAGCTTCTCGGTCCCCTTGTTGTGGGTCCCGTTCTTGAAGTACCTCTGCCACTGCTCCTGGGTCTTGGTGAGCGGAGTGACCTCGCTCCCCTTGGCGGCTTTCGTGTGGCACGGCTTGCACGTCTTCTTGAAGTTGAACTTCCCCTTGTTCTCGCTCCCGCCGGCGAGCGCCACGGCAGCGGTGATTGCTGCAATACTCACTAACGCAACGGTCCAACTTGCGCGCTTCATGTCAGGTCTCCTTCTGCAGCCTTCGGGCCACCAATCGGGCTCGGCCGGGGGACCGGGCTCGTCGTCCCGGTCCCCTGTGCCCTGCCCCCTGTTTCGTCAGAACCTCGCGGTCATTGACAACGTGACCATTTGCGCCTTGTCGTAGGTCGGGAAACCGAGGATCGGGGTGGAGTCGAGCTTCTTCGGCGCACCCAGTTGCCAGCCGGAGCCCGAGTAGTCGTAGTCGTAATTGATGTAGCCGAGCTTGACGAGGAACTTCTTGGCGATGTGGTGGATCAGGTAGGCTTCGATGACCTTCCCCCGGGTGTTGGTCTTCGGGGCGATGATGTCGTCCTGCGCGGGCGTGAAGTTGAACCAGTACTTTGAGCCCTGGTTGTACTCCAGACCGAGCATCGTCTTTTCATTGGGAAACGTGTAGCGCCCTCCGACGTACACCATCGTCCCGCTGTGAGGTGCCGGTGTCTCGAACGGATCCGAGTACAGGCCCCCGAACGGTGTCGTCACGTTGTCCGGGTGGCTCTTGACGTAGTCGAAGTTGACGAACCAGTCAAAGGGGCCGTCCGTGCGCTGCAGGACCAGACCGGCAATGTCCATGTCGCCCAGGTTCGCGGACGGGGTGAAACGCATCACCACGGGGGCGCCAACCGGTTGGCCGGTGAGGGGGTTGTTTGGGAGCACGATCAGCCCGTTGAAACCGTCTGTGAGGTTGAACGCCCTCGCCACGGTGGTCTGGATCAGCATGCTGTCGTCGCTCCAGATGTCCCAGTTGATGCCGAAGAAGTCGGCGTCCTTGAGGCGGTCGGCGGGCTGCTTCAGGACCTCGCCGTTACCGAACCCGGACTCGTATCCACGGCCGTAGCAGAGCCGGAACGTCGACTGCTCGGCCAGATGATAGCCCACGGTGATTCCGTCGAACTGGAAGTCGATGATCGCGCCCATCGGAGTCCCACCGCGCAGCTCGTCCTGGCGGAGGTTCATCGGCGGCCCAAAGGTGGACGGGCGGCGACCGATCGAGAGGTAGAAGGAGCTGCCGCCGATGTTCTTCCAGTCGAAGTAGGCGCGCTCGACGCGGAGGATGTCGGAGTTGGGCACGCCCGCCGTATTGCCGTCGATGTTGAAGGAGTTGGATTGGCCGTTGAAAACCTGTACGCCGGTAGAGTCACCCCACGTCTTGTACATCGCCAGGCGGCCGGTGAACGAGACGTTGTCCGCCACATCGGCCTGCATCGAGAGGCGCACCCTGTTGGTGTACAGGATCGCATTGTTGACGTCGTAACCCTTGGCGAACGCCCCAGGGAGTAGCGAGGCCATGAGCTGCTGCTGCATTTCCGGCGGGAACATCGCCATGTAGCCCTTGAGCTGGTTGAACGTCAGGTTGTTGGTGAAGTACAGGTAGTCGCCGTAGTGCTGGGCGATGAACTGGCCAACAGTGTTCGGCCCAGCAGGGAACTGGCCGGTGGCGCCGTAGTAAAAGATCGTGTTCACCAGCATGTTCTGAAGAACCATCCCATCGTAATGGTCGGGGATGGTCGAGCGGATTGAGTGCGCCTCGAACCGGTAGTCACCCGAGAACCGCACCCGGTCCTGAGCGGAAGCCTTCTCGACCTTCTCGAGCCGCTTCTCGAGGTCCTGGATGTCCTTCTGAAGTGCGGCCGACCCCTCGTCCTTGCCCGCTGCCTGCGCCACGGCCAGCGCCGGCACCAGCACAGCCATGAGCACTGCCAAAAGCACGCGTCTCATCGTGTCCTCCTGTCCCCCGGTTCGTCCTGCCGATCACTGCGTCGTTCCCTGTTCCTCGGGTCCCGCCCTTTGCCCCGTGCCCAGCACCCTGTCCTCTGCCCCTTCGGTTCATCCACGCGTATTCGGCTGCAACGCGCCACCGGCGCGGCCGACCACCAGCGCCACAACGGCCCCAACCAGGACCGATACCCGGCGCTCCGTGCTCATGGCAGATCTCTTGTGCATTTTTTCACAAAGTCACCCGCCAAACCGGCCGAGCGCGAGACTCGACCAATTCGTTTTACACTTATAAGCTCATTTAGAGATAATGTCAAGAGTCTGTCAACATCCTCAAACACAACAACATCCGCCCATGCCGCGAAGCTGAAACCCAGGCCGCCGCCCCGGAAGCGACCTGCGGGGCCAGCGGTTCTCCCGCATACTTCAAGATGGGAGCGAGCCATGGGCGAGCAGAGCTGTGAGCTTCCGCTGTCGAATGTCAGCGAACGGGAGATCGACGAGATCCTCTCGAGCGCCAGGACGATCGCGGTCGTCGGGCTTTCCGACAAGCCCGACCGCGAATCCCACATCGTGGCGCGCTACCTGCAGGCGAACGGCTACCGAATCATTCCGGTCAACCCGGGGATGGCCGAGGTGCTGGGCGAGCGCAGCTACCCCGACCTGGCCTCGATCCCGCCGGAGATCGCGATCGACGTGGTGGACATCTTCCGCAAGCCGGAGTTCATCCCGGCGGTCGTGGACGCGGCGATCCCGCGCGGCGCCCGGGCCGTCTGGATGCAGCTTGGCCTCGTCCACAACGCCGCCGCCCAGCGCGCGCGGGCCGCGGGCCTCGGGGTGGTGATGGACCGCTGCATGAAGATCGAGCACGCCCGCTGGGCCGCCCATCGCCGAGGCGGCAGGCCGTAGCAGACAGCTATTGGGATTCGGCCAAGCACCAGCGTGTAAGCGGCGCCCTGCGCGGGGGTTGCTCTGGCACGCGACAACCTGGAGGTTGTGCAGGCGGTTCTTGTTTGGCCGCGGGGCCCTACCGTCGATCGCCTATTGCCTATTGCCTATTGCCTGTTGTCAACCAACCCTTTGCTATACTCCCCGCGTCCAGCTCCAGTGCTCGGACACGGGGGACCAGGGGTCCGCCCAAGGAGGAGGCTCTCATCGCCGAAGAACGTGATCGTACAAGAGTCAACGAGATGATCCGGCTCTCGCCGGTGCGTCTCGTGGATGCCGACGGGAGCCAGGTCGGCATCGTCCCCGTCGAAGAA
>Ga0315297_10002667_pt1 | contig 11295 bp, 12 predicted proteins | sample YL17G15_0_MG_FD_203628 | JGI IMG/M metagenome (GOLD analysis project Ga0315297, IMG submission 203628) | Sediment microbial communities from Yellowstone Lake, YNP, Wyoming, USA - YL17G15_0 | ecosystem: Environmental > Aquatic > Freshwater > Lake > Sediment | place: USA: Wyoming | collected...
GTCATAAAGGGTGTGCCGCCCGTTCCCACAGCAGTAGGGTTGCTGGCATGGGCCTGATGCTGGCGGTGAATGTAGCTGTCGGCGTAGCCGATGTGGATCTCGCGAAATTGGGCGAGGAGATCGACACAGGCGCAGTAGGCGGCCCAGAGAACGGGTTGGGAGAATGTGCGATCGCGGACATAGCCGGAGAGCACGGGTCGACCCAGGTCATCGATGGCGCTCTCCAACGCTTGCAGGAATGCACGGTGGCGCGGAGGCATGTAATCGCGCATCTCTTGTAAATACAGGGTCAAGGGATCAGGGGCATGGGCGATGCCGAGCCCGGCGTCGAGACAGGGGACAATAGAGCTTTGCGCGCCGGTCTCGCCTCGAAACTGTTGCGGCAGCCCGGCATAGGACTTCACGCCCCCGTAGGCGAGTCCGTTGGGTAAGCTAGGGCTGTTTTTCCAACCGTGGATGTAGGGCCGCACGCGGTTGTAGTACACATAGGGATCGCAGCGCTCTTTCATCCTGAGCAACGTGTCGCGCATCGCCGTTTGGGCCAACGCCAAGGATGTGAGCCCAAGCAAGACCTCGTCTTCCTTGTCCAGAGCCGCACCATTCATCGCTTGCAGGAGTCCGGCCAGTCCTGGTCCCGCTTCCCGCTCGATCTGGATGTGGACCACGACAAACCATTCTTCATCCAAACCACCGAGAAAATTTTGGAGCAGCACAATGTTGTCGAGCTGAATCGGCTTGGTCTGGTCGAGTCTCCGCCAATTGTCGAGCGCATAGGACGCGTAGGAGAGCACTGGCGGTCGGCCAAGCCGCTGCGCAACTTCGTGCCAGGGTTTCGCCAATTGTGGTGGCAATGTCGCAACCGGTTGGTCCGGCACTTCCCACACGTAGGCATGCCCGGCGAACGAAAGAATCCGCATCGCGGCCCGATAGTCCTCCGTGCGCCATGTTGGAGGGATGGATGGGAGCAGTTGGCGTTGTGCGTCGATGAACCGCCGGACCGTCCGAGCGCTCAGCAATTTCGGCAGCTCGTGCCCAAGATCGTTGAGCGTGGGGGAGTCGGGTAGATGGCCAAGGGGGTCTTGTGGGAGAAAGCCCTGCTCAGGCGAAATCTCGTAATCGGAGAGGTCGAGAGGAGCGAAGTTCGTTGATCTCATAAGAGGCCCCGGTACTGAACACCTCAGTACCCGGCCTCACTCTACCACACCTCGAGTCAGCCACAATCGATTCACGGACTGGAAAATCAAAATGTCCAGTTTGCATGCTCCCCCAGCGGACTGACAGTAGTTGCCAGAGGTTTTCGGATCGAAGGAACATGCCATGCTGAAGGAGCCAACGAATGGTTCATGGGTGGGTACGGGCCATCAGGTAGCCGGCTGGTGAGGTGGCCCGGATTTGGTAGACACCTTTAAACGGGGGCAACATGTCCCGATGAGGTGTCCGATGGGTGCACGCAAACAGTTCACGCCGGAGTGTAAACGTGAGGCGGTGCAGTTGGTGGAGAATGGGAGCCGGTCCGCGTCAGAGCTGGCCCGCGAGCTGGGGGTACGGCGCAATCAACTCTATACATGGCAGCGGGAGTTTCAGGCACGAGGCGCGGGTGCGTTTCCCAGCTCGGGGACGCGGAAGGAACGCACGACCGAGATCACCCGCCTGAAACGCGAGCTGGCACGGGTCACGGAGGAGCGGGACATTTTTTAAAAAGCGGCGGCAGGTTCAAGCGGTGAGGTACGGGTTCTGGGCCGGTGCCGCCGTGGGAGTGACGGAAGCGGAAGTGAGAGGATGCTAACGGGTTTATGGAAGCATTCGACCCGCTACGGATTTTTAGGGAAAACGCCCTTCTCTATGAGTTTGTTGTTGTACGCGTCGGCGTCCATGGGGCAGAGGAGGAGGTCTCTCACTTCTTTTAGTGTCTCAAGCCGAAGCTCCACCTTCATCCGCTTTAGAAGTTCATCCCCATACGTCTTGTAGCTAGTGCCGCGGGAGGTGTAGGCATAGGCTCCTGTCCTCTGTCCGTTGTACTCGTGATAAAAATATTTATGGCTTTGTTTGGCAGGAACTAGCACAAACCCTTTTCTCAGAGGTTGCTTTCGATCGTATCCCGAGGAACCTGAGACATGCTCAGGCAGCCTCGCAAGCGGCTTCGGCTAGGAGATTAGAGAAAAGTTTCTTCAAGCGTACGGCATCGCCGATGACCTGAGAATCCTGAAGGGATCGGTAGTATTGCCAAAAATGGACGATGTGGTGTTCTACATCGAGAACGGCTTCTTCTGGACTTCCACCTGTCCCGACCACGTTGAGCGCTTCGTTTTCCGCGAAGAACCAGGCGCCGTCTTGGGTCACGGTGATACCGATCGGTTTCGACGGAAAGAAGGTACGGCCAGAAATCGTTAACTGGAACAGAGGAAACTTAAAAGGCTTCAAGAGGGGTTCTGCTAACGTCATCGCTTCTTCATAGGTCGGAGAGTCCGGTATAGGAAGAAAGTGCGCAGGAAATTCTCCAAGGATTTCATGAGCGCTACGCGTTGCGCCGACCATGGTCATATTTCCTCCCCTCATATGTAGTTGCGGTACTCGTCCGTGATCATGCCCTCAAACATTTGTTTGGTCACGTTGTGACTCTCTTCCAGATACGCATCGATTTTATCAAAGGCCAAATCCGATTCCATGGCATAGTCGAAGTCCAGCAGGATAGCTTCGTGGCTCTTATTCCCCGCCATTGCGTGCTCGATGCGCGTATGAATGGTCCCGTTTCCGACCTGCGATGCAAAGGTAAAATTCATCGTGGTGAAATTATCGGTAGCCGGGGGAGGTAACTGAAACCCCACCTTCAGGTATTCGCGCAATGGAATGCTTCCCCCTTTGGGCACAAACGGAATCGCGTTGACATAGCGCAACCCTGTCCTCGTCAGCTTCTCGATTTTGCATGTGGTTCCAAAAATAGCCGCTATTCTTAGGACTTCTTCTTTGAACGCCTCAAAGCCGGGATATTATTTCGTGGTGTAGACGAGCTTGTTGATCGCCGTCATGATGGTCGCTTGCTCATCATCCTGCTTGAAGTGGTACAAGGCCAGTGCGGGGGCGTCGCCGGGTTGTAGCTTTGGCACATACACTTTTGGGTATTTATCGCGGACCAGTCGAAAGAATTCATCCCGGCGACATTCGACCGCCGGGTCTCCGGGGAAACGGATCTCAAAAGCAACGTCTATGAGGGGCTGATTGGGATACTGTTCTGCGCTCATCGTTTAAAACAGCATGGGCTAGCCGAAGGCGTTTGTCTAGCAGAGATTGAAGGAAAGTTTAGCCGATGAAATCCGAGACAGTCAAAATAATTGCGCGCTCCTTGTTATCTTTTCACGAGAGCTATGTGGATCACCCTGGAGCCTCTGCGCTATGTATGTTGCCGTACAGGTCAGGTTTCCTTTTTAGGCCCCCCGCCTGCCGAACAAGGCCGGGGAAGCGTTTTGCCTAGACAGGGACACAGAAATTATTCTGGTTGTGTGTGGTTGCAGATTTACGGAAATCCTGCCGCGTTTATCACTCTTCCGCATCGCCAAGCGCTTGATCTTCTTGACTCGCCTGGGGTCAGATGAAATTCCTGCAGACGCCTCAGCAGGAGTTTCGAGTCACGCGCATGTGCGCGGTGCTGCACGTCAGTTGGAGCGGCTTGTATCCTGGCAGCGGCGACAGCCCAGTTCTGCACGCAGGCTAACCAGCGGCTCATCGAGCGGATCACGCGTCACGTCGGTTTTCTGATTTTGTACCGCAACACCCGATTCTGCATCCATCGCACGGCAAACAAATCATAGAGCGATTTGAATAATCGGTTGCCCATGCCGTACTTGGAGATGCCGTGAATGCGCGGGTAGTGCCGGACCGGCACCTCCGTAACCGTGAACCCGTGCATGAGCGCGAGCGCGGGAAAGAATCGGTGCATGCCCTCGAAGAGGCAGATGCGTTCCAGCACGGGCCTTCGGAATATCTTGAGCGGGCATCCCGTGTCGTGGACGCCGTCGTGGATAACGAAGTTCCGCACACGGTTGGCGATTCGAGACGATATTTTTTTCACCAGGCCATCCTGCCGCTGCTGCCTCCATCCGCACACGAGATCGTAGGTGGCAGTATAAGGGAGGAGTTTCAAGATGTCTTCGCTGTCCTGTTGAAGATCGCCGTCAATTTCGATGATCAATTCGCCGGAAGATTGACTGAAGCCCGCGGCGAACGCGCAGGTCTTGCCGTAGTTTCGGTCGAGGTGGAAGACCTGCACCTGCCGGTGCTGCGCCGCCAGGCGATCCAGTCCGTCACTGCTGCAGTCACTGCTGCCATCGTCCACGAAAATAATCTCGTAGGGGCGCGACCGTGAAGTCTCGTGCGAGTCAAATACTTTTAATAGGCTCGTCAAGAGGGGCGACAGGTTTTCTCGCTCATCCTTGATGGGGACGATGACGGAAGCCCAGGGGCTGGATGGCGGCATCATGATGCGGGAAGACGCCAGCAGTGGGCCTGTGAGGTGTCTATCCATGCGCTCATTCTAGCGGATGGTCGGGAGGGCAGTCCCCCCCCTCTTTCGGGTGGGGTCTTCAACTTCTGGTGGGGCCTCTATAATCCCCCCTCTTGAGGAATTGTTAAAAATTCTTGAATATCGTATTCTTTCGCCGTTACGGGGGACAGCGGAACCGCGGCGGAATCACTGAGGGGGCACCGATGAAGCTGGGCCACTCCGTTCTCAAGATCAAACACCAGAAAGCGCATTCGCTCTCGGATCGGCGCGATACCGAACCAGTTCCGATTCGGTACGGAATCAGCTACTCCCGAGAAGAAGGCGCACGAATCGTCACCGGAGCACGCGCTCTGAAAGAACTCTCCACAACTGGCTGCAAGATCTTGGGCGCGGCCTCGAGCCCGCTGGGTAGCCGCCTCACTCTGCTCCTAGACCGATGGGCAGGCCCCCATGTGCCTCACCAACGTCACCGTCTCCCAGCTCGACAGAGACTCGTCCGCCGTCAGATCCCCAAACTGTTACCAGAAGAACGGAAGCGGCTGCAAGAGGTGATCTGGTAAAGTGTCCGCGTGTCGTCTCCTTAGACGATCGACGGACGGCATTCCGCATCGTCTAACAGGTTGCGGAATACCTATTGTGGCATGCAGGAAACCCCATGGCCCACAGGTCAACAACAACATAGGCTCCTAATTAACGCAGGGGAACGGCAGCATGGTGCTGAGAGAAATCAAGTCGTTTGCAGGTAAACATGTGCTGTTGTTGCAGGGACCGTTGGGGCCATTTTTCAGGAGACTCTCTCGGGATCTGAAGGAACATGGCGCGCGAGTCAGCAAGATCAATTTTCACGGCGGAGATTGGCTGTTTTATCCCGGACAATCCGTACCGTTTCGGGGGCGGATGGAAGATTGGCCAAACTATTTGGCACAGGTCCTCGTCGAACAGAAGATCGATGTGGTCTTGATGTATGGAGACTGCCGGCCGGTCCATCTGTGCGTACGGGAACAGGCGGAGCGCCTAGGGGTCGAAATTGGAGTGTTTGAAGCGGGCTATGTGCGTCCCAACTATATTACGTTGGAACGGTCAGGAATTAACGACTATTCCAGTGTCCCTCGATCGGCCGATTTTTATCGGAACGTCTCAGGGATCAAACCAGCAAAGCCGCTTTCGGTCGGAAATGTGTTCTGGCACGCCGCGCTCTGGGCTATCTTGTACTACATAGCGAGTTCTTTTCTGAGACCCCTGTTTCCTCACTACCAACATCACCGACGGTTGGGGATTCGCGAAGCCTTTCCCTGGGTACGAGGCCTCTGGCGCAAATATTATTACCATGCGAAGGAACGTGAGGTTCGGGGGCGATTGGAGAAAGAGTACTCCGGTCGTTTTTTTCTTGTGCCCTTGCAAGTCCACTACGATTCCCAGATGCATATGCATTCCGGCTACGCGAGCGTGGACGACTTTGTCCGATACGTTGTGTCAGACTTTGCAAAGAATGCCCCCCCGGAGACATATCTGGTGATCAAGCATCATCCTATGGATCGGGCCTATTGCGATTACACCCGTCTCTGTGAGCAGTTAGAGGAGAGCTATAGTTTAAAGGGGCGCTTGTTGTATGTGCACGATTTGCACTTGCCGACAGTGTTTGACCATGCTGTTGGGGTAGTAGTAGTGAATAGCACCGTGGGGCTTTCAGCCCTCCTGCATGGTGCACCGGTGAAGGTATGCGGTCGAGCGATATACGACCTGCCGGGCGTGAGCTTTCCAGGACTATTGAGCGAGTTCTGGACTAAAGCGCAAGATCGTAAACCCGATAGGCGAGTGATTTATGGATTTCATTCCTACCTTATCGCCCACACTCAATTAAATGGAAGTGTCTATAAGCGATTGCCGATGGCAGGTTCATATTCCGGTGTTGTGTGGAAGCATCCGCTTGAATACGCCAAGCAAGCCGAACCCAACGTCGCTCAGGGAATGAGTAGTAAGGAAGAGCCACGCAGGCGCGCGACCGACAAAGGCCGCACGTTCGTGACAAATCCTTAGAACGGACGAACTTATTGATGCGTTCTTCAGGCAACATCACATGGACCGTTTGGAAAGCACTCTTTCTGCGAGAGACAGTAGCTCGTCTTTCCTCGGGACGTGCTGCCTGGCTCTGGATTCTCTTGGAGCCAGTTGCGCACCTGGCATTCTTAAGCATCCTATTCGAAACAGTCCGACAAATCATGCTGCCGGGGATCGAGGGCGCTCTGTTCATCACCACGGGGATTCTCGGCTTTCTTATCGCTCAGAACACCGCGCTGCGATGTAAAGATGCCATCAGTGCCAATGCCGCGCTCTTGGCCTACAGGTATGTGCATCCGATCGATACGGTCCTGGTGCGCGCGGCATTAGAGGCTGCACTGGTTGTCATCAGCGGACTGGTTCTGCTGACTGGGCTTGGTCTGCTGGGTTACAATGTGATGCCCTACGATGTGTTACAGGTGTTGATGGCCGTTGCGACGCTTTGGCTTGCAGGGATAGGGATGGGGCTCGTCTTGTCGGTGATTTCCGAACTGATACCGGAGTTAGGGAAAGTTGTCGCCATGATTTTTCGTCCGCTCTATCTCGTGTCCGCCGTCATGTTTCCCGTAGCCGTGGTGCCGGCCGCGTACCAAGACGTGTTTTTGCTGAACCCTTTGGTACATGGGATCGAGCTGATTCGAGCGGGATTTTTCTCCCCATATCAATACCACACAGTTCCCGGCGTGAGCGCGGCATACATCATGGGATTTGCCCTGGTGACGATCTGCCTCGGATTGGCGCTCCATGTGCGATTTGTGCATAGGATTGTGGAGCAATGATCATTGTCGACGACGTGTACAAGCGCTACCACACCGATCTGGGAATCGGCAAATGGGTGTTGCAAGGCGTCAGCTTCACCATGCCGCAGAAAGTGAACGTGGGATTAGTGGGGCGCAATGGAGCGGGGAAGTCCACCTTGTTGCGGCTGATCGGTGGCATTGACACCCCGACTCGGGGGCGGATCGAACGCCGGTGTCGTGTCTCCTGGCCGATGGGCTTCAGCGGCGGCTTGCAAGGCTCTCTGACGGGACGGCAGAACGCAAGGTTCGTCTGCCGTATTTACGGCCACGAAAAGGACATCCCTGAGCGCTTGGCATATATCGAGGACTTTGCCGAATTGGGCGAGGCGTTTGACGAGCCGGTCAAAACCTATTCGTCCGGCATGAAATCGCGTCTGCAATTCGGGATGTCCCTGGCGGTGGATTTCGATGTGTATATCTCGGACGAAGTCACGTCCAGCGGCGATGCTGCGTTCAGGAAAAAAGCTTCCGGAGCATTTCGGAAGCTTGCCGATCGTGCCGGTCTCATCATGGTCTCTCATGGGGAAGGCACATTGAAGGAATTTTGTACGGCAGGTATTTGGCTCCACGAGGGGAAGGCGCACTGGTTCGACAAAATTCAGGATGCCCTCAAAGAATATAGGAAAAGTATTTGATGATGCCGCTGCATTTCATTCCGCCGGCTCAGACAGGTTCATCTCTTAAGACACTGTCTTCTATGGTTGCATCGAGCAAAGCGGTCTTGAAGCCGTTTCGGGAGAAAACCTATACGTTTTGGTTTGTCTTTTTGCTCTGCATGCTGGGAGCTGTCTATTGGGGCATCATAGCCTCGGACCGGTACATTTCGGAGTCGCATATCGTCATACAACAGACGCAGATGCCGGCCACTCAAACCATGGACTTGTCATCCATTCTTGGCGGAACCCCCGCGCCGAATCGTGCAGACCAAATGCTTCTTCGCGACTATTTGTTATCGATTGACATGTTGGAAAAGCTCGATAAAAAGCTGAGCTTGCGAGAACACTATAGTGACCGACGCCGCGACCCTATCTCACGTATGTGGGACAAGGACCTGTCGACAGAGTGGTTTTATTGGTACTACCTATTACGGGCCACGGTGGAATTCGACGAATATGCCGGAGTGCTGGTTATTCGTGCCCAAGCGTTTACTCCAGAACAAGCTCATGCCATCACGAGTTTGTTGGTTGAAGAAGGTGAGCGATACATGAACGACATGGCTCACCGGTTGGCTCAACAGCAGGTCGCGTTTATCGAAAAACAAGTGGAGCAGGTTTATGAGCGCGTGATGCGAGCACGGATGGCGGTGGTGGCCTATCAAAACGAGCGGAATTTGGTGTCTCCGGAGGGCACGGCCGATTATTTTTCCGGCATCGTCAACACACTCGAAGGGCAATTGGCATCGCTCGACACGCAGCGTAACGCCGCCCTCGGGTATCTCAACCCGGAGAGCCCGACCGTAACGGATTTCGACCTGCAGATTGCCGCGGTGAAAAAGCAAATCAGCAAGGAACAGGCCCGCCTGACGTCGTCCAATCGCCGAACGCTCAATCGTAGCGTCGAAGAGTTTCAGCGGTTGAAGCTGAATGCCGAGTTTGCGCAGGAAGTGTACAAGACCGCACTGGCCTCTTTAGAACAAGCCAGGGTCGATGCCGGGCGCACCATAAAAATGGTGTCGGTCATCCAGAGCCCGACGCATCCTCAATACCCGCTTGCGCCACGACGGATCTATAATACGGTGGTATTCGTTTTGGTGACGTTGATCATCTTCGGCATCGCCAGCTTAATGCGCGCCATCGTTCGCGACCATCAGGAGTGATCTATGCGCTACCTCTTCATATGCGCGGCGGTCGCGCTTGCAAGCCCTGCCTGGGCGGCCGATAGCTCGGTCGGCGGCGGGGGAATTTTGGGCATATTCGGCGGAACAACGGCGCAAACGATCCCGCCGTCTGCGAAGACCGTTCCCCCGCCCGCGCCACCGCTTCCGACCGCGATCCCCGTGATTGTTCCGGAGCCGCCGCCGCCCGCCGCGACGGCGAATGCGAACAGCAATGTATTTGGGGCCCAATTGTTTACCGGCGCGTTCGCGCGGCAGGGGCCGACGCAATTCAATCCGGACTACCTCATAACCATTGGGGATAGCATCAGGCTGCGGATATGGGGCAGTGCCGCGTTCGACACCATACTGGTCGTCGATCCGCAAGGCAATGCCTTCCTGCCCAACGTCGGTCCCGTCCAGGTGCAGGGGGTGCGCAATCAAGACCTCCAATCCGTCATAGAAAAAGCCATCCGGAGCGTGTACCACACCAATGTCTTCAGCTATGCCAGCCTTGCGGAAGCGCAGCCGGTGCGGGTGTTTGTCGGCGGGTTCGTCAACCGTCCGGGTTTGTATAATGGAACGTCGATGGATAGCCTGCTCCATTACTTGGACCAGGCCGGCGGGATCGATCCCGACCGGGGGTCGTTCTTGAATGTGCAAATCAAACGAGGCAGCCAAATTCGGAAAGAGCTGAACCTCTACGACTTTCTCCTCGACGGGCGCATCCCTCAAGTGCAACTGGCTGATGGCGATGTCATATTTGTCTCCTCCCGCCAAAAGATCGTGATGGTCGCAGGTCTCGCAGAGAACACGAAGCAATTCGAGTTTGCGGGGTCAGACTTAAACGGCGCTGACTTGATGAAACTTGCTAAGCCGTTCCCGCTGGCCACGCATGTGCGAGTGATACGCAACACCGGCATCATTAAAAACTTGGAATATTACCCGCTGGACCAAGTCGGGACTCTCCGTCTGATAAACGGCGACGCGGTCGAATTTACCGCCGATAAACGGCCCGGCACGATCACGGTGCGGGTCCAAGGCGAGCACCTGAGCCAGCAGGAATACCAGTTGTCGTACGGAACGAGGCTGGGAGAACTCACGAAACGGATCGAGTTTAACGAACGGTCGGACGTGGCCAACTTGCAACTGTTTCGCCTCAGTGTAAAAGATCGCCAAAAACTCATCCTCCAGACTGCGCTGAAAAGTTTGGAAGCGGCGGTCCTCACGGCACGATCGGGTACCACTGAGGAGTCACAACTTCGGACCAACGAGGCCGCCTTGATTTTGCAATGGGTCGATCGGGCCAAGGAAGTGGTCCCCACAGGGCAGGTGTTGATCGCCCAAAGCGAGCAACACGACGAATTGCTGCTCGAAAGCGGCGACATAATCCAAGTGCCGGTCAAAGATGGACTCGTGTTGGTGGGCGGGGAAGTCCTGTTCCCAAATACCATCGCGTTTGAGCAGAGGTTGTCCGTGGGGGAGTATATCCAGCGAGCCGGAGGGTACACCCAGAGTGCTGACTCGGCCCGTGTGGTCATCGCGCATCGCGATGGAAGTTTTGACGAAGCCAATGATGGATTCTTCAGCAAAGCGACGAAAGTCCGTGCGGGAGACAACATTCTGGTGTTGCCGAAAATCGACATGAAATACCGGCAGATCGCCAAGGAAATGGCAACAATTCTGTTTCAGCTGGCCCTCATGGCGGGCGTGGTGCTCAACCTGTAATACGCGATGTACCTATCGAGGCACGTTCGTGTAACATCGAGAAATCAGGAAACGGATGAGCATTCCTGTGACCGGCGGAGCAGGATTCATCGGGCCTAGGAGCCTATCCGACATTGCCGTTCGTGACGAGGGGAAGGAGGTGCGGCCAGATGTGAGGCCGCAGGCCCGGAAAAACCGGAGGGGTATTCGCTGGAATACATTGAGGATTTTTTCGGGCCGAGAACGACGCAGATGGTCGCGGATCGTTCGCCGCAGTAGAACGATCAATGTCGGACAGGCTCCTGGTTTCGTCTTGGACTGGTTCCGCCGGCAGGGCGAGACCATCATCAACGTCGACAAGCTCACCCATGCGGTGCAACCCACGCCGGATGGGTTGGCCCAGGCGTTCAGCATCGGCG